>Ga0126383_10000431_pt1 | contig 22977 bp, 5 predicted proteins | sample PanSoiMetPlot_35_FD_96882 | JGI IMG/M metagenome (GOLD analysis project Ga0126383, IMG submission 96882) | Tropical forest soil microbial communities from Panama - MetaG Plot_35 | ecosystem: Environmental > Terrestrial > Soil > Tropical forest > Bulk soil | place: Panama | collected 2016-02-17
ACCAGCAATGCCGCGCCAACAAACGGGTGGACACGAGCGCCGCTTTCTTTCTCTCGATCGAGTTTCAGAATACCGGCTTCTTCGCCTACCGTTTGCACAAAGCCGCGTTTGGTAATTTGCCGGGAACGCTGATCCCGGTCTCACTCAAAGAGTTCCTGATTGAAACCCAGCAGCTCGGACAGGGTGTGATTGTGGGCCAGCCGGGATGGCAACAACGACTGATTGACAACCAGAGTTCGTTCATTCTCACTTTTGTGCAGCGTCCCGAATTTCTGGCCCGCTATCCAAACGGAACTGATGCGAATACTTTCGTCAGCCAACTTGACCTCAACGCGGGCGGGGTGTTGACCAATAATGAGAAGGCCGCGCTGGTTGCCGCGCTCACTCCCGACCCGAATGATCCGGCGGCGCGTGCGGAGGCGCTCCGCCAGGTTACCGAGAGCGCCGCCCTGCAGCAGCAGGAGACGGATCGCGCTTTTGTCCTGATGCAATTCTTCGGTTATCTGCGACGCGATCCCAACGCCGCGCCTGATGCAGACTTCAGCGGTTATAACTTTTGGCTGGCAAAGCTGGACCAGTTTGGCGGCAACTATGTGCAGGCTGAGATGGTCAAGGCTTTCATCAACTCAGTCGAGTACCGTAGGCGGTTTGGCCTGCAGTGATCCTGCCGGCATTCCAAAACTCGCGGCTTGCTCTTATCTCAGGATGTTGGACTAAAGCCCAAAGCGTTGCCGATATTCGCTTGAGCTTATGAAGGCATTGACCATCTGAGCGCGGAGCACGCGGCGTTCGGCGGTCTGCGCATCGCGCACATCTTCGCCGGCCGGGCTGAAGGCGTTTAGTTTGTTGAGCCAGAAGTCGAACCCTTTATAGTCCGCATCAGGAGCGTCGTTGGGATTTCTCCGCAGGTATCCGGCGTACTGCATCAACACCAAGGCCTGGTTGTACTGTTTGTTGATAACAGATCCGCTCGCCGTCACCGACAGCAGCGCACGCGCGCGGCCGTCCGCTCCTCCCGCTCCAAAGGCGGTGACTGCCGCGCTCCGTTCTGCAGTGGTGGGCGTCACCTCACAGTTCGCAAAAAGTTTGTCCACAAACTGATCCGCCATCGCTCCGTTGTCCGGCAACCCGGCGAGCACCTCCGGTCTTTGCACCCAGGCGCGCGCGAAATTGAGCGTATTGTCTGAAAGTTGCAGTTGCCAGTTGGTCTGACCCACGATTACACCGCGGCCGATTTCCTGAGAGTCGCGCCGGAACTCCTGATAGCGCGGAAGCCCGCGTGGCCGCGCCGGCGTGTCAATGAACGTCGCCTGGTACATGCGAATCACTTGAAACCCTGTCCGCTGGAACTCAATAGACAGTAAGAAAGCCGACGAGGTGTTGATGCGTTTGACTTCTCGACAGCCGGCATCGCTGCCACAACTCTCGATATTATTCACCCAGAAATTGAAACCGGCTTCATCAGGCTCGCGATTGAGAAAGTCGAGATATTGCTGGCGCACAAAATACGCGGTCTCATCGAGCGGATTCAACCGATTGCCGTCGGCATTGGCAGTGAAGGACGCGTTCGGCTGCGATCCCAGCAGACTGAAACTGCGACTCGCCGGAGTGAACGCGTAGTTCACGCGCGCGGGTGTAATGGTATAGAACCCGTTGGTTTCGACGTCCTCAAAATGATAGGCGCCTTGAGCGTCGGTGATTGTCTCGCGAGTTTGGCTGCCGTCGAGTTTTATAGTCACGCCCGCTACCGGCGCGTTTGCCCCGTCAACGATCATGCCTTTAATTGCTCCGTCAGCGGCGGTCGGCGTAACCACCCCGACCGTCCCCACATTGACGCCCGTAAACTCGGAGGTGTTGCCATCGGCGTCGGTCGCAGTCGCCACAATCTTGTCGCCGACATGAATATTCAAGGCGGCGGCATTGCCTGCATTGAAGGTTGCCGTGCCAGGCGTCCCGCTATTGACCGCGCTTAAGCGCGATTTACTGTTTGAGCCATTGAAATTTGCGACGGTGTAATAAGTATTCCCAAGATAGATTTGTCCTTGCAGGTTACTGCTCGAATCGGCTTTGAAGAACTCGACATAGAGGCCGTCGGTCCCATAGTTTGAGTTACCGGGATCCGAATCGATCTTGTACCGCAGAATCAAATTGCCGCTGGTATCGATCACTGCTGAAGAGAATTCGGGATAGTTTTGCAGGTTGTTAGGGCCAGAGTCGGCATCGCCTGGATCGTTTGGTTGTGAGGTTCCAGTAGCGTTGAGGTCTATTCCCAGACCGGCGTTCTGGTAAATCAGATTTGGATCGATGACGATGCTGGGGCCAGCTGATGGATCAAGCGCTACACCCGCACCACCGTTATGCGCGATCGTGTTCCCGGCCTGAATCTCAGTTCCGCCGATCGTGTTGTGCTGCGCCCCGTTTAAAATCAGAACCCCATGAGAAAAGTTTCCCAGCGAAGCGTCATGCCGGTCCGTTCCAATGAAGTTGTTTTTTACCAGCGTGCTTTGCGTATCCCCGCCGGTAAGCACTAATCCGTTAATCCCATTACCGCCGATGAAATTGCTATAGCCGTTCAGACTGCCGCCGATTTGGTTGCCGCTGGAAGCAGCAACGAATACGCCATTGCCATGGTTGCCCCACGACGCTTGTCCGGTGAGACTGAGCACGACTCCGATCTGGTTGCCGTACAAATTATTCAAGGCCGAGGCTTCGATGTCTACGCCCTGGCCCTGGTTACCGCCGATGAGATTGCCGAAACTGCCGTCACCGCCCACGGTATTCTGCCCGCCGCGAAAAATGGAAATGCCGTTGGAGCCATTGCCCAGCGGTATCATCGGTAGGCCCGCAGTTAGGCCAGTTGCAGCTATGCCAATCAGGTTACCGTAAATCTTATTCAAGGCTGAGTCGACCAGGTTCACGCCGCTGCCTTTGTTTCCGGCAATTATGTTGCCGACGGCGCTCGTCCCGCCCACAGTGTTCTGCTCACCGCCGTTGATATAGATACCTTGCCCGCCATTACCCAAATCACGCGTGCCTGACTCGGTGGTCCCAATGACTGAGTTGGTGATCAAGACCTGCCGCGAGTTACCGTCCAGTAAGATCCCGTCGCCGCCATTACTGGCGATGATGTTCCTGGGCTCTGATGAAGAGTCTCCACTCACACCGATCAGGAGATTGCTTAACGAGCTGACGTGAATGCCGGCCAGCGTGTTGCCCATCGGTGTGATTGAATCCGCGCTTTGCAGCACACCGATTTGATTACCGGAAATTACTGAAGAGTAGATCTCCCCGATATCCAACACCGTACTGGCGACACTAATACCGTTGCCGTGATTCCATCCGATGATGTTGAGTTTGAGGTCGTTCCGGCCGGTGCCACCCTGAATGTTGACGCCGTCGCCGCCGTTTCCATAATCGCTGTTATCGGCTGCAGTTGGAGAGGCGCCCACATAATTGTTGGTAATCAGATTATCGCGAGTTCTAAAGCCCGCCAGCCTGATGCCGTCCTCCTGGCTGGCCACAATCGAATTGCTGAGAGAAGCGCCGGTCGTGAGCGTGACCCCGCCAATCAAATTATTAATTGCGTGAGAGATGACAACTCCGACTCGATTCGGAGCGATCTCGCCGTCGCTATTTTCACCGATATGGTTGCCGACGATTTTGTTTCCGGATGGCATAAATGAGTCCGGATCAGTCTCACCAAAATTGGTTACCCCGATAAAGATCCCGATGCCAGCGCCGTCGGTATTTCCGCGGACGGTGTTGCCAAAACCAGGGGCGAGCGGATTCTTCGTGCCGATGTAGTTATTGTTGGCGCCGGTGGAGAGGGCGATGCCCATCTGGTTGCGCTCGATGCGGTTGCTATAGACCTCGTTGGCTTCAACGGTGGTAGCGGCTGCCTGCGGGGAAAGTTTCGCGAACGCTTTCCGTTGGGCTGGCGTCGAGCCGGAAGAAAAATCAGGCGTCACATTGCCAAGCAGGATACCGATCCCGGCAGTATCGACGATCGCATTGGAAAAGACTTTGTTACTTGACGCTTGCACAATCGCGATTCCCGCCTCTTGATTACCTGCCAGGATATTGTCATTAACCTGATTATTCGCCGATTGGATTTTGATCCCAATATGATTGGGGATGACTGGATTTTCGCTGGCGGCGGAAGCGCCAATCTGGTTATCGTGAATCTGGTTATTATCCGAACCGGCCGAAAGCAGAATGCCGGCCTGGCCATTCCCGGAGATCACATTCCTGGCGATTTCAGTTCCGTGTATGGGAAAGGTGCTGGAATCAACGAAAATCCCGTTTTCACCGTTGCCAAAATTCGGATTTGTGTTGGTGGCATTGATGCCGATGAAGTTGCCGATGATTTTTACGTTGGTCGTTGCCACTGGATCATTGCCACTCAGATGAATGCCGGAGCGCAGATTACCGGCAATGTAGTTCTCATGACCCACTGCGCCGATCGTCACACCGGGAATCGGCTGGTTGATGCTAATCCCCTCGTCGTTCGGAATTTTCTTTCCAGCTTTGGTAATCCCGATGAAGTTGTCGGTGATGTTGCATTTGATGTGGCCGAGGATATTGATGCCTTTGATCGGAGCACCGGGAGGCGGGTTGGTGTGCCCGACAATTGTATTTCCCTGAATGGTTGCCAGAACGGCATTTGCAGTCGTCACATCAAAGGCCGTTAGTGAAATACCGCCGAGGAGATTGGGCAAAGCGCCGGAGCCATCGGCGTTGCCTCCGAGGACATTGTTGCTAACAGTGATTGGTATGTTTAAGTCACTTGAAATGCGGTTAGCGATCCCAAACGCGCCATTGCCGGAGATCAGATTGTCCTCAATTGTGTTAGTTCCTGTATTCGGAGTTCCGTCTCCGTTGTCGATCTGAATGCCATAGCCGTTAGGAATCGCAATCATGCCGGTCTTGTCGGTGCCGATTTTGTTGTGGCGAATGATGGTTCGAGTCGCCCGCAGTAACCATATGCCAAACGAGCCGTCGACCTGATCATTGATGTTTCCGGAAATGACATTGCCATCGGAATCGTCGTCCCCTCCGATGGCATTGCGATCGCCAACCACTTTGATCCCAGCGAAGGGGATATTACTGTTCGGAGGAGTTGAGACCCCGTCAGGATTCAGGCCGAGATAGCACGCCTGGACCTTGTTGCCTGACCCCTCTATGGAAATCAGGGTATCGAAGTGATTAATCGTAAACCCACGAATAGTAGAGTTGTTGGTCTTAACGACCAGACCCATACCGGTCAATTCAATTAACGGCTCGCCGCTATAGCCGTGTTGACTTGTCGCATTAATCGTGACGGGATCCTTGATCTCTGGTAACGCCTCAGTGGGCGTGATGGTGTGGACACCATTGCCCGGGATATCAAATATGATCGTATCCAGGCCGCTGCGCTGATTTGCGAGTTGAATCGCTGCGCGCAAGCTGCACTGGTTGTCGGGATGTTCGGGATCGGGAAACGCATCACAGATATTGTTGCTCAGGCTCGCCGGATCGTCAGGTTCATCGCTGGCGATATTGACCACAATTTCACCCGTGAAGCAGGCAGCAGCCTCTGCCTTATAGTCTCGTTTGTTTCCCTTAGCGGTCAGTACGTAGTCGCGTTTGTTTCCGGTGGCGCCCTGGCTACAGGTGGCTCCGGCATTACAGGAAAATTCGGAAGTGCTGCCAAACGTATCGGTCGCGATCGCTGAGACGGCATTGGAGGAAGACACAGCTCCGCTCGACGTGAAATTAATCGACGCCAGCCCATGCTCGTCCGTGTTCAGCTCGATTGAGCCGATTCCCTTTTCGCCTTCGCCGTGGCCAGTCGGATCGGCAGTTGTGCTGGCAAAGAAATCAACCGTGTAGTGTTCAAACGGGCGGCTTAACAGCGCGCCGGTGATCGTGACCGTGCCGTTGCCGTTAAAGACGGGAGCGTCGAGCAAGGGATAATTCTGCAAGTCGTTTGGACCAGTGTCCTGGTCCTGACAATCATTCTCGGTCACGCCGTCGGGAAGATACCGGTCGCTGAATCCGGCTTGGCGGACAAATCCGCCGAGGTCGATGCCCAGGCCGATGTTGTCGTGAATCGAATTTCCGCGAATGTTAACGCCCACCGGAAATCTGCCGTTAAATCCGATGAGGGTGACGCCGGCATTGGTAGAGTTGCTGTTGCCGTTGTAGGCGATCTCATTCGCGCTGGCGGCGCTGCCGCCAATTTGCACCAAACTTGCCGACACAGAGATTCCGTCGCCGGCATTGCCGAGTGGAGCGCCAGACACATTGACGCCGATCAGGTTGTTCGATACGGGTAGGTCTATCGGCAGGTCGACCACGCACGCGTCGCCGAGCGTCAAGCCGGTCCCGGCATTTCCCGAGATGATGTTACGAGCCAGCGGATCCTCGCCGCCAACAATTCCTGTGTCACTGTAACCACGCAGAATGGATACCGCGGCGTTGCCGTTGTCGGTTCCATTCGGGATCGAGTTGGTGCCGGTCACGTCCGTGCCGATCTTGTTGCCTTGAACGATGAGACTCGCGCCGGTGCCGGCGCAATTGCCATTGAAAAATCCGGCCGTGACACTTAGGCCCTGAAACTTTTGCCCGGATATCGCATTCCCCAGTGAGATATGCGTGCCGTTGTCATCGCCTACGCCGCCGATAAAGACGTTGCCGCTGCCGCCAGTGACGATGCCGGCTCGATTCGGCAGTGCCTGATGGCCATCGCGGTTCACACCGATCGAGTTATTGAACGCGCCGATGTCCCCGAATCCGGCGAGGTATATATCTGCATTGAACTGCGATGCGAATTGGGCGTTGACGATGGCGTTACCCGAATAGAGATTGCAGAAACCGGTGCAGGCGCCGCCGGGTGTCGTCCCACCGGGCGCTCCGAAATATGACATGGAATAGTTGGTGATGAGATCGATGTTTCCGAAGATTCGGTAGAGACCACCAACAAAGTTTCGATCGTCATTCCCCATGCCGACGGTTCCGGTAATGTCGGTCCCGATATTATTTCCCGCGATGCCGCAGAATCCGCCGGTCGAGGGACTGCCTCCTTCAGCCGAAGAGTCAATGCAGCGAATGGCCGTCCAGCCGTTGTCGGCAATAACGTTTCGGCCGCCTTCGGTGATCGATCCGATGGTTGTCTGTGAAAGGGGCGTGGTGTAAATGCCCTCGTAACAGTTACCCAGCGGGATTGTTCCGGTGGGATCTGTGCCGATACGATTGCCGCGAACGGTGATGTTCTGGGTCAGCAGCTCGTGAGTCTCAGCGTCGTAGAGATCGACGATGCCCAGGCCGCCGCCTCTGCAAAAGCGCTGTGGCTGCGAGGAATCAGGAACGCCATTGCCCGATACGGTATTACCATCGCCCGCGTTGTCACCACCAAACTGGTTGTCGGCGCCAGACATCAATACTCCGATGTTGTTGCCGAGTTTGGCCGTGCCCGCCGCGTTAAGACCAATGATGTTGTTGAGGAAGACATTCGAATTACCAGCCGTCACATCAAGACCATACCCACCCTGATTATTGCCCGACATCACGTTCTTGAAATCGGCCCCGGCTCCCCCGATTGAATTATTGTCGGAGTCGAAAATGAGCATTCCGGTGGATTTGTTGGGCCGGGCGATCGCGCCGGTAGCGTCGGTGCCCAGGTAAAGCCCCACGGCAAAGTTATGCCCATTGTTCGGTGAATTGCTGGTGCTTTCGATGGTAATGCCGTTACCACCGATAGCGCTTCCGCCGCTGCCGGGACCACTCGGCATATTGTTGATGGCGAGGTTCCAGATGAAACAGTTGCTGGCGCGAATCTTGAGGCCGTCCGCCGCACCACTAATTCCGGCGCCGTTGATCTCAACCATCTTGGTGCCGTTGGGCAGACTGCCGCCCTGTATCGAGAGTGTGTGCGTGATCACCGGCAGCTCGCTTTGGAGATTGATCACACTGACGCCGCTGCTGATCGCAAATACAATGATGTTGTTACCGGGCGTGGCATTTGCTGCGAGGATGGCCCCGCGCAGACTGCATTGACCGCCGGGATCGCACACCGTGTCGTCGTTAGTATTCGTGACAACAAAAACGGACTGCGGTGCACTCAGCACCACGCTCGGCGATGCGGCTCCATCGCGTAACACGACCAGGTCATCCATCCCGTCGAGATTAAGCCTCATCGGCAGAACCGCGCGGGTCGCTGCCGTGCTCGCGATGGTGGAAACCTCAGCCCTATTCTTATACGCGGAGCTCTTGTCCGCTTGACGCGACAACATCTGGATTTCAGGACTACCTTTCGCAGTCACCATCAGGTCGTCGAGGTTGCTGTCTGAAACATTCACGGATAAGAGTTTGGCGGCGCCATTAACCGTCATTGCCGCGAACTGAGAATCAGACGTCAGCGTATCCATCGACCAGTCTTTCAAGGCAGACGTATGCGCCGAGATGCTTTGCATAAAGGCGGCTTTGCGCTGCGCGGTCATCTGGGCGCTGGTCGCCCGCGCGGTTTGGGTGGTCGCCGCTCTCTCTGCCGGCGAAATGTTTTGGGCATTCGTCGGCAGTTGCTCCGGCTGCTTACTAAAATATTCTTCGCGGCCATTCATCTTCATCTTGCTGTAATCGACCAGGGCTTTGCCGAAGCCATCCCTAGTTTGAGTGAAATCGGTGGGGTGAATACCAATAAAGCCATATTTCGCCGCCTCGAATCCCGTCGGCAAGACCTTAGGACTCTGCAAGTTTTGGATTCTGGCATTCGAGACCTTATTCTTCGACGACGACAAAACCTTGCCAACAGCACCGAGACTAACAATGCTGCCGTCACTGCCCAGAAGTGCGAGCGATGAGCCGCGTTTTTCGCTGAAACGGCCGACAGTCATGGCGACGATTGAAGACGGCATCTCGCGCGTCTCTACAACCGGCGGCGGCCGTTTGATACCGCTGTCTTTGACGATGTCCCACGGATATGCCTGGCCGCGTCCATGGATCACCACAAGATCACTGTCGCAGGCCACGGCCACATCCGAGTAAGAGTCCTCGTCCATGTTGCCAATAGCAATCGCATTTGCCGGCGCGGGAAGTTTGTAAATCTCAGGCGGGTGTTTGAAGGCGCTTTCAGGGTGCTCGTAGATGGCAACAAAGTTCCCGTCCTTGTTGTTGTAGGCTAAGGCGAGATCAGTTTGACCATCAGGTCTGCCGATCTCGCCTGATTCCATGGCGGTGATGGTGCCGTTGACCGTTAACCCAACCGGCAGCGAAAAATGGCCGCGGCCGTCGCCGGTCACGAGCACAAACTCCCTTGCTCCGTTTGCGGCCCCAATGATGTCCGCCTTGCCGTCGGCATTAAAGTCGCCGGCAAAAAGAGAGTCGGGTGAGAACCCCAAACTGGCGACGGTCTTCACTGCTATGAACGGCTCGGCCCGAGCCTGAGTCTCGGTGGCTGGATTGAGCGCAAGCTTTGATTGGTCCAAACCCTTTAGCAATTGCAGGTTTCCTGCGGTATCTGCGGTAACCACGTCGGCAATCCCGTCAGAGTCAAAATCGGCGGAGACCATTGCCACTTGCTCATTCCTGCTCGCATCGGTCCCGAGATTCAAAGTGCGACCGTCTTCAAAATTGACGTGCGGATTCTCGCGCTTAGCGGCCTGAACCGTAGCCGGCGGTTGTTTCCGGACAATTGGCGATCCGGTTCCCTTAGTCTGGATGGTAACCGGTGGTACGTTCTTGCTACTTACGACAACACTTAATTCGTAGCTAAACGTGAGCAGCGACAGAGCAATGAGCGATCTCAGCAGGATGCGCATGAATAGGGGCTTCGCCTCCGAAGTTCTCTCTTTAATAACTCACGCGAGAACAGCGGAGCGGAGCGGACATCCCATGACGCCGAAAGCGTCCGAAAATCCCAGCCCAGGGCAACGCCCTGGGTCAAAGCTCTGTGCTTGAGACAAGAACTCTGAAAGAGTTTGACCGGCTAGTGAGAGCTGGAGGCGAACATGGATTCGTGGCAAAGGCGAGAACAACATGGCGAAACTCTTACAAGTTAAGAGTGTGGGTCGCATGTTTTCCCAGGGCGTTGCCCTGGGCTGGAATTCTCGCACGCCTTTGGCGTGTTTTAGCTCTTCTGCCCCGCCCGACAGTTTCGAACTAAGGCCCGAACCGTTGGCGGTACTCGATGGATGAAAGGAAGGCTTTCACGATTTCTGCATTGAGGTAATTTCCGTTGAATTGATTTAGTTTGGTCAACCAGAAATCATAACCCGTATAGTCGAGCGTTGGTTCCGGAGCATCGTTCGGATTACGGCGCAAATAGCCGAAGTATTCCATTAACACGAACGCCCGATTGAATTCCTGCTGAGCCAGGGTGGAGTTCTCAGCCACGCGCCGTAAAGCGCGGGCCCGCGCTGCCAGGTCTGAACTGTCTGTGGCCGTCCCGAATTCAGCTATGGCCGCCGAGCGCTCCGCGGCGGTCGGTGTGACGCCGGCGTTAAGGAAGAGTTGATCCACAAACTGCGCCGGAGTCAGAGTAGTTGCGAAAGCTGAGCGGAATCGCGCGCGCTGCACGAACTCCAACGCGAATGCCTGCTTATTGCTTTCCAACGTTTGTTCCCAACCCGATTGTAATACCACCACGCCCTGGCTAATCTCCTGCGCGTCGCTGAGAAATTCGTCGCTACGAACTATCGGCACCGCCAGCGAGTGCATGCCGCCATTGGTCGAGGCGCCAATGCTATCGCCAAACGCTGTCTTGTAAATCCGCTCGATCAAATAGCCGGTCTGCTGAAACTCAATCGATAGAAAGAAGGCCGCTGAAGTATTGACGCGTTGCGCATCCACGCAGCCAGGCTTTGGCGAGCAACCATCGATATTATTGGTCCAGAAATCCCAGCCTGATTGATCCGGCTCACGATTCAGAAAATCCAGGTAGTGAAGCTTCACAAAGAACCGCGAAGTATCAATTGGATTGACTCCGTCAGCGGTGTCGTTGTCGGTGATGGTCACAGTGGCTGTTGATTGATTGCCGAGAGTTGCACCAGAAGGATTACTGAGATTAACGCTGAAGGTCTCAGGCCCTTCCAGATAGAAATCATCGATGATGAAGATGGTAATCGTCCTGGAAGTCTCGCCCGCCGCAAACTTCACGTTGTCAAAACGCGCCTGGTAATCACAGCGTGAAGAAGCAAGGCCGTTCTTCACGTTACAGTTCTGCGCCGCTGCTTGATCGCTGGTGCCGAAGACCACAGTCGCAGCGGCTGAGGCATCCCCGCTACGAGTCACCGTCACATCAACGTGACTAGCGCCTTCGTTGACGCTGTAAGTCGCGGAACTGAATTGAATTGACGTTGCCACTGGCGTTGGTGTCACCGTCGGTGTGGGCGTTGGCGTCGGTGTCACCGTTGGTGTAGGCGTCGGCGTGGGTGTCACCGTCGGTGTGGGCGTGGGTGTGGGCGTGGGTGTGGGCGTGGGTGTGGGCGTGGGTGTAGGCGCCGGAGCACCGGGGCAGCTTCCCAATCTGATGGATATTTTCTTTACCGCGTTACTATCGATTACCACTGCATAATCTTCCCTGCCGTCATTGTTAAAGTCGCCAACTATTACTGTCCGTGGAGTTCCGTTGACGGTCAGATCTGTTGCACCGCTAAATTTGCCGGTTCCGTCACCGAGTAGTACTGCCACGCTGCCCCCGAAACTGCTGACTACGAAATCCATTTTTCCATCATTGTTAAAGTCACCAGTGGCAATACTCAGCGGCGAGTCGGTGACCGTCGTGTCTCCGGCGCTATTAAAACTGCCGGCGCCATTTCCCAATAGCACTGAAACTTTGGCGGTTGCACTTGAACCTGAGCCCACGAGTAGGTCCAGGTTTCCATCGTTGTTTACGTCAACGACGGCGACGCTGCCCGGGAAGTCACCTACGGGGAACTCGGTTGGGCCAGAGAATCCACCCAAACCATCTCCGAGTCTGACCGAGATGGTGTTTGTGGCAGTGTTGGTAATGGCCAGGTCAGGCTTGCCGTCTTTATTAAAATCTCCCACAGCCACACCGGCAGGCCGGCCACCGACACTAAGCGTGGTGGTCCCGGTTAGGCCTCCCGTGCCGTCGCCCAAACGGACTGACGCCGTTCCATCATTGTTGTTTGCCGTAACGATATCCACTTTGCCGTCGCCATTAAAATCGGCTACGGCAATGCTGATTGGACCGCTGCCAACGCTGGTGGTTGATTGATAGTGAAACCCGTTTCCGGCGGCATCGGGCTTTCGCAGATTAATTGACACTGTGTTTCCTGAAAAATCCGCGGTTACAAAATCCTGGTACCCATCATTATCAAAGTCCGCGACGGCCACGCCTCTGGGGCTGGAACCTGTTAAGGGATTGCCTCCATTAGAAAACGCACCCGTGCCGTTTCCCAGGCGAACGGAAACCGCACCGCCAAAATTATTTGTCGAGACCAGATCCTGATTACCGTCATTATTGAAATCAAAGATAGCCCCGCCGTACGCATTGCTATTTGCGTCGGCAACCGACACGTCGGCCGCCGATGAAAACTGGATCGGACCGGTGCATGCGTTGCCGCTGGTGACCGTTAGCATAAACGTCTTGCTTCTAACGCCATCGGTGTAATCCCCGCTCACCAAAATCAGAAATGTTCCTTCCGGATTGGCGTTAGTTACCCGCACGATCCCAGTTGTCGGATCTCCGGTAAGTATCCCTTTGAAATTACTTGTCGTGGTAACGTGAAGGTTGGTTGCTCCGACAGATGGTGCATCAGGTGTGATGGCCGCATTCCCTCCGATCGAAACACTCGAGTTCGGGTAATTACCAAGCGTGGGCGGCGAACAACCGCCCAGACGGATCGAGACGTTATTTGACCCCCCATTTGCTGTAGCAAAGTCCTGTCTTCCATCGCCGTTAAAATCACCCACAACTATTGTGGAAGGGCTGTCCCCAACACTTACGTAATCGGTCGTGGTGCCGGCAAATCCTCCCAGGCCGTCGCCCTTCTTCAACCAAACCTTTTTCGCAAAGAGGTCGGTAGTTACAAAGTCGATCTTCCCGTCGTTATTAAAATCGCCAAACGCCAGGTCGATGGGATATGTGCCTGAATTCACGGTCGAAGGATTAGCGAAGCCCCCTGCTCCGTTGCCCTGGGTCAGACTCACGGTTGCCAGGACGCCGTTGGGCACCGCTATATCCACTTTCCCATCATTGTTGATATCCCCTAAGGCAAGACTGGAAATGGCCTGATTGGTGATGCTCGCGGTTTGATTGATGCGAAAATTGCCATGACCGTCACCCAGACGAATATAGACTCCGGGTGACCCATTACCGATAGACAGAAGATCAAGATTCCCATCACCATTGATGTCTGAAACTGCGACGCCCGTCAGTACATCGAAGATGGGAATATCCAGGCTACCGGTGAATCCGCCGATACCGTTTCCCAAACGAACCGACAGCACTCCCGAAGTCTGGGTCGCGACCACGAGGTCTGGGATTCCGTCGCTATTAAAATCGCCGATGGCCAGACTGCCGGGGCCGCCGGCGATGGCGACATCGGGAGCCGAGGAAAATCCACCCAGCCCGTCACCAAGACGCACCGATACCGAATTTGCCGTAATATTCGCGGTGGCAAAATCCAGTTTCCCGTCGTTATTAAAATCACCGACCTTTATAGATAGCGGCCCGGCCCCCACACTTACGGTTCCGGCGGCGACGAATCCGCCGCTACCGTTTCCCAGGTGGATGGACACCGTATTGTCGGTACTGTTGACCGTCGCCAGGTCCTGCTTGCCGTCACGGTTGAAATCGCCAACCACAAGGCTCGATGCTCCCGCCCCGGCAGTCAGGTCCGGGGCATTGCTGAAATAAACGACGTCATTGCAAGCGGTGCCGGTAGTGACCGTCAATGTGAACGATTTGCTCGTGACTGTCCCTGCGTTGTAGCCGCCGACCTTGACCGTATAGATACCCGCAGGATGCGCATTGGTTATGTTCACCGCACCTGTTTGTGGGTCCACGGTCAATGTCCCTTTGAACAGGTTACCGGCAGACGCATACATCCCGACTGCGCCTGAGGGAGCAGCACTTGGGGTAACGACGGCATCGCCGCTAAGGCTGACTGTCATATTCGAATAGTTCCCGAGCACCGGCGGGGGACCGGGCGTGGGCGAAGGCGTCGGGGTCGGGGTTGGCGTCGGGCTGGCGGCCGAGCCCGTAACCGTAAAGGCGAGACCCTGACGGACGTCGGGCGCCGATGCCGGCGAACCGGAGTCAAATAATTCGTTCCACGTGGAGTTTGCGAACTGCATCGCGTCGTCGTTGGACCCACCACGGGCGCCGGGAATCACGTTGAATGCCTGCAGGCCACTGCCGCCCGAAGTCGTCACACTCCAATCAAACCAGTAGGTGCCCGGATTAAGAATGGTATCGACCGCGACCGTGTTGGCCCATATCTTCCGGGTCGTGTCCGGAGTAACACCCGGTGAAGGGACCGATGAATTGAGGATGCGGAACATGCCCGAATCGGTAGAGCTTACGAGCCGATTCGTGGTCTGATCGCCAAAGACCACGCTGGCCCCCGGGAACCCTGGGCGTCCATTCCATATCTGGAGAGTGTAGACGGTGAATGGTGAGGGGCTCGCCGGTGTCCCAGCCACAAAGCCGTAGAACGTTACCTGGCTCAAATTGCACGGCTGACTGATGGTGAAATCGTCGGCAACGCGACTGCTGTTGGAGGCAAAAACGCCAATCAATCCATTTGCCTCTGTGCTATTGCCCGTATCGTGTTGCAGCTCACTCCAAAAAAATCCGGCGGGCGCCGCGACGCCGCTTTCGGAGTTGGCCGTCGGACTTAGACTGCCGTTGCTGAAGCTGCAAGAACTCTGCGGCGGTGGCGTTGCACACCGGCCCAGCCGCACAGAAATGTTGGACCCATTGACATTCGTCGCCGCAAAATCCTGAATCCCGTCGTTATTAAAGTCTCCCACGACTACGCGGTTTGGTTGGCTGCCTAAACCGACTGTGGCGAGAGGGATAAAACGACCTGCCCCATCTCCGATTTCTACCGAAGCATTGTTCGCGCCCAGGTTAGTGTCAGCAAAATCCAACCGGCCGTCATTGTTGAAGTCCGCCATCGCGATTCCAAACGGACTAGCCTTGACACTTACGCTGGGCGCGGAAATAAAGCCGCCGGTCCCGTCGCCGAGCCGAACTGAAGCGGTCGCCGTGTTGAAATTAGGCACCACAAAATCCAGATTGCCGTCCCCATTCAGATCGCCAACCGCGACCCCAATTGGAGATGATCCACCACCCGGATTGGTGGAGCCGGTAAAATTGCCGGCGCCGTCACCAAAGCGAATCGACATATTGGCCGAATTGGCGGTCACGATATCGGCGTTGCCATCATTATTGAAGTCTCCGACTGCCAGCATTCCGGGGCCGTTGCCTACACTGATATTGGTCGCGCCAGAAAATCCTCCGAGTCCGTCCCCCAACCTGATCGACACTGTGTTTGAAGTGTTGTTGGACACGGCCAGATCCAGATTGCCGTCATTATTGAAGTCAAAGGCGGCGATACCGATAGGGCCGGAACCGACCGATACATCTCCAGCATTGGTAAAGGCGCCGGCTCCATTCCCGAGGCGAATAGAAACCGTGGCGGCCGAATTGTTTGCGACCGCGAAATCCTGATTCCCGTCATTGTTGAAATCACCGATAGCTATCAGAGAGGGCCCAGATCCGACGGAGACATCGGGGCCCGATCCAAATCCGCCGGAGCCATTGCCAAACCGAATCGATACGGTACTTGCCGAACCATTTGAGAATGCCAGGTCCTGATTGCCGTCGCTATTAAAATCACCCAACGCGATTGCCACCGGACTGGCGCCCGTCGGGACATCGGCCGCGTTGGTAAATTGTGGAGATCCATTACAAGCGCTGCCGCTCGTGACGGTGAGAGTAAAGGTCTTGGTTGCGTTACCGCTCGGCCCCGTCGCTTTAACCGTGACCGGGTATACGCCGGCACGTTGAGCGTTAGTGATGCGTAGCGAACCGGTGATCGGGTTTGCCGTTATGACGCCTTCAAATCCGCTTCCGGTATTCGCGGTAAGGCCGGTCGCACCGGCGGGGACTGCATCCGGCGAGATAACCGCATTGCCTCCCAATCCAATTGTTGAATTAGGATAATTGCCGAGCGTGGGAGCAAAAGGAACGTCGGATTTGCTGACGGGTAAAGCCGCAGCTTCGTCATATCGATTAATCTCAAGCGGCCCTTTGGATTGGCTCGCAAAAAGGAGTGATACAAAGGCACAAATCGACAGAACCAAAATGAGGGTGGCCTTAACGCCTTGTTTTTGGTTTTTTCGCATATACTTCCCGCGTTGTCCGGACGGTCCCATACGCGACCGCCGCCCGGCCTCCAAAGTTCTCTTCTTACCCATTCACGCGAGAACATCGCGTCGGAGCGGACATCACCGTCGTTGAAGGCTTTATGTCGCGAGAACCTCACGCTAGAATCCCGCTCGTGCCGGACTCGAATGCCCCCCCGGATGTGACCGAGATTTTGCAGTCGTGGAGCAGCGGAGATCGCGACGCTGAGGCGCGGCTGTTCCCGCTCGTCTATGAAGAACTCAAGTTATTGGCGCGCAGTTACCTGCGGAAGGAACGCGGCGAGCACACGCTGCAACCAACTGCGCTGGTCAATGAGGCCTATCTCCGGTTAATCGATCAGACGCGCGTTGATTGGCAGAACCGCTCGCATTTCTACGGTATTGCGGCGCAGATCATGCGCCGGATTCTGATCGACCACGCGCGCGCTCACGCCTCGGGCAAACGTGGCGGCGCCGCCCAAAAAATCTCGCTGGATGACGCCACCATTTCGGTCAACCAGGATGCGACGGACTTGCTGGCGCTCGATGAGGCGCTCACTAGACTTGCCGCTATCGATCCGCGCAAAGAGCGCGTCGTTGAATTGATCTATTTCGCGGGTCTCGATCAAAAAGAAGTGGCCGTTGTGCTGGAGGTGGCGGAGAAAACGGTGCAGCGCGATTGGCAAATGGCCAAGATGTGGCTGCTCCGCGAACTCTCGGCCGGCACGTAGCTGAACATGGGTATTTATATAGTTGCCTCATGGGATTCTTAGTGCGCGCAGTTAAGGTGGTCAGGAAGGGGGCCTGCCCCCGCGCTGTTCAATAGCATGGGTCGCATTCAAGAGCCCCCCCTTCCTGACTGAGGCTATTCAAAGCGATTGAATCCTGGGCTCACGCCCCGGGCTTTATGGCGCAGTGCGCTCCGCGCACTGGAACTGGTGGCGCGAGAACTTCCTTCATCATGACTCTTTCACCCCGCGGTTTTCGCGTTAAGAATTAGAGGAGAATCTTGGCAGTTACGATCGCGCCCGAACGGATGACCTCGGAACGCTTTCAGCGGATTGAACACCTCGTGCTGTCGGCGCTTGAACTGGCGCCCGACGAGCGCGGCAGAATGCTGAGCACAGAGTGTCATGGCGATGATGAACTGCGGCGCGAGGTTGAATCGCTGTTGGGGTTTCAGCACGAGGCCGAGGATTTCATCAGCAAACCCGCGATCGCCGCAGTGGCGGCGACGCTGGCCGCCGGCGAACTTTTTGAATCGGTCGAGGGCCAGCGCCTGGGGCCCTATCGGCTTATCAAAGAACTGGGCCACGGCGGGATGGGCGCCGTTTATCTGGCGGAACGCGCCGATGAATATCAAAAGCTGGTCGCCATTAAAGTAGTAAAGCGAGGCCTGGCCACCCACGACCTGGTGACGCGCCTGCGCAGCGAGCGGCAGATCCTCGCCACCCTTGATCATCCAAACATCGCCAAGCTGCTGGATGGCGGCGCCCTCGAAGATGGCTCGCCTTACATCGTAATGGATTACGTGGAAGGCTTGCCGATCGATTCGTATTGCGATCAGCATCAGCTTTCCGTGGGCCAACGTCTGCAACTTTTCCGCAAAGTCTGTGCAGCCGTCGCCTACGCGCACCGCAACCTGGTCATTCATCGCGATCTGAAACCCAACAACATCATCGTCGCGACTGACGGGACCCCCAGGCTCCTGGATTTCGGAATCGCTAAGGTACTCGATCCGAGTCTGCAGACAACCGACGATCAGACTGCCACCATCGCCCGCATCATGACACCCCAGTACGCCAGCCCGGAACAGATTCGCGGATTCGCTGTCACCACCTCGAGCGACATCTACAGCCTCGGAGTTCTACTCTACAAACTCCTGAGCGGGCACCTCCCCTATCAACTCAAGTCGCTGCCGCCGATCGAAATCGAAAGGGCGGTTTGTGAAAAAGAACCGGAGCGCCCCAGCACCGCGGCCGCGCGGACGCGTGAAGCTACCGGCGCATCAACTCCGCAGTTCGAAATCTCAAACCCGAAACTTCTTCGTGGCGATCTCGATAACATCGTGCTGATGGCCATGCGCAAAGAGCCGGAACGCCGTTATGAATCGGTAGACGCCTTCGCCCGCGACCTGCAACGCTATAGCGCCGGCCTGCCGGTCGCCGCGCGCCGCAACACTCTTTCCTATCGCGGCTCAAAGTTCATTAAACGGCATCGCTTTGGCGTCGCCGCTACGGCCCTGGTGGTGCTGACTATGATCGGCGGCACGGCGGCCAGCATTTGGCAGGCACGCGCGGCGGAACGCGAGAAAGAACGCGCCAAAAAGGTGAGCGCGTTTCTGGAAGATACCCTCAAATACTCAGATCCATTCATCAGCCCCTTAAAAAAAGCTGGTAAGGAAATCACCGTCAACGAAGTTCTTGACGAAGCCGGCCGCCGGCTGGATAGCGGCGAATTCGACAGCGATCCGGAACTGAAAGCCGAGTTGCTGCGCGCGATTGTCCAGACCTATTTCGGCCAGGGGCAATATGCATCAGCGCGTAAATACCAGGCCGAGTCGGTTGCGCTCCTGCGCAGCATCTATGGTGAAGATGATCCGCGTTATCTCGAAGGATCGATGCATTGGGCTGCGCTGCTCTTTGACAAAGGAGAGCTGACCGAGAGCGAAGCTGTTTATCGACATTACCTGCCGGCAATGCGATCCAAATACTCGGCCGGGGTGGTGAAACCGGTGCTGATGGCTGATGCCCTGGATAATTTTGCTTACCTGCGCCGCACGCAGGGCGATTCACACGAGGCCGAAATGCTCTTTCGTGAAGCGCTCGCGATTTTTCCAAAACTAACGCCGCAGGAACTAATAATGGTCGCCTCGACTCGCAGCACACTTGCCTCAACCATCGGCGATCAAGGCAGGTTCGAAGAAGCCCTGGCTACCGCACGCGAAGCAGTTGAGGAAATTCGTGCGCGCGGCGAGACTGGCTCGGCGACTTACGGATTTGCGCTAAATATCCTGGGAGGATTTCTGACTGAAAAAGGAGCCTACACCGAGGCCGACGCGACGTTGAATGAAGCGCAATCTATATTTCGGGAAATGCTCAATCCCAGCAATCTGTGGGTGGGCGATAACCTTCGCAACCAGGCGACGTCGCTCTATTTCCAGGGTAAGTATGCGGACGCGATTCAAAAGGCAGACGCCGCGGAAAAAATCTATCTTGAACAATTCGGTAAACATTACGACCAGTACCCAACCGTGCTGATCGCCAAGGGCCTGGCCTTAACAAAAATGGGGCAGACAATCGAAGGCGAGAAAGCTCTGCGCGAAGCCGTGAAACTCCGCACCGAGTCGTTGCCAAAGGATCATTACTGGGTGGCGCTGGCCAAGAGCGCGCTGGGCGAGGGACTGCTGCTGCAAGCAAAATACGAAGAAGCCGGGCCATTGCTGCGTGAGAGTTTTGAAACCTTGCGTTTGGTCCAGGGACCGGATAACCCTCGCACCAAACTGGCGCAACTCCGCCTGGAGGCGCTCGAGTCAATCCACAAATGAACGTGACATTCTGTGGCGCCAAATAACCTTTAACCATTCGCGCCTTAATCGGAGAACCATTGAAGTACGTCTTCGATTCGCGGCCCTTCGCGCTCAAACTCACGGAGCGAATCGTCCCTCCATTTTCGATTGAGGTGAGAAAGGCTCTCACGTCTGAAGCATCACACACGATTGCCGTACACGAACTCTTCGGGAGGCTATTCGTAACGGAGCGCCACCAGCGGATCTACGCGCGTGGCCCGGCGCGCCGGCAGATAGCCCGCCACCATCGCCACCGCCAGTATCAGCAATGCCGCGAGGAACAGGGAGATCGGATCAGTGGGTGTCAACCCGAAGAGGAGCGACGAAGTCACGCGGGTGACAGCGAGGATCATCGGCAGGCCCACGGCCAGGCCGCCGATCACCAGCAACAACGCCTCGCGCAGAACTAGCCAGAACACACCACGGCGCCGCGCTCCGAGCGCCATGCGAATTCCTATTTCATTGGTCCGGCTGGCGACATTATAAGAAAGAATGCCGTACAGCCCGATACAGGCAAGAAGAAACGCCAGGATGCCGAAGAAGCTCGAGAGCGTGGCCATCAATCGCTCGCGCAGAATGGTCGCTTCGATCATACTGTTGAATTCGCGGAAACTAACCGTAATAGCAGGATTGATTTCGTTGAGGACACGTTTGACCGCCGCGACGGTCTGCGCCTGAGGTAGTCGCGATCGGATCATAAGCGGCGCGCCCGGACCGGCGCCGGCGTTTTGCGCAGCGGCATAGTAGGCGATCGGGCCAAACTCTTCGCGCAAATCTTCATATTTCGTGTCTCGTACCAAACCGACGATCTCGTAGGCCGTTTCCGGATCGCCCGGCGTCGCTTCCACCCAGAACCGATGCCCGACCGGATTTGATCCATTCAGGAACTTGCGCGCAAAGGTTTCATTCACCATCGCCACCTTCGGTGTGCCGACCCGGTCCGAGGCATTGAACTCCCGCCCAGCCAGCAGCGGGATTTGCAGGGTCCGGAAGTAATCCGGACCGACTCGGCTGAGGTTCGTGTGCTTTCCTGTCCGCGCATCCGCATCATCCATCCAGACGTTGGCTCCGCCCCAGTCGTCGAGCGGGATCTCATGCACCACGGCAGCCGCCTCCACACCAGGAATCGCGCGGATGCGGTCGAGCAACTCATCTTTGAAAGCCGGGTAGCGTTCGGGCGCAAGATTTAGTCGCTCAAAATCTGCACGGGCGATTAGGACTCCCTCTTGATGAAAACCGGTATCGACTGTGCGCAGATTGTTCAGGCTACGCGCGAACAACAAGGCACTCGCCACCAGGATTAGCGAGAGCGCCACCTGGGCGACCACTAGCGCCCGCCGCAAGCTGAATCGTTCACGGCTAGCGGTCAGCCCACGCCCACCGGCCTTCATCACCGCGCCCGGTTCCCTTCGTGTCACGCGAATTGCCGGCGTTAGACCGAAGAGCATACAAGTCAGGACCGCCAACCCTGCGGTAAAGCCGAGGACGCGCCAATCCAGGGTGAGATCCAGAAAGACTGGGTCAGCGCTTGTGCTGAGGAACACTACCAGGAACCGGCTCAGCAACTTTGCCAGCCCGGCGCCAAGTGCTGCGCCCAACGCGGCCAGCAGCAGACTCTCAACCAACAACTGGCGAATAAGCCGCCGGCGCGAGGCCCCCAGCGCTTGCCGCACAGCAATCTCGCGTGCTCGCGCGCTCGCTCGCGCCAGCAGCAAATTGGCCAGGTTGGCGCAGGCAATCAGCAGGACCAACCCGGCAATCGCCAACAACAGCCAGAGTGGCTGCTCGTATTTTTCACGCAACTCAGAAAGACCTGACCCGGCAGGGACGGCGATCAACCTGGATCCCAGGTAATCCTTCACGCTGGCCGGTGGATAATTTGCGGGTAATGCCGATTCAAAAAGGCCTGGCGAGATCCCCTGCAGTTGATTGCCCGCCTGTTCCACAGACCATCCCGGTTTCAGACGCCCGGTGACCGTCAACCACCAGATTATGCCGGAAAGAAGTCTGTCATTGCCGCGCACGATCGGGACGGCGCAGATCGGCAGCGAGAGATCGAAAGATCGCCCAACCTCCATGCCAAAAAAGTTGGCGGGCGTGACGCCGATGATTTCGAGTGAGTGATCGGCGAGCGTTAGCTTGCGCCCTATGACGTTCGCGTCGCCGCCGTACTCCCGCTGCCAGAATTCGTGGCTGATGATGAGCCCCGGCGCGCCGCAGCCACGTTGGTCGTCGGAGTTCGCAAAGACGCGGCCCTTTGCCGGCAGCACACCCAGCGCATTAAAAAAATCGCCGCTAACATAAAGCATCCGAGCGGAGCGCACCTCGCCGCCCGGCGCCAGGTTGACGGTGGTCGTGCCCCACGCGAAGATGCCTGAGAAGGCTTCCTGCCGATCCCTGATCTGTTCCCAAATCGGATTAGTGACCTGCGTCGGGCGGCCGATCCCTCCGCGCATCCCTTTCGTATCCGCCAGGTGAACTTCGGCTAATTCCTGCGGAGCTTTGACTGGCAGCATTCGCAAGCGGACCGCGTCGAGCAACTGAAAAATTGCCGTGTTCGCGCCGATGCCGAGCGCCAGCGACAGGATAGCCATCGCGGTAAAGCTTTTGTGCTTGAGCAACATTCGGACGCCGAAGCGCAGGTCCTGGATCATTTCGTCCTCCCATCGTCTGGGTTGCAACCAGAGCGCGTCCATAAACGCGCCGGCGCTGTGCCAGAACAAATCGAGTTTGGTGCGCCAGTTGAGTTGATCCCACCTGGCCAGGAGCGTTTCGTGGTAACGCAACTCCGCCTCCCACTCCTGCTGCCAATCGGCACGCAACCGGCGCGGGACGATCACGCCGATGAACGTGATCAGCCAGAGCCAGGAGCCATTTCCGTTTGGCTTCGGCACCGTGTCCACCTCAGCCTTTCTGTCGCGCCGGTTTGTTAGTAGCCAGTGGCTCAAGCTGCGCGAGCAGCCGAAAGCGTTCGCGGGCCTCCGCCAGGGCGGTTTGGCCCGCCCTGGTCACTTCGTAATACTTGCGCGGGGGACGCTGCGCAGCCTGTG
>Ga0126383_10000432_pt1 | contig 22974 bp, 16 predicted proteins | sample PanSoiMetPlot_35_FD_96882 | JGI IMG/M metagenome (GOLD analysis project Ga0126383, IMG submission 96882) | Tropical forest soil microbial communities from Panama - MetaG Plot_35 | ecosystem: Environmental > Terrestrial > Soil > Tropical forest > Bulk soil | place: Panama | collected 2016-02-17
CCGCCGCAGCACGCTCTTGACGCGGGCCAGGAGTTCGCGCGGCTCGAACGGCTTGGCGATATAGTCGTCGGCGCCGGTTTCGAGCCCGACGACGCGATCGACGGTATCGGAGGCGGCGGTGACCATGATGATGCCGACGCGCCCGCTCCGCTCGCGCAGCCAGCGCGCCAGCGCGAACCCGTCCTCACCTGGCAGGCCGACATCGAGCGTGACCAAGGCCGGTAATTCGCGGTCGATAAGCCGGCGCAAGGCGGTGCCGTCGGGAAGCGCGCTGACCCGGAAATTCTGCCGCGCGAGATAGTCGGCGAGCATTTGGCGCTGCACCGGCTCGTCCTCGACGACAACGATGTGCGGCCGCGGGTCCAACGCTCCTGCCTACAGCACGACGCGGTAGGTGCGCAGCGGGCGAGCGATGTTCTTCAAATCCTGTTCGCCCATATCGGCGACGGCAATTGCGAGCTTGCCGCGGACCTGCTCGTAGGCCGCCGCCGAGAGGCAGATGCCGCCAGGCTCGGCGATGCCTTCGAGGCGCGCGGCGATGTTGACGCTGTCGCCGAGGATGTCGTCGCCATCGGCGAGGACGTCGCCGACATGGAGGCCGACGCGGTATTTGATCCGCCGCTCCCGCGGCCCTCCGGCGGCTGCCGCCATGCTGCGCTGCACGACGACGGCGCAGCGCACCGCATCGATAGCGCTGGCAAACTCGATCAGGATGCCGTCGCCGGTGGTCTTGACGATGCGGCCACGATGCTCGGCGATCTTCGGATCGATCAACTCGCGCCGCAGCGCCCTGATCGCGGCGAGGGTGCCTTCCTCGTCCGCGCCCATCAGCCGCGAATAACCCGCGACATCGGCGGCCAGGATCGCAACTATCCGGCGCGCCGAGGCGGCGTCGCGATCGGCCGCGCCGCGGCGCAATACGCTCTTGACCCGCGCCAAGAGCTCGCGCGGCTCGAAGGGCTTCGTGATGTAGTCATCGGCGCCGGTCTCCAGCCCAACGACTCGATCCACCGTGTCGGCGGCCGAGGTCACCATGATGATGCCGATGCGGCTGCTCTTCTCGCGCAGCCAGCGCGCCAGTGCAAATCCGTCCTCGCCCGGCAGCCCGACATCGAGCATCACCAGCGCCGGAACCTCGCGTTCGACCAGCCGATGCAGTGCGGCGCCACCCTCGAGCGCACTGACCCGAAAATTCTGCCCGGCGAGATAGTCGGCCAGCAATTGCCGCTGCGTCGCCTCGTCCTCGACCACGACGATATGGGGCCGCGGATCCATCGCCTCCCTGCCGGCGAGCTGGCGACGATTTGTCGCCTTGGTAAACTTTGCCGCGGGCCGGCGCCGCTGTCCAGCTTTCCGCCGTTCATCATCCGTCGCCGCGTGCGTTGATTGCACGGAGCCACAAGGTCAAATTAGACTGGTCTAACACCAGTCGGAAGTAAGATGCCTACCGAAATCGGCGCCTATGAGGCCAAGACTCATCTGCCCGCTTTGCTCGAGCGCGTCGCTCGGGGTGAATGGTTCACGATAACCAAACATGGGCGTCCGATTGCTCGCCTCGTGCCGATCGAGCGCACCGGCCCCGATCGCCGGCGCGACGCGATCGAGCGGCTCAAGGTGTTCCGCGAGCGGCGAGCGCATCGGCATCCCGACCGTTGCGCTGTTCGAGCTGATCTACGGCTACGAGAAGAGCGCGCGGCGGGAGCGCAACGAGGCGGCGCTGCGCTCCTTGCTCACACTGGATGTCGAACCGCTGCCGTTCATCTCGCCGATGCCGAGCACGCCGGCGCGATTCGTGCGCAACTTGAGCGCGCCGGCACGCCAATTGGCCATTACGACCTGCTGATCACCGCGCAAGCTCGCCGACATGGCGCAACCCTCGTGACCGCCAACCAACGCGAGCTCGCGCGCGTGCCCGGGCTCGATGTCATGGACTGGGCCACCCCCTGACACAATGTGAGCCGCAGCCTCTGAGGCAACGGGCTCGCGCGCGCCATGTCGCAGACGCGGGGACCGACGAGTAGCGGAGCAAACCCGGCGGCGCGACCAGTCACGCTCGTCGCGTGCGATGTGGTGGGGTATACCCTCAAATAATATGCGGCGCTTTTCCCTAACCGGGCAGCGTCCCGAGGAGGTTAAAATGCCGGTGCGTCTCGAAGGTTCCTGCCGCTGCGGCGCGATCAGCTTCAGCGTCGACAGCCATACGCCGTATCCATACCAGCGCTGCTATTGCTCGATCTGCCGCAAGAGCGCCGGTGGCGGCGGATATGCAATCAATATCATGGGCATAGCCGATACCCTAGAAGTGAAGGGCTGAGCCGCGCTCGGGATATGGAATGCACCGATCGACGGCCGTAAGGGCTCGGCCGACCGGCATTACTGCAAGCGCTGCGGCACGCCACTTTGGGTCAGCGATGAGCAATGGCCCGAGCTGGTTCACCCGTTTGCCTCGGCGATCGATACTGAGCTGCCGAAGGCGCCTTCGAGCGTGCATCTGCTGCTAGGCGACAAAGCGAGCTGGGTCGAACCGCAGATCGGTGCCGCCGACGACTGCTTTGACGGTTATCCCGAATTGTCGATCGAAGATTGGCACAAAAGACACGGGCTGTGGATCGAATGACTGCATTGCCGGTCGGCAGGCAGCGCACGATCCACCTCGTGCTACTGCCTTGCTGATAATCGATGCTGCAGACAACCGCACCTTTTGGGCGGACCCTACATGTCGATGGTGAGCGGCCGAGGCGATACAGACGATACAAAGCAGGCTTCGCGCGACACTTCCACGATACGGAATGGCGGTAATCTGGCCGCTTCCGCAGCAGCGAGGGCCGCGATGGCTTCTCTTTCCCCAGCGCCGAACGCGCCCACTGAGACGGCGGGCGAGACGATCCGGCGGCTGACCGCCGAATTGCGCGAGGCGCGCGACGAGCAAGCGGCCACCGCCGAAATCCTTGAACTGATCAACCAATCGCTCGGCGATCTTACGCCGGTGTTCGATGCGATCCTGGATAAGGCGCATGCCCTCTGCGGCGCCGCCTATGGCGGGATGGCGGTCTATGACGGCGAGTACTTTCGCGCTGTCGCGATGCGTGGTTATCCGGATGACTTGGCGGAGACCGTCCGCAGACCGTTCCGCGGCAATGTTTTCCATCAGCAATTGGTCCGCGGCGAGCCCTTCGTACAGATCCCCGATGTAGTGGCGGTAGCCGCGGAGTTGAGCGACGCGCCGGGACAGGCCATCAGAGCCGCCGGTCTGCGCACCACTCTGATGATCCCGCTGCGCAAGGACAATGCTCTGCTCGGCCAAATTACCGCGAGCCGCCGCGAGGTCCGGCCGTTTTCCGACAGAGAGATCGCGCTGCTGCAGAATTTCGCCGCGCAGGCGGTGATTGCGGTGGAAAACGCGCGGCTCCTCATCGAAACGCGTGAAGCCTTGGAACAACAGACCGCGACCGCCGAGGTCCTGCAGGTCATCAATTCCTCGCCCGGCAACCTCGCGCCGGTGTTCGACGCAATATTGGATAAGGCGCATGCTCTCTGCGAAGCCCCGCTCGGTGCATTGGTGCTTCGCGACGGCGAGCAGCTGCGCGCGGTGGCCACGAGAGGATATCCGGAAGAATACGACGCCCTGGCGCGCGCGGGATTTGCTCCCACCGAATTGTTCAGCCGGCTCCTGAGCGGAGAGCGGTTCGTTCAGGACGCCGATTCGCGGGCGACCGGTCCGGACGATGAACATCCGATGAAGCATGCGGCGCGCGAGATTGCGGGCGTGCGCACCGTGCTTGTCATCCCGTTACGTAAGGACGGCGCATTGCTCGGCTACATCAGCGCTCAGCGGCAGGTCGTCAGTCCCTTTACCGACAAGCAGATCGCGCTGCTGCAGAATTTCGCCGCGCAAGCGGTCATTGCAATGGAGAATGCGCGGCTCTTGACCGAGACGCGCGAGGCACTGGAACAGCAGACTGCGACCGCCGAGGTATTGCAGGTGATCAATTCCTCGCCCGGCGATCTCGCCCCAGTATTCGACGCAATGCTCGAAAGAGCGATGCGGCTCTGCGAGACCGCATGCGGTACGCTGTGGACCTACGACGGCGAGTCGTTCCGACTTGTTGCTCAGCATGCGGTGCCACCGGAATTCGATGAATTCCTGCGCAGCGCCGGCCCTCTGCGGCCCCGCGCAGGTTCCCCAATGAGACGGCTGCTGGATGGGGAACACGTCCTCCAGTCTGACGAAGCAGCGAACCCACTCCCCAGCTCGCTCGGGATGCGCGCAGCGCTAATAAAGGCTGGTGCCCGCACGGGTCTCTGGGTCGCGTTGCGGAAAGACGAGGTGCTGCTCGGCGCGATTTACACTTATCGTCACGAGGCGCGGCTGTTCTCCGACAAGCAGATCGCGCTATTGCAGAACTTTGCGGCGCAGGCCGTCGTTGCGATGGAGAATGCGCGGCTGTTGACCGAGACGCGCGAGGCCCTCGAACAGCAAACCGCGACCGCCGAGGTATTGCAGGTCATTAATTCCTCTCCTGACGAGCTGGCGCCGGTCTTCGACGCAATACTGGAGAAGGCACATACCCTCTGCGGGGCGGATCACGGCGCCTTGGCGCTCTATGACGGCGGCGATAGATTTCGCGCCGTCGCCGTGACTTCCGCGTCGGAGACATTCGCCGAACGGCTTCGCGAGGGGATCCGCGTGGCCGGTGATCCGGTCGGACAGCCCCTCCTTGACGGGGCCCGCTTTGTCCATGTCCCGGACCAAGCCGAGATAGACCATCCCGCGGCACAGGCGGCTGCCGAGCAGACCGGCGCACGTACTGTCCTGGCCGTACCGCTCCGCAAAGACAACGTGCTGCATGGCGCAATCACAGCTGTTCGGCAAGAGGTGCGGCCGTTTACCGACAAACAGATCGCGCTGCTCGAAAACTTCGCGGCGCAGGCGGTAATCGCGATGGAGAACGCGCGGCTTTTGACCGAGACGCGCGAGGCCTTGGAGCAGCAAACCGCCACTGCCGAGGTGTTGCAGGTCATCAATTCATCCCCCGGCGACCTCGCGCCGGTGTTCGATGCGATGCTCGAAAAGGCGACCCGGTTGTGCGATGCGGCCTGTGGCGTTTTGCGAATTTGGGATGGTGAGCACTTTCATATTGGCGCCGTTCACGGCGAGCCTCGGTTCAGCGATTGGCTCCGGCAGCGTGGTCCCAGCCGCCCGCCCGCTGACGACCCGTTGGGGCGAATTATAAAAGGCGAAGGCGTTGTCCACTTCGCCGATGCACCGGACGATGCAGGCTACATGGCCTCGCCTAGCTTCAAGCAGGCGGTAGACGTCAGCGGTATGCGAAGCGGGATCACGGTGGCGCTGCGCAAAGACGGCGCTCTGCTTGGCGCAATCACTGTCTACCGGCAGGAGGTTCGTCCATTTTCCGACAAGCAGGTTGCGCTACTGCAGAATTTCGCGGCGCAGGCGGTCATTGCGATGGAGAACGCTCGGCTAATCAACGAGACGCGCGAGGCATTGGAGCAGCAGACCGCGACCGCTGAGGTATTGCAGGTCATCAACTCCTCGCCCGGTGACCTAGCGCCAGTGTTCGATGCGATTTTGGAAAAGGCGCATGCTCTTTGCGGCGCCAAATATGGAGAATTGCTGGTCCGCGACGGGGACGAGTTCCATGCTGTCGCGGCGCACGGGGCGTCGCGTTTGGTCGAGACCCGGCGGAAGCAAGGTCCGTTTCAGCCGCCGGAAGACAGCCCATTAGCGCGAGCCGTCCAGGGCAAGCGGATTATCCACCTCGCCGATGCCCGAGCCGACGACAGTTACCGCAACGCTCCGGCTTATACGCGGATCATCGATGCCGGCGGTGTCCGCACGCTACTTATGGTGCCACTGCAGAAGGATGGTGCTGTGCTCGGCGTCATCACCGCCGTCCGCCACGAAGTCCGCCCATTCACCGAAAAGGAGATCGCACTGCTGCAGAATTTCGCGGCGCAGGCGGTTATTGCAATGGAGAATGCGCGGCTGTTGACCGAACGCGCGAGGCCTTGGAGCAGCAGACTGCGACCGCCGAGGTACTGCAGGTCATTAATTCCTCGCCCGGCGATCTCGCCCCGGTATTCGACGCGATGCTCGAAAAGGCCATCCGGCTTTGCGGCGGTCTCTATGGGATCCTCTGGACACTCGAAGGCCAGCGCGCCCACCTCGTCGCTTCTCGTGAGGTGTCACCGGAGGTTGTCGAGGTGCTGCGTCAGCAGGGAGAATCCGGCAACCACCCGCTGCTGCGCAGGGTAATCGCAGGCGAGCGTCTTTTTCAGTTCGACCTCGCCGTGCACGACGCTTATCGGCTCGGCCAAGTGACCGCCGCACGCGATATCGTTGCCGGCGGCGTGCGGCGCGTGATCTGGGTTGCGATGGTAAAGGATGGAGCCGCCGTCGGCGCCTTCGCTATCAGCCGGCGCGAGAGGCAGCCGTTCTCGGATAAGCAGATCGCGCTGTTGCAGAACTTCGCCGCGCAGGCGGTGATCGCAATGGAGAATGCGCGGCTGATCACCGAGACGCGCGAGGCATTGGAGCAGCAGACCGCCACCGCTGAGGTGTTGCAGGTCATCAACTCCTCACCCGGCGACCTCGCGCCGGTGTTCGACGCGATATTGGAGAAGGCGCACACGCTTTGTGGGGCGGCTCACGGCGCATTGATGACGTACGATGGCGAGTATTGTCGCGCAGTCGCGCTTCACGGGATGCCGGAGACGTACGCCGAATTGCTGCGCCAGCCGTTTCGACCGGTCGGCAGTGGCGCTCAGGAGCGTCTATTCGACGGGGAACGGCTGATCCACATCCTGGACGCTGCGGCTGTGGAGTCGGGTACTCCAATACAGCGGGCGTGTGTCGACGCTGGTGTCCGCACCTTGCTGATGGTGCCACTGCGCAAGGATGACGCCCTGCTCGGCTTTATCACCGCCCACCGCCGCGAGGTGCGTCCGTTCTCCGACAAACAGATAGCGCTACTAGAGAATTTCGCGGCGCAGGCGGTGATCGCAATGGAAAATGCGCGGCTGATCACCGAGACGCGCGAGGCCTTGGAACAGCAGACCGCGACCGCCGAGGTATTGCAGGTCATTAATTCCTCGCCCGGCGACCTCGCGCCGGTGTTCGATGCAATGCTCGAAAAGGCGACCCGCCTGGGTGAGGCCGCTTTTGGTCTCTTGTGGAGCTGTGATGGCGAACGGTTTCACGCCGCCGCTATGCGCGGCGTCCCGGCCGCATATGCGGATTTCGCACGAGAGCCTTTGCATCCCGGTCCGGAGACCGGACTTGGCCGCATACTGCGGGGACAACACCTTGTCCACATAACAGATGTGGGGGCCGAAGAGGTCTACCGGTCCGGCGACAGGTTGCGCATCGCCACGGTCGAGCTTGCCGGGGTGCGGACCCTTCTCCTCGTGCCGCTGCGCAAAGACGACGCGCTGCTCGGGGTCTTTGCGGTCTATCGCCAGGAGGTGCGGCCGTTCACCGACAAGCAGATCGCGCTATTGCAGAACTTCGCCGCGCAGGCGGTCATCGCGATGGAGAATGCGCGGCTGATCACCGAGACGCGCGAGGCATTGGAGCAGCAGACCGCGACCGCCGAGGTCTTGCAGGTCATCAATTCCTCACTGGCGATCTCGCACCGGTGTTTGAAACGATATTGGAGAAGGCGCATACCCTTTGCGGCGCGACCTATGGGGGTCTAGTGATCCGCGACAGGGATGGGTTCCGCAATGTTGCTGCGCGCGGGGATCCGAGCTTTGTCAAACGTTGGCGGCAGGTGAGACCACTGCACCCACCTCCGGGTAGTCCTTTGACGCGGCTCATGCTGGGCGAGAAGGTTATTCACCTCGCCGACGCACCCGCCGATGACAACTACCGCAACACCACACCGCCGGAAATTCTGCAATTGGGCGAGTTCGGGGGCCTGCGTACCTTGCTGATGGTCCCCCTACGGACGGACAACGCTTTTCTCGGCGTCATCACCGCGTATCGCTTGGAAGTTCAGCCCTTCACCGAAAAGCAGATCGCGCTGCTCCAGAATTTCGCGGCGCAGGCGGTCATCGCGATGGAAAATGCACGGCTCTTGATCGAGACGCGCGAGGCGTTGGAGCAGCAGACCGCGACCGCGGAGGTATTGCAGGTTATAAACTCATCGCCGGGCGATCTCGCACCGGTATTCGATGCGATATTGGAGAAGGCGCACAACCTCTGTGGGGTCACCTTTGGCAACCTCCAGTTCTACGAAGGCGGCAAGTTTCGGGCCGTTGCGGTGCGCGGCGTGGCGGCACCATTGGCAGAGCTATTGCGCCAGCCAATGGAACCGCAGCCGGGGATCCCACTGCCGTTGTCGCGCCTGGTTGACGGCGAACCCATTGTCCAAGCTACCAATCTGGCGGAATTAGCCGAGCGGTACCCCGACCCAAGAGCGCGCGCCGTGGCCGCCGAAGGGTTTGGCAGCGTGCTCTTGCTGCCGCTACGCAAGGACTCAGCTTTGCTCGGCTGTATCGCGGCCTTTCGTAAGGAGGCGCAGCCCTTCTCCGACAAACAGATCGCGCTGCTGCAAAACTTCGCGGCCCAGGCGGTCATCGCGATGGAAAATGCCCGGCTCCTGACCGAAACGCGCGAGGCGTTGGAGCAGCAGACCGCGACCGCCGACGTATTGCAGGTCATCAATTCGTCGCCCGGCGACCTCGCCCCGGTCTTCGATGCAATATTGGAAAAAGCGCACACGCTGTGCGATACGGCCCACGGCAGCCTACAGCTCTGGGATGGCGAGAAATTCCGCGGGGTCGCGACGCGCGGCTTTTCGGAGGTAATGATCAAGGCTGTGCGACGGGGCTACAGTCCAGGACCTAATTTTCCGAGCCGGCGTATCGTCGAAGGCGAGCGCGTCGTCCATTGCGTCGATGTGGCCGAGATCGACGACCCCATAGCGCGCGAAGGCGTCGAGCTTAGTGGCTCCCGAACCATGCTCTATGCCGCGCTGCGCAAGGATGACGTTCTCCTTGGGCAGATCGTCTCGGCACGCCAGGAGGTGCGCCCATTTTCCGAAAAGCAGATCGCTTTAGTCGAGAACTTCGCCGCGCAGGCAGTGATCGCGATGGAAAACGCGCGGCTGATCAACGAGACGCGCGAGGCACTGGAGCAGCAGACCGCCACCGCCGAGGTATTACAGGTCATCAACTCCTCCCCCGGCGACCTTGCGCCAGTGTTCGATACGATGCTGGAAAAGGCCATGGCGTTGTGCGGCATCACCCATGGCAGCCTTCAGACGTATGACGGGGAGCAATTCCGCGCCGTCGCGGTGCGTGGTCACCCGGAGCCGTTGGCGGCTCTGCTGCGCCAGGGCTACCGCCTGCCGGCCGGGCATCCGACACTACGGTTGCTGGAGGGAGATAGGTTTGTCCAAATCCCCGATCTCACTCACGTCGCCCCGGAGCTCGGGCCTGTGGTGCGCACCGCGGTCGAGGCCGGCACCCGTACTCTGCTATGCATCCCTTTGCGCAAGGACGATGTGCTCGTCGGGAAGATCGTTGCCGTTCGCGGGGAAGTCCGGCCGTTTTCTGAGAAAGAGATCGCGCTGCTCGAAAATTTCGCGGCGCAGGCGGTCATTGCAATGGAGAATGCGCGGCTGATCACCGAGACGCGCGAGGCATTGGAGCAGCAGACCGCAACAGCAGAGGTGTTGGGTGTCATCAACTCCTCGCCCGGTGAGCTCGCGCCGGTCTTCGACGCGATGCTGGCAAAAGCGACCCGCCTTTGCGAGGCCGAGCACGGTCTTCTCACAACCTATGACGGGGCCAGTTTTCGCGGTGTAGCCGCCATCGGATTTCCAATGGCGGCTGCACAGGCCTTGTCGCGGATGGGGCACCCACCCCCGAAGACGCTACTTGGCCGCGTCGAGCGTACCAAGCAAACCGTGCAAACGGCCGACATTTCATCAGACCCCTCCTATGAGGCAGTATTCGCCATAAACCCTTGGCTACGGCGGATTCGTACCGGCCTGGTTGTACCGCTGCTCAAAGAACGGGAACTGATCGGCAGTTTCAACATCTTCCGCGAAGACGTCCGCCCTTTCACCGACAAGCAGATCGCGCTGTTGCAGAATTTCGCCGCGCAGGCGGTCATTGCGATGGAGAACGCGCGGCTGATCGACGAGTTGCGCGAGCGCACCGATGCGGCCGAGACGGCGCGGGTCGAGGCAGAGGCCGCCAACGAGGCTAAATCGACGTTTCTGGCGACGATGGGCCACGAGATCCGCACACCGATGAACGGCGTCCTCGGCATGATGGAGGTGTTGGAGCGGCAGGGACTCGGCGACGACCAGCTGCCGCTCGTCGCGACGATGCGCGATTCGGCGCAGGCCCTATTGCGCATCATCGACGACGTGCTCGATTTCTCGAAGATCGAGGCTGGAAGGCTCGAGCTCGAAACGACGGCATTTTCGCTGTCGGGACTGGTGGGCGGTGCTATCGACACGTTGCGCCCACAGGCGAGCGCGAAGGGGCTGGCGATCGCGGCCGACAGCGAGCCCGGCTCCAACGATGCGCTTGTCGGCGACCCGACCCGTATCCGGCAGATCCTGTTCAACCTGCTGAGCAACGCCGTCAAATTCACCGAGCGCGGCGGGATCGTCGTGAGCGCGGGCACGGCACCGCTCGGCGGCGGGTGGACGCGGGTCACGTTCGCGGTCAAGGATACCGGCATTGGGCTCGATGAAGCGCAGCAGGCGCGCCTGTTCGAGCCGTTTTCACAGGCCGACAGCTCGACGACACGGCGCTATGGCGGCACCGGGCTCGGCCTCTCGATCGTCCGCCGGCTGGCCCAGCTGATGGGCGGCGACGTCGCGGTCGAGAGCGCCCCGGGCGAAGGTTCGACCTTTACTGTGACCTTGATCCTGGAAGCTGCGCCCGCCGAGTCGCTGGCCCCCACCCTAACCCTCCCCCGCATGCGGGGGAGGGAATGGGAGGGGGTACCGTCCACAGAGGCGGCGAGATTGCTGGTCGTCGACGACCATCCGGTCAATCGCGATGTGCTGGTGCGTCAGCTAGGGTTGTTCGGCCTCGCGGCCGATACCGCCGAGGACGGTGGCGAGGCGCTCGCGGCGTGGGCGCCGGGCCGCTATGCCGCGGTGCTCGCCGATCTACACATGCCGGGGATGGACGGCTTTGAGCTGACGCGCCGGCTGCGCGCGACCGAGGCCGAGTTGGGCAGCGCGCGCACACCGATCGTCGCGGTGACCGCCAATGCGATCCGCGGCGAAGAGGAGCGCTGCCTCGCCGCCGGTATGGACGCCTATCTGGCAAAGCCGGTGGCGATCGAGCGGTTGCGCGCCACTCTCGAGCGCTGGCTGCCGATTGGCGACGGCGCGGCGGCGTCATCGACGGGCACTGGCGCCGCGATCGACCGCAGCGTATTGGCCGCCTGGCTCGGCGACGACCATGCCGGAATCGAGGAATTGCTGACGAAGTTTCGCGTCAGTGCGATCGAATCCAAGCAGGCGATCGACGCAGCGTGGCGCGCCGCCGATCTCGCCGTCCTCGCGGCCGCGGCGCACCGGCTCAAGGGTGCGGCGCAAGCCGTCGGCGCCGTTCGCCTCGCCACCGCTGCCGACGGCTTGGAGCAGGCCGGCAAGGCCGGCGACCGCGACGGCTGCCGTGACCGGCTCGGCCCGCTAGCAGCCGAATTGCGGCGCGCCATCACGGAGAGGTGAGGATATCGCGACGATCGCCCCGGCGGCAACGCAATAGCGAGCGTTCGCCAGGGCAGGCTTGCACCGCCGAGGCGCGGCCATCGGCTAAACCCGTTCGATCTTTGCCTGCAGGGAGGACACCGCCGCGTGCGGGCTGCGGCTTACGCCTTAGCACCCGATCGGATTCGCCCCGGCAGGGCAGGCGCCTCTGCAATTGGGGGAGTTCGTGCCTTGCGCGGGCCTCGTGGATGATCGAGGTCTCGATGCGCGTCACCCCCGGTCTGTTCGTGAAACGGCCGAGCGCCAAGTCCTTCAGGTGCTGCATGTCGCGCGCCACGACATGCACGATGAAATCGTAGCGCCCGGTAATCAGGAACGCCGACCGCACCTCGGGGATCTCGGCGACCTCGGCCATGAAGCGGTCCACCGCGGCCCGGTCATGTTTGGCCAGCCCGATCAGGAACAGCGCTTCTTCCGGCCCGGCTACCACAATCACCTGATCGGTTCGTGGCTGCCCGCTCTCGACGGGGTCGTCGAAAAGCTCGAACGCGGCGCCAAAGTTGCCGGTGTCGGATGCGGCCACGGCTGGTCGACGGTAATGATGGCCAAGGCGTTCCCCAACTCGCAATTTGTCGGATACGACTTCCATCCCGGCTCGATTGATGCAGCCCGCGCGCATGCACGCGCACACGGCGTGGAGCAGAACGCGCGTTTCGAGGTGGGTGCGGCAGAGAACTTTTCGGAAACCGGATTGGACCTCGTGACCTTTTTCGACTGTCTGCACGATATGGGTGACCCGACCGGCGCCGCATGCCATGTCCGCCAGTCGCTGAAGCCAAACGGGTCCTGGATGATCGTCGAGCCAATTGCCGGCGACAGCCTCGAACAGAATCTGAACCCAATCGGCCGGCTCTATTACGCCGCATCGACAATGGTCTGCATTCCGACCTCGCTGTCGCAGGAGGTCGGCGCCGCCCTCGGCGCGCAGGCGGGCGAGGCGCGGCTGCGCGACGTGATCACGGCGGGCGGGTTTGCGACGGTGAGGCGCGCCGTGAAAACGCCGTTCAACATGATCCTGGAGGCGCGGTCGTAGAGCCGCACACACCGACCGGAAGCGGCTCTGCTGAGCCGCGATCGGCTCAGTCGAGGCCGAGCGTCGCGACCCCGTAGGGCCGCATGCGCCGATCCTGGGTGCCCAGCACCATCCCTTCGAGCTGTGCCTGGGCGATGATCAGGCGATCGAACGGATCGTTGTGGTGACGCGGCAGCCTTCCGGCGTGCTCCCCATGGCTCCCGGTGACCGACAGGATCTCGAAGCCCAGCGCCAGCACTGCAGCGACGATAGGCCGATCGAAGCGGAGCTTTCCGATCGCTCGCTTGATCGCGATTTCCCAAATTGTCGCGGCGCTGATAACGATCTCGTTCGCCTCGTCGCGCATCGCAGCGCGCAAGGTCGGCGCGATCAGACGGGGCCGCTCATCCGCCCAGAGCAGTACATGCGTGTCGATCAGCAGTCGCACGCATCCTACTCGAAATACTTCTGGAGCTCGGGTGGCAAGGGTTCGTCGAAATCGTCGGCAATATACGTGATCCCGAGCAGGTTTTTCCCAAATCTGCGCTTTTTGCCGGTCCGATACGGCACCAGCTTCGCTTTCGGCTTACCGGCTTTTGCGATGACGATCTCCTCGCCCGCGGCGGCGCGGTCTACCAGCTTGGAAAGATTCGTCTTTGCGTCGTAGATGTTGACGGTGTCGGTCACGTCACCCGCCTCCGGCGCCTCCAAGGAGTTGATCAAGTTGACCAAAAAATAGTGACGAACCGGTCTCGTGGCAACACCCGCGGCGAGAGGGCGAGCCGGATTTGCACCGAACGGGCAATGCGCCGCCCGTGGAGGTCTCAGACGATACGGCTTCTTCTTTCGCCCCAATAGCGGTCGCGCAGCAGGCGTTTGTAGAGCTTGCCGGTGGGAAGCCGCGGCAATTCTCCCTCGAAGTCGATCGAGCGGGGACATTTGATGGGGGCGAGGTGCTGGCGGCAAAAGGCGATCAGCTCCTTGGCGAAATCTGGGCACGGGCGGATACCCGGCATCGGCTGCACAACTGCCTTGACCTCTTCGCCGAGATCCTCGTTGGGGACGCCGAACACCGCCGCGTCGGCAACGTCGGGATGGGTGATCAGCAGGTTCTCGCATTCCTGCGGATAAATGTTCACCCCGCCGGAGATGATCATGAATGTCCGCCGGTCGGTCAGATAGACGTAGCCTTCCTCGTCGACATAGCCGACATCGCCGACCGTGCTCATCGTGCCGTCTCGTGAGCGCGCCTCGGCGGTCTTGACGGGGTCCTTGAAATACTCGAACGGGCTCGCCGTCTTGAACCACAGCGTGCCCGGCGTACCCGCGGGCACCGGATGCATGTCTTCGTCGAGCACATGCAATTCACCCAGGCGCACAGTGCCGACCGTGCCGGGATGCGCAAGCCATTCGGCGCTGTCGCAAAACGTCACACCGTGGCCTTCGGTGGCACCGTAGTATTCCTGGATGATCGGACCCCACCACGCGATCATCTGCTGCTTGACCGGCACCGGACAGGGCGCAGCCCCATGGATAGCGGTCTCCAGAGAAGAGACGTCGTAGCGGCGGCGCACTGCCTCGGGCAGTTTGAGCATTCGTGAGAACATCGTCGGCACGAGCACGCTGTGGGTCACGCGGTAGCGCTCGACGAGCGCCAGGAACTGCTCAGGATCGAAATGCTCCATGATGATTGCGGTGCCGCCCGTGCGGATCGTCAGACTGACCGAAAGCAGCGGCGCCACGTGGTAGAGCGGCGCAGGTGAGAGATGGATCGTGCCCTTGCGGAAGCGCCACAGCCCGATGATGAATTCGACGATCGGCAACGCTTGCGCCGGCGGGTTCTCCGGCAACGGGCGCAAAATCCCCTTCGGGCGTCCGGTCGTGCCGGAGGAATAGAGCATCGCCGCGCCGAGGGTTTCGTCGGCAATCGGAGTGGCCGGAAATTCACTCACCGCCGCGGCGAGATTGACCGCTCGGCCGCCGTCGCCGGGGCCGTCGACGACGAGGCAGCGCTCGATCCACGGGCACTGCGCCAGCGCCTGGAGCGCGACATTGCGCTTTGCGGTCGATGTGATCAGGATTTTCGATTCGCTGTTGTCGAGAATGTAGGCCAATTCCTCCGGGGTCAGATATGAATTGACGCAGGTGTAATAGAGACCCGCGCGTTCGCCGGCGCTGCAGCATTCGACATAGCGAGCGTTGTTCTCCATGAAGATTGCATAATGGTCGAGCCGGCGGAGGCCGGCCGCCCGCAGGAAATGGGCAAGCCGGTTGCTGCGCCGCTCGAGCTCGGCGCAGCTCACCACTTCGCCGCTCTGCGCCATGACGAAAGCCGGCTGTTGCGGACGGACCTTAGCCTGCACACCCGGATACATCGTGTCCTCCCGTCCTGTCGTTGCGGCATTGCCAGGTTACGGCAATTTCGACCAAGCCGTCAGCGCTTGCCCGCCGAGAAAACGATTGCTTGGAGCGTCATCCGGCCGGGATCCGCACCAAATTCCGCGCGAAGCGCTGGCGCCGCGGCATCGACGACCCGATCGGGTTCGACGCCGCCTCGCGCACGGATCTGGTCGATGAGCGGATTACCGTAGACAATCCCTCGTGCGAAGAGTGCAATGTCTGGGACCTCCTTCTCCACCCTCAGCGCAGAAATGTTGATGTCGGTGAATCCCGCGTCAATAAGGGATTCCTTCATCGGGTCGATCTGGTGATAAGAGAACGGCACGTTGTAGAAAACGAGGTGGATCACTCGGGAAGAAGCTGCCGGCGACTTCATGTGCGATGCGGCTGAATTGAGTGTAGCGGTGCGCGTCCCACACATTGAACAGGTAGCGACCGTCCGGCGCGAGCACGCGATGAACTTCCCGATAGGATCTGTCTTTCTCCGGCAAGAACATCACGCCGAACTGGCAGACCACAAGGTCAAAGCTGCCGTCAGGAAACGAGAGGGCCATAGCGTCTGCGGACCGGAAATCACGGCTTCATCCGGCCGGAATTTCGTGCGCGACCTCGATCATCGGTGGATTGAGGTCAGTGGCCGTCAAATGGACGCCAGCGGGCAAATGATCGCGCAACTGGCGCGTAACAATCCCGGTACCGGCTGCAGTCTCCAGCACGCGCGCCGGATTGCACGCCGCCGCTCGGCGCGCAAATGTCGGCGGCGTAATCACCAAAGATAATCGGTCCGAGAACGCGGTCGTAGTGCTCTGGGATATTGCCGACGAAGTTTGCGTCGTCCCTCATGACAATCTCTGTCCGCTGGCTCGTCAGCGGGATACGCCCGAGCTTCGGCAGTCTAGCTGGCCTCTTGCCCGAGGGCGCCCACAGCTTCGGTGAAGGAGACCGATGGCCATTGCTTCGTCTGTCGATCAGGGTTCCTATAACGAGCTGGTGCGCGACAGCGATCAACTGCCGGAAAGACGCCGTCAGTCCGACCTCAATACCCGTCGAGAGGGATTCATTGGAACCACGTTCGAGGCGGTTTTGGGCATCTTCCGGCGTAACGCTTCGGCGACGCCGGCGGCCAATCGTTCGAGACGATAAGGCTTCTGCAGGACGAGGTCCTCTTCTGCCGGCGAAAAGGCTGCGACATCGGCGTAACCGGTGACCAGCATGGCCCGCAACCCAGGGCGGCACTCGCGCGCCCGCCGGATCAGCTCGACTCCGCTCATACCCGGCATTGCCATGTCGACCAAAAGAAGATCCACTCGTTCCGCGCCGGCAAGCACGTTGAGCGCAGCCGGTCCATTTTCGGCTGCCAGCATGCGATACCCCAAGTTTTCGAGGCCGGCTACCGCGACCTCCCGCACGTCCGCATCGTCGTCGACAACCAGGATGGATGCGCGAAAGCCGACCGGAGCCGATCGATTTTCGAGCTCCCGGGGAGTTGCTGAGACGCGGCGCGCGCGGGGCAGATAGACACTGACGGTGGTGCCGCGCCCTAGGCTGCTGTCGAGACGCAGACCGCCGCCGGATTGAGTTGCCACCCCGTGCACCATGCTGAGGCCGAGCCCGCTCCCCTTCCCGATTTCCTTCGTCGTGAAGAACGGCTCGACGGCCCTGCTGAGAACCTCCTGCGTCATCCCCTCACCAGTATCGGTGACAGAGATCAGCACATAATCGCCCGGGGACAGGCAAGGAGGCGCGCGACTGCGGCCGACATTAGCCGTTCGGATCGTCAGGCGCCCGCCATTGGGCATAGCGTCTCGCGCATTGATAGCCAGGTTCAGCAAGACCAGTTCGATCTGAGTCGGATCGACAAGGGCGGGCCACAGGCCGTCTGTCAGCACAGTCTCGATCCGCACCGTCGCGCCGATCGTCCGGAACAACATATCACTGGCCTCGCCGACCAGCCGGTTCAGATCGAGCGGCGACGGCATCAGCCGTTGCTTGCGCGAAAACGCGAGCATTTGGTGGGTCAGGCGTGCGCCGCGCTCTGCTGCTTCGCGCGCCGAGCGCAATCGGCGCAGTGATTCTTCGCTCCTCAAACGAGGTTCCAACAACTCCAAATTGCCAATGACGCCGGTCAACAGATTATTGAAATCGTGTGCGACCCCAGAGGTGAGCTGACCGATTGCTTCGAGCTTCTGAGACTGCCGCAACGCCTCCTCGGTGCGGTGGCGCTCGGCCATCTCAGCTATCAACTTGTCGTTGGCGGCGGCGAGGCTGCGCGTCCGTTCTCCAACGAGTTGTTCGAGTTCCTCGCGACTCCGGGCCAAAGTTTCGCGCGCCTCAACGATGTCGGTTATGTCAGTGCAGGTTCCAAACCATCTGACGATCCTTCCGTCGTCGCGGACTGGCGTGGCGCGCGCCTTGAACCAGCGATACTGGCCGTCGGCTCGACGAATCCTGAGCTCGGCATCGTACTCATCCGACCCTCGAACCGCCGTCATCCAACGCTCCCGGATCCGGTTGCGATCCTCGGGATGAACAACTTTGTCGAGCCAAGCTAGGCCAAATTGCTGGTCTTCGGGGATGCCGGTGTACTCGACCCATTGCCTACTGAAATAGTCGCGATACCCGTCAGGCTGGCTGGTCCACACAAGCTGTGGCAGAGCTTCGGCAAGCGTGCGGTAGCGGCGCTCGCTGACAGTCAGCGCCTCCAAAGCATCGTAAACTTGAAATTGGCGGCCCCGCGCCCGCAATGCCGCGAGCACGGCGCTCACCAATGTCGCCGTTCCAACTGGACGCTCCAACAGGGTAAGATTGCCCCCCCTCTGTAAAACGTCGCGCTCTTGGCCGCCGCTCTCCGCCGACGCGCCGGGCTCCAAAAGGATAATGAAAGGGAAGTCCGACCATGAGGGCTGCTGACCGATCCACGCGACGAGCTCGCTGATGTCTTGCCCGATCAGCGCTTCTTCCGCGATGACACCTGCCCCCGCACCCTCGACGAGGTTCGGCTGCAAATCGGCAAGACTGGAGCAAACGTGGCTCTCGATAGCGGCGCGTCTCAGGAGTGACTGGGTCAGTGCGGAATCCCGCCCGACCGGCGCCAGGATCAGTACACGCGAGCGAGGATCTGTCCTACCCGCGCGTGGCATCAGTGGCCGGGTTGATCATGGATTGCGACCCGACATAGGCGGGGATACCGGACATTACGCCCTGGAAGTCGGTCAGAGGCTCGCCTACCTGCAGCCCTTGCGCACTCAACCGGAACTCTCGAATAGTATCCTCGTGGGTGCCGACACGCTTCTTTACGACAGACATGGCCTTGCGAACCGTGCCTTGAGCCTCAAAAAACCGCAGCAGTAGAACGGCGTCGCTCAAATAGCTGAGGTCAATGGGTGACTCCACGGCTCCGACCAGACCGTGCTGGGCCATTATCAAAATCGTCAGGACGCCTCGCTGGTTCAGGTACGCCAGCAGCTGGTGGACCTCGAGCGACAGGAAACGCTCCTGCGGCATGGCCTGCAGATAGCCGTTTAGGCTATCGATCACCACGACGGTCGTCTTTCGCTCGATGACTCCGCGACAGACGAGCGCGGTGAATTCGCCTGGCGACATCTCTGAAGGGTTAATCTCATGCAGATCTATTTCTCCTGATGTGATTAGGGGGCCGATGTCCATCCCAAGCCCGCTCGCCCGCTCCCTTATGCTCTCGGCGCTCTCGTCAAAGGCGTAGAGAGCGGAGCACTCGCCTCGCATTGCCGCGCTGTAGGCGATGCTGAGGGCGATCGAGGACTTCCCGGAACCCGCGGGACCGACGAGGAGGGCGCTGCTGGCGCGACGCAGCCCGCCGCCAAGCAGCGCGTCGAGCTGTTCCGAACCGCTTGGCACGACTTCTGTCGGGCGGGTGCGTGTCTGCCCGGAGGCTACGAGCCGCGGAAAGATCTGCAACCCGCCGGTGCGTATCGCGAAATCGTGGTAGCCGCCATGAAATTTCACCCCACGCATTTTGGTGACGCGAAGCCGCCGCCGTTCGGCGCCATAATCGAGCGCTAATTCTTCCAGAGTTACGACGCCGTGGACGATGCTGTGAAGCTGCAAATCGTGGTCATCCGATGTCGTGTCATCGATCACCAGGACAGTCGCCTCTCGCTGTCCCAGGAAATGCTTCAGCGCGAAAATCTGCCGCCGATAACGTAGCGGACTTTGCGCCAGCAGTCTCATTTCCGACAGCGAGTCGATGGCCACGCACGCCGGATTGATGCGCTCGAGCTGATCGAACAGCAGCTTTATCGTCTCGCCGAGCTCGACTTCCGAGGAACGGAACATGGTTTGCCGATTTTTGTCGCCCGCGATATCGGGCGGAACCAGTTCACATAGCTCAATTCCCTCGAGTGACCAGCCATGGGAGGCCGCCACTGCTTGCAACTCGCCGCGCGTCTCGGACATGCTGACATAGAGCACCGTTTCCGACCGATCCCGTCCGGCCAGAACAAACTGCATCGCCAGGGTAGTTTTTCCAGTGCCCGGCTTGCCTTCTACGACGTGAAGTCGACCACGGACGAAACCGCCGCCCAGGATCTCGTCTAAACCTGCCGACCCGGATGAAACTCTGTCACTCCCATCCAAAGTTCTCGCTCCCGCTATCAGGGTGCTGAGCGATCTGGTAGATAAGCCGTGCGCTCGGCATGCTGGCCTTACCTCAAGGAACGAACGCCGCTCTCTCGATTTCGTTCACCAGGCGTGCTGTCAGGGATTTTGCGGTTGATGGCATCGGCGATCGTTTTGGCGGTAACCTTTATGGCCCAACGGCAGTGCTTTCAGCGAGGCGTGACCTCAATCCGAAGCTGCTTTCGAACAGATTTTCGCACGGACAGGCGCAGCCGACCGGCCCTTATTAGGCGGGGATCCCCGACAATTCCGATTGCGCCGCCTGATCGGCGCCGCGCACCAGGTTTATTGCAGGAATGCCGCACAGTGCTTCAGTTCGTTTGCGCATGATGGGCGTATCGGTGCACGCGCCGGTTATCAGGCTGATCGCGAGCCCGATTTCCGCAAGTGCCTGCTTCGCGCCCATCGCGCCGAGCGCATCGGCAGCAGCAAGAATTATCTTGAGATCGCGGCGCCGCGCCTTCAGACAAGTAAGAAACTCGGGCACGTTGGCACCGAACAGGTCGCCGCCACATTCCACCACGAGAGCATCGGCCGGCAGGGAGAGGCAGAAATCCAGCGCGTTGAGAAAGATCTCGCCGATCCCTTCTCGGCCCGAGGGATAGGTCGTCGGGAGGCCGAAATCGACGCAATCGAAAGCCTGCGCTGCCCCGAAATCCTGGTATCTCGCAATCTCCTCGTATGATGAGGTGCCGGTCGCTTTCAGGGCTACCACGGTCGTATGGCCCTTCATGCGCAGCGCCCGCAAAACAGCGATTCCGGCGGTAGTTTTGCCGGAGTCTCCTGAGGTCCCGAGCACTAAATACACGGGTGTGTTGCGACCAGTTTCGAGGGAGCCCCGCACGGCGAATTGCCGAATGTTGAGCATCTCGCGGTTGTCCCCGCACACCGCGCCGAGATAGCGGACGCGCGAAAGATGCCCTGTCTCGAACCCCGGGTCGCCGATCAATTCGCCGAGAATCCCGCAGTCGGCAAGCACCCAATATTGATCACCTGGGACGAGCCCGCCGGCAGGAATGCCGCCGGAAACCCAGCGGGTCGATTCTCGGTACCCCGGCATTGCGAGGAAGGTATCGCCCGGGGCGATTGTCATCGTCCGGCCGGTCGGTGACTCCACCGTTATCGGGAAGGCGTCGCTCGGTAACTCGAAAGCGCAGACGTCGCCCTCGCCGCCGCATTCCGATCGGAATCGAATTGCCTTGAGCGGCGGCACGCGCCGCAGTGCAGAGGTACGCTTAATATCGGCGGGAAGGCTTCCGCCGTTCATTTGCGTTGACGTGTTCGCCCGCGCGCTCGCGGTCGTGGAGCAGCGACATAAATATGGATCGCTTCAGTGTCGGAGATAATCTGAGCACGGTCAGCCTCCGGTATTTCCAATATTTCGACGATTTTTTCAAGCTTCTCCCTGTCGACGGTCACCTGGCGGACAATTCTGTGAGCGCCCTTCTCAAAAACAGCTCCGCCCATCGTTTCCTCCAATGTTATCGATTCACGGTCCGAATTGCGCCCGCCGACATGGAGCCACCAAGCCGGGTGTCGAGTATCACTCTAGCGGGTGTTGTATTGATGGCAAGCGTCTTTGACTACTGATTGCGCATCCCCGAGGGCACGGCCGACCCCGATACACTTACCCCGATACACTTGCGGTGTCGCGTAAACATGCCAGATAGTCGGAGGAGAGCTCGGGGGCCGTCATCCAGAAACTGGGGTGCGGGCTGCGCGAGCTGTCCGCATACTAGTTCAGCTCGTCAAGCAGTGCCTTCGCCCCCTTGAGGTCTTGTGTGTCGAATCCCTCGGTAAACCAGCCGTAGACCGGCCCAAGGAGGTCGCGAGCTTCGCTGTGGCGGCGCCGGTCGCAGTGAAGCCGGGCGAGGCTCGTGGCGGCGCGCAATTCCCAGAATTTGGCGCCCTGCTCCTGCGCGATGCTCAGAGCTTTGCGATAGAGCTGTTCGGCGGGCTCGAAGTGCCCTTGCCGCATCAGCAATTTGCCTTTGAGCCTGTTGAGCTCCGCCGCGAGCCAGCGCTGTCCCGTCCTTTCAAACGATCTGCAAAGCATCGTCCAACCGGGTAACCGCCTCGTCAGCTTGCCCTGCGATCTCACATGCCCCGGACAGGAGGGCGAAAAAATGAGGCGTCCACGCCTCCGCCCCGGTGGCACGGTAAGCGCTTAAGCCGCTGCGCAGCAACGATATCCCCTCCGTCACATCGCCATTTTTTACCCTGACCCACCCGCGAAAAATGGTTCCGTGCGCGCGCCAGACCGGGAAACCCTGTTCGGTCGTGACCGCAACCACCTGGTCTACCCACTCATCCAAGGCTGCGTTGTCGCCGACAAGCGAAAGCGCAGTGATCCCGTTCGCCAAGCTCACAGCTAAAGACGGCAGATGAGCCAGCCTCCGAGCGTCGACGATCGCTGCGTTGCTCCGGGCCAATGCCTCATCGGGAAAGCCGAGGCAGAAAAGAACGATCCCCAATAACCCTTGCGAGTTTACGTGGGGGTAGAATCCGACCTGATGGACGAGCGAGTGGTCGGAGATCGGATCATGGAGCGCCACCACCTCTTCCAGATGCGACCGGGATGATGCAAACCTGCCGGCAAACATCAGGTTTCGACCGGAGGAGAAGTGGCCCAGAATGAGCCCGGCGGCGTCATCGCGCTGGCGGCTCAGTCGCAGCAGGCTCTCGTCCAAGCGCAGCGCCAAATCCAGCTCACCACGGAACACGTGATAGCGAGACTCCCCGTAGGAAGCCTGAAGGAACTCCGAGCTGTTCCCACAGTTCCCGCGCTCGGACATAGGCCCGGCCCGTCTCCGGCGCCGCCTGGCCTTTGACCGCAAACAAGACCGCGCCCAAGGCGCTCCAAAATTCGAGCTCCTGTCGTTGCCGTTTTGAGTCGTCCGGCAGTAGCGTCAGCTGATCCAGCCCCTTTTGCAATTGCGCCGCCGCTTCCGCCATCGCCGAACGGGCCGCAGATCTCCGACCGGCCTTGCCCCAATAGGCAATGGATTTTTCAACGAGGCCGGCCTCGGAATAATGCTGCGCTAAGAGTTCGGGCTGGCTATCCATCAGCTCGGGAAAATGGGTTTCGAGCGCGTCGCCGATTCGCGCGTGCAGTTGCTGTCGTGAGCTGCGCAGCAG
>Ga0126383_10000433_pt1 | contig 22951 bp, 26 predicted proteins | sample PanSoiMetPlot_35_FD_96882 | JGI IMG/M metagenome (GOLD analysis project Ga0126383, IMG submission 96882) | Tropical forest soil microbial communities from Panama - MetaG Plot_35 | ecosystem: Environmental > Terrestrial > Soil > Tropical forest > Bulk soil | place: Panama | collected 2016-02-17
GGCTCAGGGGCGCACGGCTCAGGGGGCTGGCTGTATGATTTCGCGAATCGTGGCCCAGCCGGTCGGACTCTGGTCGTAGCGCACGTAAACAATCTGGGCGCGGCCCTTGGCCAAGAAGGGTGCGCCGCCATTCTTCGGAGTCCCCTTGATGACGAAGACCGTCTGCTCGATGGCCGTGTTGCCTAGAATCTGCAGACTCTCCATGTTGTTCTCCTGCCATTCCAGTTTGTAGCGTCCCAACGTGTCGATCAGGTCGACCCGTAGAGCCTGGCGGCCATTGATGAGCTTGTTAAAGGCCAGCGCTTTAACGACATCAGGATGGTGATACGACAGAATGGCCTCGACGTCACCCCGAGCGAACGCGGCGCGAATATCGACGCTCGTCCTGAGAAGGGCGGTACGATCATCGTCAGTTGTCACCGCCGACTTCGGTTGGAAGGACGATGTCACGAAAATCGTACCGACAAGAACAGGGATCAGCAGTGCCCGCACATAAAAGGGATTCATGGGCAATTCTATCGTCCGTGAGTTGATACAGTCTGGATTTGAGGTGGACACGATGGAGACGCAGATCGCTCCCATGCTGGCTGTGAGCGATGGAAATGCCGCGATTAACTTCTACAGGAAAGCGTTTGGTGCGGAGTTGCTCTGGGAGCTTGGGGAAGGTGAGATTGTCGCCGGGTTGTCGATCGGTGGCGCGAAGCTCTTCCTGGCCCACGAAGCGCCTGCGTATGGAACGCGCGGGCCTTCGGTTGTTGGTTTCACCACGGTTGAGAATCGAGCTGTTCGTGGACGACCCCATCGCAGTGCAGCGGCGCGCTCTGGCGGCCGGTGCGAGGGAGCATAGTCCGGTGACGGAAGAACAGTTTGCAATGACTGGCCCGGAGCCGATTAAACGCATACTGCAGGGAGCGATTGTCGATCCGTTCGGACACATATGGCTGATTGGAAAGACAATGGAATAGAGAGGCGCATTGCGCGGGTTCCGAGTAGACTTCCTGACCCAATTGCGGGTATCTTCTTCACGTCACCTCTCGCGGTCATCGAATTCCAGGGGATAATCTTATGTACTTCGAGCAGTTTTACCTGGGTTGTCTGGCGCATGCGTCGTATTTGCTGGGGTCGGAGGGCGAGGCAGTCGTCATCGATCCGCAGCGTGACGTAGACATCTACATTGAGGCCGCGCAGAAGCAGGAACTAGCGATCCGATACATCTTTGAGACGCACCTGCATGCGGATTTTGTCTCCGGGCATCGCGAGCTGGCGGCACGGACCGGCGCGCAGATTTGCCTGTCGTGTGCGGCGGGGGCGACATTTCCGCACGTTGACGTGGACAACGGCACTAGTCTACAAGTCGGCAACCTCAAGATCGACGTGCTGGCGACGCCTGGGCATACGCCGGAGAGCATCAGCCTGCTGGTGACGGATGACGAGAAGGGTGAGCAGCCCTGGGCGGTGCTGACGGGCGACACCTTATTTATCGGGGATGTCGGACGTCCGGACCTTTCGCCTACGCACACGCCCGTGCAATTGGCGGGAATGATGTACGACTCGCTGCACAACAAGCTGATGACATTGCCTGACAGCGTGCTGGTGTATCCGGCGCACGGAGCGGGCTCGTTGTGCGGGCGTAACATGCGTGCGGAGCGGTTCTCGACTATCGGAACCGAGCGGCTGACGAATTATGCGCTGCAAATTAGGAGTCGTGATGAATTCGTGCGGCAGATGACGAGCAACCTTCCGGCGAGGCCGGACTACTTCTTGGAAGACGCGGCCATCAATCGCATGGGAGCGCCAGCTCTGTCGGAGTTGCCTGCGCTAAAGGGGATTACGCCGGCCGAGTTGAAGGTGATGCTCGACAAGGGCGCGATTGCACTCGATGTGCGTCCAGGAAATGAGTTCGTTGCGGCCCACCTGCCAAGTTCGGTAAGCATTCCGCTGTCCGGCCAGTTTGCCTCGTGGGCGGGGGCAGTACTGGGCTTGTTGGCCAAGCCGGTGCTGATTGCGACGAGCTCAGACCAGGTCAGCGAGGCGCGCGTGCGTTTGGCGCGTGTGGGAATCGAAGATATTGGCGGATTCCTGGAAGGGGGAGTGGGAGCCTGGCGCAAGGCGGGCTTGCCGGTTGAGTCGGTGTCGCAGATCACGGTGCAGGAGTTGGCATCGCGTCGGGAGCGGGGGGGTATCGAAGTGCTCGATGTGCGGCGTGAGGGCGAGTTCCAGGCGGGCCACATCGAGGACGTAGATTGGCATCCGCTGGACCGGTTCAAGGCGGCCCTGCCCGGCATTAGCAAAGACACGCCGGTCGCCGTGCACTGTAAGAGCGGGTACCGCAGCTTGATTGCCGTGAGCGTGCTGAGGCGTGCTGGGTACCACAATGTGCTAGATGTGGCCGGTGGGTTTGATGCTTGGATCGCGGCAGGGCTACCGGTCGAGAGCGCGGTAGAGGCGGTCAGCACCAAATAGTATTTGGTTCCGCCCTATCGCCCAAAGCCAGGGAGGTAAGGGTAGGCACCCGGCGGCCAGCGCCAAATAGCGCAGTCCAAGCATGCACCAGGCAGGGAAACTCCCTGCTCCGAATTTCGCTCCGGTATTCACTCTAGTTCTACCCAGAAGCGACCGTAGAACGCGTTAAGGGGCGCCAAACCCCATTCGTTCTCGGATACAGTGAAAACAACAAAGCGGCTCGCGCCCCCAATCTCGCACGACTGTCCCGACGCGAGTTCTAGCCATCTGCCGCGCCGCCGTCTTACGAATCGTGGAGGAGATATGCGGCCATTGCTTTTGATGGGAGCTGTCATACTGGTCCTGGGGTTGCTGGCCCTCCTAATACCTCTTCCCCAGAGAGAAACGCACAAGGCAAAAATAGGCGATACCACAATCGCGATTACTACTCACACCCACAAGAAACTGCCTTGGGCAGCGGGAGCGGTTCTGTGTGTCGTGGGCGCCGCGCTGGTGATCGCAGAGACGCGTAAATCGGGCTAGGCGAGAGCAGAAGAGGCCACGCGAGCTCAGCTATGCCCGGCGCCATCCTTTGCCGAAACCATTACCATGTCATGAGCCTCGAATCGATTCAATCAACAGGAGCAGTGTGCAATGCAGAAGATCACTCCATTCCTTTGGTTCGACAATAACGCCGAAGAGGCGATGAACTTCTACACGTCTATCTTTCCGAACTCGCGGATTGCCCAGATATCGCGCTATGGCGAGGGTGCGCCCATGCCAAAAGGTACATTTCTCGTCGGTACGTTTTATCTCAATGGCGAGGAATTCATGGTCCTGAACGGTGGGCCGCATTACAAATTGAGTCCCGCGTTTTCGCTGATGGTAAAGTGCGAGACTCAGGAAGAGATCGATTACTACTGGGACAAGCTGACCGCTGACGGCGGCAGGCCGGTGCAATGTGGGTGGCTGGAAGACAAATTCGGCTTATCGTGGCAGATTGTGCCCGCCATACTAGGCGAGCTGATGAGCAGGGGCGATCCGGTGAGATCGGGTCGCATGATGCAGGAGCTGATGAAGATGATAAGCTCATCATTGCCGACTTGAAGCGGGCGTATGAGGAGTAGACGGGACAGGCCTGGGTGGGTGATTCTGTCGCGCCAGTTTTTGTGCTCTAATTTTTCGTGAGGAGCAGCTCATGAAGTTCACAGATTTCTCCTTTGGCTCCTTGCGCGTCGATGGCGCCAATTACGAACACGATGTGGTAATCGACCGGGGAACCATTCGCAAGCGAATCAAGAAACTCTCAAAACAATTTCGTGACAAGTTCGGGCACACTCCTGTCTCGACGGAAGAGAAAATCCCTTGGAAGTGCCGCCGTCTGGTCATCGGCACAGGAACTTACGGGGCGTTACCGGTGATGCGAGAGGTGAAAGCCGAGGCCAAGCGCCGCGATGTCGAGCTTGTCTCGCTGCCAACCGCAAAGGCTATCGAGTTTCTTAACAAAAATCCGCGCAATACGAACGCGATTCTTCACTTGACCTGTTGAACAGCCGGAGACGATTCGGTCCAACTCGACTGAAATTCAGGTCTAACGAATGGCCAAGACCGAGCTCTTGACTCTTCGCTGCGCCGCCGACAATTCCTTACCAGTGTGAAATACTAGTCAGAAATCCCATGCCACAAGGCCGGTCAGGAATGTCGTTGCGATTGGTGTATCAAGGCGCAGGGAGGAGCGGCGCATGACAAGCGCTTCTACTTCCACCACCGCTGCGGTAACGCTTGCCAGCGTGCAGCAGGCGCGCGAGCGCATCAATGGATTCATCTACAACTCGCCCTGCCGCCATTCGGTTGAGCTGTCGGAAATGACGGGCGAGGAGATTTATCTCAAGCTCGACAACGTGCAGCGCACGGGCGCGTTCAAAGAGCGCGGAGCACTCAACAAGGTTCTTTCGCTCAGTGACGATGAGAAACTGCGTGGTGTGATTGCCGCGAGTGCCGGCAACCATGCCCAGGCGGTGGCGTATCACGCATGCGCGCGTGGCATCCGCGCACAGATTGTTATGCCGCTGATGACGCCGCTGGTGAAAGCGGCGGCGACCAAGGCCTTCGGAGCCGAGGTCGTGTTGCATGGCGCAAATTATGACGAGGCATACACGTTTGCGCTGGAGAGTTGTGCAGCACAAGGCATGACATTTCTGCATCCGTTTGATGATCCCGAGGTCATAAATGGGCAGGGAAGCATCGGGTTGGAATTGCTGGAGCAAGTGGGGGACCTTGAGGCCGTGGTGGTGCCGATTGGCGGCGGAGGACTGATCAGCGGTGTAGCGTGCGCGATCAAAGAAAGCAAGCCGCATGTGCACGTGGTGGGTGTGCAGACCGAGCGGTTGCCGTCGATGCTGCGCGCAACGGAGGCTGGACATCCGGTGACTATTCCGGCATCGGCGACGGTGGCCGATGGCATTGCAGTAAGGCGTGTGGGCGACCTGACGTTGCCGCTTGTACAGCGCTACGTGGACGAGATCGTGACCGTTGATGAGGAAGAAATTGCCAATGCAATTCTCGTTCTGCTGGAGAAGGAGAAGACGCTGGCGGAGGGTGCAGGCGCCGTTGCGATGGCAGCATTGCTGCAGCATAAAACTTCGTTGCGAAGAAAAAAGACGGCGGCGCTGGTATGTGGCGGCAACATTGATGTTAGTTTGCTGGCGAAGATTATCGAGCGAGGCTTGGCGAAAGATGGGCGACGCTTGCGGCTGCGAATTCACCTGACGGACCGTCCCGGCGCGCTGCATCAGTTGACCAAGATCATCGCTGACCTCCGGGCCAACATCGTGGAGACGCAGTATGACCGTACCTATTACGGCGTGAACCTGGGTGATACGGCGATCGATCTTTCGATGGAGACGCGCGGGCAGGAACATATCCAGCAGATTCTGGATGCGCTGACTGAGGCGGAGTACAGGTGCGAGAGGATTGAATAGCGAACGGTGCTTGGTGGCTAGTCGATGGTTGGCCACTGGTAATTGGTGATTTGTAGTTTGTTAAGAAAAGTGCGTGAAATTGACTTCTCTTGTCAGTGTTGGATTCTCTAAAACACCCACTCCAGCAAAACCGGCTTGAGTGGGGCAACCTTCTAACAGACTCATGCAACTTTCCTGGAAAATTCGGACGCGGTTGCGTGTTTTTGCGGTCACGATTTTGTTGGGCGCGGTGGTGGGCGTGTTCGTGCTGCTTCCGGTGAACGAGTTCGTGCACTACTCCGAGTTCTACGAACCGGGGCGACCTGCGGTGTCATTTGCTGCCAATCAGCTCAACCAGATATTGCATAGAAAGATGCCGCGGAAGGCGACGTTTTACGCGCTGGTTGGAGTTGTGCTTAGCTTAGGCGGAGCAGCCGTCTATGCCTCAATGGCACAGCGAACAGAGAGGATCCGCCAACTGAGCGAGGCGCTGGGAGACGATGTTCGCCAGCAGATTGCCCACGGCGAAAGCGCAACCCTGGAGTTCAAGTCGACTTTCCGTTGGGATCTTCGTGAGAATCGCGTGAACCGCTCGCTGGAGACCGTAGTGCTGAAGACCTTGGCCGGTTACATGAATGCGCAGGGTGGCACGCTGCTGATAGGCGTTGCCGACGACGGCAGCATTGTCGGCTTGGAGCATGACTACTCTGCGCTGAAGAAACCCGACCGCGATGGCTTCGAGCAGGTGCTGATGACCTCAATCGCCGGTAAGCTCGGTGCCGATGCCTGCCAGTGGGTGCAGGCGGTGTTTCACTCAATCGATGATCACGACATCTGCCGGACGATTGTCGACCAAGCCCACCGCCCCGTGTATCTGCGAGAAGGAGAAACGCCCAAGCTATACTTACGAACCGGCGTGAGTACGCGCGAGCTTAATGTGCAAGAAGCGATTGACTACACCACGACGAGATGGAAGCGATAAGCGACGGCCCGCGTCTCAGAAGATCTAAACCTCTGTCACACCACAACTTCCGGGAGCTTCGGGGTTTGCATCCTGCGGTCCCTTGGGACCACCTTCCCTCATTTTTGCGCTGGTCTGGTCAATGATGACCTCGACGACGGCTGTTCCCCTCAGGTGGCCTGATGGCGCAGGGGTGTAATCGCGGCCGGCGGTGCGACCGGGGAAGTAGCGCAACGTCATGGCCTCAAACATAGTGCGCTTAACATCTTCGTCTTCGAGAATGCGACCGTGTCCGAAACACATGACGCAGCGGTAGTTGGCAGAGTGGTACTTCGCGTCGCGCGAGTACACCAAGCCATCGAGCTCGGTAACCGTGACGCAGACGGGAATACCCGTGGCCAACTCTTTCAGCATGCGGCTGCTGAGGCCGCCGTGAAGGTAGATGCGGTCCGGCTCTTCAGCCGCGTAGTGGTACAGCGTAGGGATGACGTACGGCATGCCCTCGTGCTGGAAGCCGATGTGGGCCACGCGGCCCTGCTCGAGAAGCTCCTGCCAGCGCTCGGGAATGGCGCGTTCGGGATGCTGGCGGACTGAAGTGGTCCAGGCGCAAACAACCTCACTCATGCAGAATCTCCTTGTGTCGTCTCTTGCTATCTAGCATGGCGGAAATCAGCTTGGCTGGGAAGGGCGGAACGGGTCCGGAGGGCCCTGGACGCCCAATTGAATTCCGGTCAGAGCGGGCGTATGATTAAGGAGGTATTGCTGTGTGACAGCGGCTCCGGCCACCCCCGGCAGCGTGGCGGAAACCTCGGCATACTTGACGAAGTACACCGGTGGGCGAGAGCCCACTTTATTATTCCACCCCTTCATTCCGCTGGGTCTTTGGCGAGTCCAGGCGGCAATCGGTGCCTGAGGGGTGGGCTGTGCTTAGATGCCGGAACTGGTTGAGACGGAAATGGCGGCTGGGTTGGACAGGATTCAGGAGATCGTCGATCGGGTGGCGGTGTCCAGCGGGTTGGAAGTAGTCGACGTAGAGCTTCGGGGCGGCGGTAAGGCCCGCATGTTGCGGATCTTCATTGACAAGCCGGGCGGCGTGACCCACGACGACTGCTCGAACTTCAGCCGCGAAATCGGAACGATCTTTGACGTCGAAGATGCGGTACCGGGCGGGTCGTACACCTTGGAGGTTTCGTCGCCGGGACTGGATCGGAAGTTGACCAAGCCCGCCGAATTTGAGCGCTTCAGCGGTAGTTTGGTGAAGCTGATGACACGTAATCCGATCAATGGCAACCGGCACTTCGAAGGCCGGTTGGAGTGGCTGGGCGAGGGAAGGATTGGCCTGGAGTTAGCCGGCCGGAAGAAGAGCAAGAAGCAAGAAGCGGTAGAAGCAGGAGCAAACGTTGAAATCGAGTTGGCCAATGTGGAAAAAGCCAATCTCGTGCCCGAGTTTTAGTTCGGCGGGGCAAACAGCCGGCGCATGTCCGGAAGTAAGGTGGCAGGAGTCTTATGGCAAGTGAACTGTACAACGTGATCGACGCCCTCAGCAGGGAGAAGGGCATCAATCCGGAGATTGTCGTGAGCGCGGTGGAAGATGCCATCGTTGTAGCCACCCGAAAGTATTACAAGACGCAGGAGAACCTGCGCGCTGAACTGGACAAAGAAACCGGACAGATTCGCGCTTTTGCGGTGCGCACCATCGTCGAGAACTCCGGCCTGGTGGAGGATCCGAATGCGCAGATTTCGCTGGATGACGCAAAGCGCATCGATCCTGCGGCAGAAGTGGGAGGCGAACTGCGCACGGAGAAGCCGACCGAAGTTCTGGGCCGCATCGCCGCCCAACTGGCGAAGCAAGTGATTTTCCAGAAGGTGCGCGAGGCCGAGCGCGACACCGTTTACAACGAGTACATTGGCCGCGTCGGCGAAATTATTAATGCCACGGTGAAGCGCGTTGAGGGTCAGGACGTGATTGTGGATCTCGGCAAAGCCGAGGCGCGCATGCCGAAGAAGGAGCAGTCCCGGCTGGAGTCTTTCTCGCCGGGCGAGCGTGTTCGCGTGGTCATCGCGCGAGTTGAAAAAGCGGCGAAGGGCCCGCAGGTCATTGCTTCGCGTGCGGTGCCGGAGTTGGTGACGCACTTGTTCCAGACGGAAGTGCCTGAGATTTACGACAACACTGTGGTCATCCGCGCCATCGCCCGCGAAGCCGGTGAGCGCACTAAGATTGCGGTGATGTCGAAGGACAAGGACGTCGATCCGGTGGGCGCGTGCGTCGGCATGAAAGGCATGCGCGTGCAGTCAATCATCCGCGAACTGCGTGGCGAAAAGATCGACATTATCGAGTATCACGAAGATCCGGTGACGTTTGCCGAGAAGGCGTTGCAGCCAGCGAAGGTAAGCCGCGTCACAGTTCTCGAGGGTCAGGATAAACACCTGGAGGTCATCGTGGATGACAGCCAGCTTTCCCTGGCGATTGGCAAGAAAGGCCAGAACGTACGGCTCGCCGCCAAGCTGCTGGGGTGGAAGATCGACATCAAGAGCGAGGAAGAGAAGCGCCAGGAAGTGGAGGCGCAGATGTCGCAGGTCATGACACAGACTTCGACGCCATTGGAGAACGTGCCGGACCTGGAAGAAGGCATCATCGAGAAGCTGGTAGCGGCTGGCATCACCACCGTCGAGCAGGTTGCCGACATGACGCCGGAGCAGTTGGAAGAGATTCCGGGTGTCGGACCGAAGACCGTGGAGAAGATCAGTATCGCAGTGAACAACTACTTCTCCACCCTCGAGGGCGCAACGGAAGCTGGAGCCGAAGGTGTAGACAGCGACGAATCCGTGTTGGGGACCGCCCAAGCTTCGGAAACTCCGGAGCGTGAGGAGGCTTTGTCGGAAGGCGCGTTCGATGAGCTTGGTGACGAGGAGTCTTCGCTGACGCCGGAAGAAGCTGAGATCGTTGCTGAAGGTGAAGCTGAGGTGACTGCCGAGACAGTTGATTCCGGCGATTTGTCGGAGCTCTCCGAAGTGCCCGAGGCTTCCAATGAGTCGGTGGAAGAGCTGGTCGATGAAGGCCAGTATTTCGAGGCCGAGGTGGTGGATGGAGTGGAGAATGCTCCCCCTGCTGATGAGGGGGAAGTGACTACGCACGAGCGACCCGAAGTCGAGGGCGAGAATGTGCCAGACGAAGAAGAGCCTGGCGAACGAAGGTAGTGGACACTAAAGAATCGCGGTGCCTTACACCCCTTGGCGCTCTCATAGCAGACGGGGACCCGGCCAAACCGCGAGAAGAACAAAGAAGACGTGAGGATGCTATGAACGCGTAGGCTACGGGATATCACGGAGGAAACAGGGCGGAATGCAGCAAAAGGTTCGAATTAACGACTTGGCGAGGGAACTCGAGGTCAAAAGCAAAGTGATTCTTGATCTATTACTGAAGGTCGGAGTCACGGAAAAGAAGACCCACTCCAGCTCCATCGAAGTGGACGAAGCGGAGCGCGTACGGAAGTATTACGCCGAGCACGGGGAGGGGGGCGGTGCTCCCGCCAAAGGAATCCATCCGGCCAGGGAAGAATTCAAGCCGAAGATCGACCTTTCGCATATCTCCAAACCCGGCGACGTGTTGAAGGCGATTACCCAAAAGGCCGCCCAGCCGGCCACACCGTCGCGTCTTGTTGCTCCGCAAGGTCCGCCGCGCACCAGCGTTACTCCCGCTGCAGCCGTGCCATCGCGTCCGCCGAGCGTGGCTCCGAAGCCACCAGCAGTAACCGCCAATGCGGCTCCGGCTGCGCCGGTTGAACCGCCGAAGCCCGCTCCACGCCTCATCACTCCGCAAACGATCGCTCGTCCTGCCGCTACGGTGGTGATCCCTCCCAAGCCGGCGGTTACGCCTCCGCCTCCAGTCGCTGAAACACCGACGTCGCCCGCGATCGTTGAAGCTGCGGAGGCGATCGAGACCGTTGAGACGAGGCCGCCGGCGCCGGTGGAGAGTAAGCCTGCGGAAGCACAGGCAGAGGTCGCGGTAGCGCCGCCTGCTCCTGTTGAGCCTGAGGCCGAGAAGCCAGCCAGCGAAGCGCCCGCTGCGCAAACGCTTGCCGCGCCAGCAAAGCCTGTAACCGTATTACATAAGCCGGCGGCGCCTCCGCCGAGAAGGCTGATCGTTCCGCAGACAGGACCGCGCCCCGTTTACTCGGCGCCTGTGCGCCCAGCCGCGTCGACAACTACGACGCCGCGCACAGGAATGCCGGAACGTGGCAAACCTATCTTTCAGCGCCCGCGCCCGCAGTTTCCGGCGCAAAGCCAAGGTGGTGCGGGTGCTCCGGCTATTGGGCGTCCACCGATACGTCCGGGCGAGCGCCGTGGTCCGCATCCAACGCGCTCCGGAGCTCCAGGCACGCGTCCGTTCAGTGTCGGTCCGGGACTTCCGCCTCCGCCTACGGGTCAGCGTCCGGCGGGACGTCCTGCACGTCCCGGAGCGCGGTACGTTCCGCGTGGCGTGAAGGAAGGCCCGATGAAGGGCTTTGTGCCGCCGCCGCGCTTGTCGCTGTCGACCGAGCCGCTGCCCATTACGCGCAACATCACGATTCCGGAAGGGATCAGCGTAAAGGACCTGGCAGAGAAACTGGAAATTCGCGCCAAGGACCTGATCGCGCGTCTGCTGGCACGTGGTGTGTTTGCCACCGTGAACCAGACGCTCGATCACGAGCTGGCCACCGAGATGGCACGTCACTTCGGAGCCACCACGGACGTCATCACTTTCGAAGAGCAGTTGGCGAAGGACACAGCGCCAGCAGAAGGCGCCGGCGAGGAAGCTACTTCTGCAGCCGTCACACGTCCGCCGGTAGTGACGATCATGGGCCACGTCGATCACGGCAAAACCAGTCTGCTCGACGCGATCCGCTCGACCAGCGTGGCTGAAGGCGAAGCCGGAGGTATCACGCAGCATATTGGCGCCTACAAGGTGGCGATTACGGATACAAATTCGCCTGCCTATGGCCGCGAGATCGTCTTCCTCGACACCCCGGGCCACGAAGCGTTTACGCGTATGCGTGCACGCGGATCGAAGGTCACCGACATCGTCGTGCTCGTTGTGGCCGCTGACGATGGCGTGATGCCGCAGACGCTGGAAGCGATCGATCATGCTAAAGCTGCGAACGTGCCGATCATCGTGGCAGTGAACAAGATCGACAAACCCGACGCCATGCCCGACCGGGTGAAGAAGCAACTGGCCGACCGCGGCCTGATGCCCGAGGACTGGGGCGGCAACACCGTGTTTGTGGACGTTTCCGCTAAGCAGAAGACGAACCTCAACCTGCTGCTGGAAATGATCTGCCTAGTGGCCGATCTGCAGGACCTGAAAGCTGTTCCGGAGCGTCCGGCGACTGGCACCGTTCTCGAAGCCAAGCTGGACCGCGGACGCGGCCCCGTGGCAACCGTGCTGGTGCAGAACGGTACCTTGCACGCCGGCGACAATTTTGTCGTAGGCAACGTCTTCGGCAAAGTCCGTGCGATGTTCAATGATCGCGGAGTTGTGGTGGAAGCTGCGCCGCCGGCTACACCGGTCGAAGTGCTAGGCCTGGAAGGACTGCCGCAAGCAGGCGATCCGCTCGTGGCCGTGGCCGACCGCGAGATAGCACGCGACATCTCTGAATATCGCGAGGCCAAGGCGCGCGAGGCCGCACTGGCGAAGAGCTCGCGCGTGTCGCTCGAAGGCCTGGCCGAGCAGCTGAAGAGCAGCGGACAAAAGGAACTATCCATCATTCTCAAAGGCGATGTGGGTGGTTCGGTGGAAGTGCTTTCCGACCTGCTCAGCAAGATGTCCAACGAGAAGGTGAAGCTCAACATCGTCCGCCAAGGCGTGGGGGCAATCACCGAATCCGACGTGCTGTTAGCCTCGGCGTCGAACGCCGTCATCATTGGCTTCAACGTTCGTCCCGAGCGCAAGGCGCAGGAACTGGCCGAGCAGGAGAAGGTCGACGTGCGCCTGCACTCGATCATCTACGAATTGCAGGACGAGATGAAGAAGGCGATGTCGGGCCTGCTGGAGCCGGTCATCAAGGAGACCTACCAGGGACGCGCCGAGGTCCGCGAGACCTTCCGTATTCCCAAGGTCGGAACGATTGCTGGCTGCCAGGTGATAGACGGTATCATTAAGCGCGATTCCGAAGTGCGTCTGCTGCGCGATAACGTCGTCATCTTCAAGGGCAAGGTTGGATCGCTGCGGCGCTTCAAAGACGATGCCAGCGAAGTGCGCAATGGCATGGAGTGCGGTATCGGGATCGCCGGGTACGGTGATATCAAGCAGGGTGATGTCATCGAGGCGTTCGTGACCGAGAAGGTGGCCGCCGAAGCGTTCGCGTAACGACAAGAAGCAACAGCAGTGAGTCCCGGAAGGTGTTCCTCGCGGAGCGGGGCACAATTTCCGGGACTTCGTGTAACCGGATAAGCCTATGATCGCGTATCTCATGCTGGAAATCCGCATTGAGGGAGCGCACTCGCTGAAAGATAAGCGGCAGGTGGTGCGAAGCGTAAAAGATGGCCTGCGCACGCGGTTCAATGTTTCGGTAGCGGAAGTTGATCCCAGCGATGCCTGGCAACGAGCCACCCTGGGCGTGGTCAGTATCTCGTCGTCACGCGAATACCTGCATGGACTCATGCGCAACGTGGAGCGGTTCGCCGCTCGTGCCGCCAACAACAGCGGCGGGGAAGTAACGGATTCGTTCCTCGATTTCCTGGAAGAAAGGGAGTTTGGCGAGCAAATACCGGAGGAATCGTGATGGTTATCACACCCCGCTTGACGTTTTAGCGTATTCTCTTACGTTCGGCTTTTTCGCTGGGCCGTGCAGGAAAGATGGAAAACCGTAGTCAAAGATATCATCGCGAGCGGCGCAGCGAAGCCTTGCGAGAACAGATTACCTCGCTGGTCGAGGGGGAGCTCGAAGATCCTCGCATTGGCCTGGTGTCCGTGAACGAAGTGCAACTTGCGCCGGAAGGCAAGGTGGCACGAGTCTTTGTCGCAATTGAAGGCAGCGACGAAGAAATCGCGGAGAGCCTGGAGGGCCTGAACGCATCGCGGAGCTTCATTCGCCATGCGCTGGTGACCAATCTGGGACTGCGACATGCTCCCGAGCTGGTGTTTGTGCTTGACCAGTCGGAGAAGTATGGCAGCCGTGTGGAGGAGTTGCTAAGGCGCATTGAGAAACGCAAGCGCCAGAATTGAGCCGGGGCCTGGGGGAAATGCTCGACGAAGTGTTGAACCAGATCGAAAGACGCCAGAAGTTCATCCTTACTTCGCACGCGCGGCCGGACGGCGATGCCGTCGGCTCAGCCTTGGCTTGCGCGCAGATTCTGCGCAGCATGGGTAAGCAGGCCGAGGTGGTCCTCCGCGATGGAGTTCCGGGAATCTACCGCCCGCTTCCGTATGCGGATTCCGTGCTGCTGGAACTGGAGCAGGCTCCCGAAGCCGAAGCTGCCATCATCCTGGAGTGCGACGGCATCGCCCGTACCAGGCTGAGCGGGCTTGAGAATCACTACCTCATCAACATCGATCATCACGATACGGCTCGGCCTTTCGCCGACGTGAACTGGATCGATCCCAACGCCTGCGCAACCGCGGAAATGATTTTCCGGCTGGCAGGTCAGGCCGGGGTGAAGATCTCGCCGGAAGTCGCTACCTGCCTCTACACCGCCGTGCTGACTGATACAGGCTCGTTCTGTTTTACCGGCACTAACGAAAGCACCTTTGCATTGGCACAGGAGCTGGTACGTTGCGGCGCCGATCCTGTAAAGATTGCGCACAATGTGTATTTCTCTACCCAGCTTTCGAAGATGCGGCTGCTGGGCGCAGCGCTCAGCTCGCTGCACCGCGATGGAAGCCTGGCCTGGATGCACGTCACCCATCGCGCCATGGAGCTATTCCAGTCACAAGAGGAAGACTGCGAAGGCCTGGTCAACTATGCACTGGCCATTCAGGGTATCGAAGTGGCTCTGTTTTTCCGGGAGCAGGCGGACGGGCGTTTCCGTGTAAGCTTGCGGAGCAAAGGCGCGATCAACGTAGCCAAGGTCGCTGAGACGTTCGGCGGAGGCGGTCATACCTGCGCCAGCGGATGCGCCATTGAGGGTCCGCTCTCGGTCGCCACCGAGCGTATGATTGCGCAGTTGAAGATCCGCGGATTCCAGAACCGCACTCCCGCGGACAAGGTGCAATAGTTATCGCACTCACGACCGATAACAAGAACGACAAGAGGCCTTCGTCCGACCGCATGCGGCGCTCGACCGACATGGTCGCGCTGATTGCCTTCTCCGCCTTTCTCTTCTATGCGGGACTACAGATCATTGGGCTGGTGGGGGCCGATGAGCCGCGCTACGCCCAGGTGGCGCGGGAGATGTTGCAGCGGCACGACTGGGTAACTCCCACATTGTGGGGACAGCCCTGGCTGGAGAAGCCTCCGCTGTACTACTGGGGAGCGATGCTGGCCTACCAGGCTACCGGCGGCGTGAGCGACTGGGCAGCGCGTTTGCCTTCAAGTGTGCTTGCCACGGTGATGGTGTTCTTCATCTACGCGTGGGCACGTCGATTTCGCCGGGGCATGCAGCTTGATGCCGCGCTGATTACGGCTGCGTCCTTGATGGTCATTGGCTTTGGCCGCGGCGCCAGCACCGACATGCCGCTGACCGCCACCTTCACCATTGCCATGCTGAGCTGGTGGGGATGGTACGAGTCGCAAAACCACGGCTGGCTGCTGCCATTCTATCTATGCCTCGCCCTGGCGACACTGGCTAAGGGACCGGTTGCCATCTTTCTAGCCGTGGTCGTCCTGCTAGTGTTCGTTGGCTTGCGTCATGACTGGGGACTCGTGCAGCAGATGCTTTGGCAGCCCGGCATTGCTTTGTTTGTTGTGGTTGTGCTGCCGTGGTTCATCGCGGTCCAGCATGCCAATCCACAGTTTTTCCGCGTGTTCATCCTGCAACAAAACCTGACCCGTTACGCGACTGACATGTACCGCCACAAACAGCCCTTCTGGTACTTCGTTCCCGTTGCACTGATCGGCCTGCTGCCGTGGACGATCTTTGCAGTGACGGCGTTGGTCGATGCCGTTCGAGACTGGCGCTATTCCGCCACTGAAGAGCGAGGACAAGAAGACCTCCGCCTCTTTCTGGCGATCTGGTTCCTGTTGCCTATTCTGTTCTTTTCGCCTTCGCTGTCGAAGCTGCCGGGATACATTCTGCCGTCGATTCCAGCGGCTACTATTTTGCTCGCAGACTTCATTCTTCGCCGCGAACAGGACGGAGACAGGCCGCCGATATGGCTAGCCACTTCGCAGGCCCTGCTATGCGCTGGATTGATGGTTGCTGCCTTGATTGTCCCTTTCCGGCTGGTGCACCAGGAGGTCACCAAGCCGGCCTGGATTGTGGCCGCAGCGCTCTCCGTCATTGGTATTCTGACGATCTGGCTGAGCCTCCGTTCGCAAGGCTACCGCATTCTTCGCTTTGCCACACTGGTCCCGGTGCTGATCACCTTTGCACTGTTGTTGCGCGGAGCCGCACCGATGATCGACGTCCTGCAGTCGGCCAGGCCCGTGCAATTACGGCTGGCGAATGCCACCTTGAACGAAGTTCCATCCGTTGCCGTCTACGACGTGCCGCGTGGTGTCGAATACGGACTTGGCTTCTACCGCAATCACAAGATCGCCAGCTACGAGCGGAACGACATTCCAGATGTCGAGCATGTGGTCGTGGCTGCCGCAGGGTCGCAGAAAGAGCTGGAGTTCCGAGCCAAGGGCCGTCGCGTAACCTGGATAGGCGGCTTCTCCCCGCAAAAGCTCGACTTCTATCTGGTGTCGGCGGCGGGGGCGCAGACGTCAACTTCACGGTGACAGCCCGTGTTCTTAAGTTTGCCTCTAGCACCGTAGCCGCTCTAGACTGAGTCACAATGCTATTCTTTTGCGGGTTACCGCAAAAAGCGATTCGCGACCCATGGCAGTACGCAATCCAATTCGGCCGGCGATGGGCGTGGAAGTCCTCGACCTCAGGCACTTCTCTTCAGCGGACCTGCGATCCCTGCTCGATCAGGAAGTCCAGCGCTGGGGCGAAAAGCTGGCTTGGGATTATCGCAGTTCCTCGGAGATGATCCTGCGCTACATCGATGCCAAAATTCTGCCGGGCTACGCCGCCCTGGAGCGGGGCAGCATCGTCGGCTACTCGTTCTTCGTATACGAAGGAAGCAAGGGAGTGATCGGCGATCTGTTTGTGTCGCCCAGCCGCGGAGATGCACGCGCCGTCCAAACGAATCTTATCGAGCATGTCGTCGAGACACTGCAACAGTCACCCGGAGTGCAACGCGTGGAGGCGCAGTTACTGGCGCAAAACACTGGCGAGCTGGCCGAGCCCTTTACCGCGAATGGGTTTCATCGCTATCGGCGACTGTTCTTGTGCCTCGACCTTGCCACGCACCCGACTCCCAAGCCGCAATCCGTCGATGGCGTCCAGATTCGTCGCTGGACGGACGCGGACTACCAGCCGTCAGCGGGAATTATCACTGCCTCTTATCGTGCCCACATTGATTCCGAGATCAACGACCAGTACCGCACGGCCGGAGGTTCGATGCGTTTCTTGAACAACATCGTGCGGTTCCCGGGTTGTGGAGTCTTCGATCCCGAAGCCTCGTTTGTCGCCCTTCACCCGCCGTCGAATTCTCTGATGGGACTCATACTCTGCTCACGCGTGCGCGACGATGTAGGGCATGTCACACAGGTATGCCTACTGCCGGAATACCGCGGGCAGGGAATCGGGGAAAATCTGCTAGCGCAAACCTGCGAGGCGCTGCGCAGCCGAAAATTCACGCTGTTGACGCTGACTGTCACCGAGGCCAATCGGCGCGCCGTTGAGCTCTACCGTAAGCTCGGATTCGAAACGAGGCGCGTATTCGATGCGTTCGTGTGGGAAGGGTGACAAACAGTTGTCAGTGAGCAGCTGTCAGTTGTCAGAAAATCTCGACGACTTAGCAACGGAGAACTGACAACCAACAACTGTCAACTAGTGTTTAATCGCCCACATAACCCACGCCGCGACAATCACTCCGCCAACAAACAGCGCAAAGCAGTAGGCGCCGTAGCGCATCATATCGCGCGGCGTGTTGCGCTGGGTAATGCCGAACACGGTGGAGGCACAGGCGGCGAAGATGACAGCCGCCGTAAAGTGAGAGAGTTCGAAGGTCATGATTTCTTGCCGATCGCGATCTGGTGCGCGTCCACCGCGGCGATGATGTTCAGCAAGCCCGCTACCACGATGTACTTGGTTCCGTAGTCCGCTACGGCGCGTTGAATATTGCCGCCACCCCAATCCATCGTACGCGCGATAAAGTACAGCATGCCCGAGCCGACATCTCCAACAAATCCTAAGATATCGAGCAGGTCTCCTGTGTTGAATCCGTATACCTTGCCCTGCATGCCGATTCCGGCAAAGAACATGATGAACACCGCCAGCATGAGCAGGAGCCCGCGAATCCATTTCCGCTGAATGAAGTGTCCAAGCCCGGGCAGCAGCCATCCGGCAAATGGTGCGATGATTGCCATCGAACTTGCCGATACTTCGCCGCCTTTTGCCGCCGTTTGTTGTAGGTTCGCCATCAGATCAGTACCAACTCGTCCTGAATTTGCCCTGTGACCTCGGCCTTGCCGTGGCGGATTATCATGTCCACTTCGCTGCGCACGCCGAAGTCTGGCAGATAAATGCCAGGCTCGACCGAGAAACACGTGTTCGGCAGAATCAGGCGGTCGTCCTTGGTCTCCAGATTGTCGAGATTCGCTCCATTGCCGTGAATGTCGGAGGTAATGGAGTGCCCGGTACGGTGAAAGATATTTGCTCCGTATCCCTTGGCGATAATATGCTCGCGCACCGCCTGATCAATTTCCCATCCGCAGATGCGCTTACCTGCCTCAAAGGCCTCCTGCACCCTGCCAATACCGACATTCCGCGCGTCGCGTACCACCGTAAACACTTCGCGCTGCTGGTCGCTCGGCGTGCCGATCACGCCCGTCCAGGTGATGTCGTAAAATACGGCGTCAGGCTCGTTCGTTTTTGCCCAGATGTCGAGCAGCACGAAGTCGCCCTGGCGAATCGGAGCTGAAGACGTCGACGACGGCTCATAATGCGGGTCGCCGCTGTGGGCGTTCACGCTTACGTTCGGCGGATCGCAAGTCACAAGATCTTCGCGCCTGAACGCCTCCATGATCCACTGCTGGATTTCATACTCGTGCGTGCCGCCATCGCGCACGCGCCGGCCGATCTCCTGAAACGCGCCGGCCGTAATCTGATCTATCTTCCCTTGAGCTTTGTAGTGCGATGCAATCTGCTTCTCGGTGAGTGTAGCCTCGAAGTAAGCAACCAGATTGGCAGACGTCACGATCTCCTTGCCAAAGCTACGGATCAACTCCAGCATCCCAGCATCCACTAAGGAGATATAGGGAATCTGGTTATTCGGCGAATACTGCATCACCAGCTTGCTATAAGGTTTGATCATTGCTTCGAGGTTCGACCACAGCTCCTCCCATGCCGAATACTCGAGTTTGCTGCCCGGCAGCGAGTCGAGATGATGACTCTCGATACGATGTACCAGCTTCTTGGGCTCACCCTGTGCAGGAATCACATAGAACCAGCGCCGGCTAGTGAGGCGGTCTGTCGGCAGCCCGAGAACACGGTAAGCAATGGGATCGCGGTGATGATGATCGTAGAATAGCCAGGCTTCGTGGCCGCCGCTGCGCAGGGCAGCCTGAATTTCGGAAAGATTCATGCGAAATCTATTGTAAATGACCCGCCACCTCGACCGTGATGGCGATCACGGGGGAGGGCCTCAGATTCGCGTTAACATTACCAATTTCATGAAGAAATACTTTTTTGCGCGTCGTGCTTGGAATTTTCCTGGTTTTGGCATGGATGTGGTACTGCGGGTTATTCCATGCTTGCTGACTCCGAAGAGCAAAGGCCGTCAGGTTGCCCGGCGGCGATCTTATTCCCAATGCTATCGGATCGGTTACGCACGGCATCACCATTGGCTGTCCTGGCAATCTCCCAGCGGGGAATATTTTCACCACCTGGGCTTTCGTGCTGCAGGAACCGGCGCCAGGACGGACCCGCCTCCCGGTCCGCGCCCGTGCCGGGCCGAATTAACGTCCGTACGGACTCCCTTCCTCGATCGGAGCAAAGGCTTGCTTCCTTTGTCCATGGTGTCTTGCAATGCAAGCAGCTGCTGGGCATCAAGCAGAGCGTGGAAGCTTGGCCGAGGTAACCGTCAGGAGTTTTTGACGATTGTTCTGCTTCGTGGCCCTCCAAGCACTCTTTGGCGAGTCGCTGAGTCGAGTGTCTCGCACGCTGTTCGCAGCACGAATCGCGGTGTACGATCGCGAATCGTCATCAGATAGGCGACCGTCTCCTCCGGATTCGCCTTTGCGGCTTCACGCAGTAGCCAGCCCAGTCCTTTCTGTACCATGTCGTCGCTGCTCTCCAGCAAGAGTTCTGTCATCGCCCGGACGTGCTCGAAATTCTTGTGTTGGCGCGTGCTCTGAATGAGAGCGACAGCAGCCGCGCGCCGGTGCCATACACTCTTTCCTTTTGCCCAGACTGTAAGCCGAGATAGATAGCGGTCGTTCGAGACGACCATCGGGCCGATCAGATAGTGCACCAGGCCATCGTGATCGGCCCAAGATGTGATGCGATCGAGCCAACTTTCGAAGAGCTTGAATTCCTGGGGACCGAATTGCGGAGTCATGCCCTCCAGCAGCAGCACCGCGAACGCCTTCTCTTCCACTACCTCCCCGGCAAAGAGTTGGTCGGCCACCTGGATGAGGTAGGACAATCCGCCTTCCACGAGAATCGTACGGCGGAAGCGTTTCGCCAGCTCACGCAATTCGGGCGTACGCCAGCCGCGCGACTTAACTTCGTGCTTGAAGAACCGCTGAACGTCGATTGTATGCGGGGCCGAGCCGCCATCGATGAGCACACGACGGATATGGGCGGCAATGTAGGAGGGCGGTTTGTGTGACATTCTACCCATCAAGCTGCAGCTAGCAGCTAAAGCAACCAGCAGTCGTCTCATTAATAACAAATGCCAGAATCGATTTCCTCAGAGCTCAGCCGTTTAATTATCAGGGGGCAGCACGGCTGAAGCCGGGCCCTGACGCGAGGGATTGATGAGATCGGTCCTAGCAATTAGCGAAATACCGAGAACAAACGAGAACGAAAGCAATCAGCGAAAAAGCCTAGGCACCCTTCGGCAGCATTAGCTTGTCATACACCCACAGCAGCACGGCCGTCAGTACACCTACGGCGATGATCACCCACCACATGCCTGCGGGCTGGTGCTTTGTCTCGCCGAAATAGTGAATCAGGAAACCGCCGAAGGCCCCACCGATTAGCGACCCTATTCCCAGCGGCATGAAGGCGAAGCCCATATACGTTCCCTGCTGCCCCTCGGGCGCCAGTCGCGACACGTAGTCGTAATACCGTGGAGACATGGTGATCTCCCCAAGCGCCACTGCAATCAGAGTCAACACCGCGCCCAGGCCTGATGGCAGCAGAATCAGGAACACCCACCCCACGGCGCTGATTAGCGTGCCTGCCGTGATGGCCGCAAGCGCCGGGACCTTCTGCGTGAGCAGCGTGATCACCATGGTGAGCGCAATCACCACAATCGGACCAGTCGATAGCAGCAGTTCCGTGTCGAGATTGGGATTTACGTAATTGTGTAGGTACAGCGGCAGCGTGAGAAACTCCTGCCAGTACACAATCCAATAGCCAGTGAAGATCAGCAGAAACAGCATGAAGCGTGGGTTGGTCAGCACTGTCAGAAAATTTCGTCCGGCTTCTGCCATGGATGCTGGGTGAGTATCCAGCGCGCGGTTCGGCTCACGGAAGAACGCCAGCACGCCCAGGAACATAAGAAACACGCTCAGCGAGGCTACGCGGAACACGTTTTCCACGCTCATGCGGTGGTGAACGTAAGATGCTACATATGGCCCCAACGCTCCGCCGATGTTTACCAGGGTGTAGTAGATCGAGTAGCCGAAGGAGCGAACGTTCTCCTTTGACGAGTGCGCGGTCACGCCGACCACCGTAGGCTTCACCAGGGCTACGCCGAAAGCCGGCAAGGCCAGCACGAGCACTACCAGCACTCCCAGTGGCACGGTCTGCCGCACTGGGGCCATCCACGGCGCACCCAGCGAGCCAAGCAGGAAATATGCGCAGGCCAGAATGAGATAGGCGAGCGCCAGGGCTCTGCGGAAACCCATGCGGTCGGCCAGCGTACCGCCAAATATCGGCAGGAACCAAACCAGCCCGCCGAAAAAGCCGCTGAACGCGCTGGCTTGCTGGGAGGGGAATTGCAGCGCCTCGTGCAGGTAGCGCGTCATGGAGGCAAAGGCCGCGTAATACGAGAGGCGTTCGAACAGCTCGCTGATGTTGGCGACCCAGAACGGCCGCTCGAAACCAGTGCGAATGTCCTGCCAACGCTGGGTGAAGGTCATAGTAGTCGTCAGTTGTCGGTTGTCAGTTCTCAGTTGTCATTTCCATGCCGCTTACTGACAACTGACAACTAGCCAGTGACAACTATCTTCAGCCTCGATTCCACCTGATTGGCCGAAAGGCCACGTACAACAATGACTTTGTTACGGCTGGATGCTCCGGCGGCTATCGTAACCGACGGGCGCGGAACATTCAAAAACTCAGCGAAAAACTCGATACATGCTTCATTAGCCTTGCCTTCCACCGGAGGAGCCGTCAATGCCAGCTTGAGCGCATCGCCGACAACTCCGGTGATCGCATTTTTTCGCGCGCGCGGATGCAACTTGACCCGGAATGCCGCGCCGGCCGGCGTATCGTGAATCGGGATCACGGCTTCGGACGGTCTCCGAAGATCGCTGAGCCGATGCGCACGCATGTGGAGCCTTCTTCGATGGCAACCTCGAAGTCGTGCGACATGCCCATCGAGAGCGTATCGAGGCTAACATTGGCAAACTTGCGCAAGGCAAGCCGATCGCGCAACTGCCGTAGGGTCCGGAAGTACTGTCGTGCTCCCTCGGGATCGTCAGTGTAGGGCGGAACAGTCATGAGCCCGCGAATTTGCAATTGAGGCCATTGAGGCGATTGGCTGAGGATAGCTTCGATTTCAGGTGCGTCTGGCGGCAGTCCGCTCTTGGCCGGTTCGCCGCCGACATTGATCTCAATCAGCACCTCGAGCGTTTTGCCCAGCTTCTTGGCGGCTTGGTTGAGACCTTGCGCGAGTTTAGCGGAGGCAACCGAATCGACCGCGTCGAATATCTCCGCCGCTTTCGCTGCTTTGTTCGATTGCAGATGGCCGATCATGTGAAAGCATGCGCCTTGCAACCTTGTCAGCTGTGGGAGCTTCTCAGCAAACTCCTGCACGCGATTTTCGCCGAACAGCCGTTGGCCAGCGGCGTAGGCTTCAAGAATCGTTTCGGCTGGAAAGGCTTTGCTTACTGCCATCAGCGAAATCTGGTTAGGGTTGCGCCCGGCGCGGCGTGCGGCCGCGAGAATGTGCTCGCGAATCAAAACCAACTGTTCAGAAATACTCACGAAATCTCAGTCTAAA
>Ga0126383_10000434_pt1 | contig 22945 bp, 22 predicted proteins | sample PanSoiMetPlot_35_FD_96882 | JGI IMG/M metagenome (GOLD analysis project Ga0126383, IMG submission 96882) | Tropical forest soil microbial communities from Panama - MetaG Plot_35 | ecosystem: Environmental > Terrestrial > Soil > Tropical forest > Bulk soil | place: Panama | collected 2016-02-17
GAAGTTAATCGCAAGCCCGTTCAAGATCTGCGCACGTTCGAGGCGGCGCTGGAAGAGACGGGAAGCGATCGACGCGTGCTCATTCGCTTCCAGCGTGGCGATGCGATGAGGTACGTTGCGCTCGGCCTTCACTGAAGATCGCTCCACACGCTCGCCGGGACTTCGAGCTGCGCGCCGCGCTCAACAGTGGGTGAGGCAGCGCATTGCCCTCGATGCAACTACCCTGGGGCGCTTCGTCGCGCCGTTACGGCCACGAGCCGATCAACTCGCCGGTGCGCCCATTGGTCACCTGCAGCGCGTCGATCCGCGACTTCACGCCGCGAATCACGCTCCCGCGCTTTCGCGCGAGCGTCCACACATCCTGCGGCGTGAAGACGACTTCGACCTTGAGCTCGCGCCCCGCGATCAGCCGCTGCAGGCGCGAAGCGTCCCAGTCCGGCGGCGCCTTGTGGCGCATGATTAGCAGAGGAAGCAGCGGATTACCCGCGGAGTCCATTTGCTTCGGTGCTCCGTGAGTCAGCGCATAGGGGCCGGCGGCAAAGAAAGGCGTCAACTGAAGCTCGTACTCCCCTCGCCCAGCGTCGAACCGCCCGGCCGACAGCACTCCACTTGATTCCTCGGCGACGAGGATGAAGAACCGCTTTCCGTTCGCCTTACTTCGAAAGGTGAGCGCGTTGGACCGACATTGTGGTACGCCGCCGGCGGGGCAATCCCCGACGTACCTCTCAAGGAACCCCCCCAGGCCAATCAGCGGCTCAGCAGTCCCGCGCAGCTGTTGAAAGCGCAAGTCGCTCCCCGCCAGCAACGGCAGGGCGGTCCACAGCAGTGTCAGCGAGGGCGAACCCAAAATACCTCCTAGGTGGTTAGAAGTAGATATTTTGACTACACAACCGTACTCACTAGCATTGCAGGCGGAGGGAGAGCTTGGACGAGCGTCGCAGGAGCCTTCGCTTCGACAAGGTGTTTACCGTTCACCTGGGCACCTCGGAGGGCCTTGCCCGCGGCGTCGGGCGAAACATCAGCGCCCACGGAATGTTCGTCGAAACGCGCGAGCCGATGCCACTGGGCAGCAAGGTGAGCGTCACCTTCTCCGGCCAGGACGGGGCGGAGGTCACCTGCTTCTGCGAGGTGCGGTACCAGGTCGCTCTCTCGTATGGGAAGAAGGACGGAAATGAGGGATTCAGCCGGGGAGTGGGCTTGAGGATTTTGGCATACGAGATACGGGAGGACCAGCCCGCCAACGCTTTCATCGCGCGCGAGCGCGTGCTCCATTGATCCGCCCGGCACTGCCCAACCGACAAGAGCACCGTTACTGCGAGAAGCCCTCCAACTGATAGTGAGCCTCGATCCGCTTGAGCGCGAGAATCATCGCCGCGCAGCGCGTATCGACCTCCCTGCTAATACAGAAACGGCGGCTGTCGTGCATCTCCGTTTGCCTGGCGCTGTTCCGGGCGATGTCTCGAATGATTCTCCAGTTCCGCTTCATGCCGAATTCGAGCTTGCGATTGACCTCCGCTTCGCTCCAGCTCTCCATCCGCTTGTTTTGGATCCACTCGTAGTAGCTGACCGTCACGCCTCCCGCGTTGGCAATGATGTCGGGGATGAGATCGATTCCTCGTCGCGCGATCACCTTGTCCGCTTCCGGCGTGGTGGGCCCGTTCGCGCCCTCGGCGATCAGCTTGACTTTCACTCGTTCGGCGACCTCGGCGGTGATCTCGCCGCCCAGAGCTGCCGGGATGAGGATGTCCGCCGGAACCTCCCACCAGTCCTTTTTCTCGATGCGCTGCGCGCCCGGGAAACCAAACACCGAGCGCTTGAGGTTCTTGGGATCCTGAACGTACGAAATCAGCGCGGGCACGTCGATGCCGTCCGAGTTGTAAACGGTGCCTTCGGCATCGTTCACTGCCAGCAATCGCGCGCCCATCGCGTTTAAGATTTCCGCGACGCTCGAGCCCACGTTGCCGAAGCCTTGAACGATGAAGCTCTTGCCGCGCACCGACGAGCCCTTTTCGGCGTAGTAATCCTCGATGCAAAATGCGACGCCGCGGCCGGTCGCCTTCGCCCGGCCTTCGGAGCCGCCAATTCGAACGTCCTTTCCTGTGACGACTCCGCGAAGCGTGTGCCTTTCATTCTCGCCGTCCGAATACTGACGGAACAATAGCCCCATGATCTCCGAATTGGTGCCGACGTCCGGCGCGGGGATGTCCACGTCTGGGCCGATTAGGCGCTTGAGCTTGTACATGAAGCGCAGGGTGATCGCCTCGATCTCTTCGCGCCCGTACTGCCTCGGATCGATCTGGATGCCACCTTTCGCGCCGCCGAACGGAACTTCGACGATCGCCGTCTTCCAGGTCATCTCAGCGGCCAGCGCCTTGAACAGATCGAGCGAGACCTCGTGGTGGTAGCGGATTCCGCCCTTGTAGGGACCGCGCGCTTGGTTGTGCTGCACGCGGTAAGCCTTGAATCGCCGCGATTCTCCGGGGACGAGCTTGTAAATGTTGCCATCCGAAAGTCGGAGGTGACCGCCGCGGATCGAGACGTCGGAGCCAAGGAGGGCCCGCCCGTTAAGGATGAATTTGCCGTCTGCAAGCGGCTCGAGCCCCTCCGGGTTGCGCAGCTTGGTCGCCGGCAAATCGCCAAAAGCCCTCGCTTGATCCGCCGACAGGGGAACGAGGCGATCTTTCAGTTTCGCCGTGATGTAGAAGATGTGCTCGTAATCCGGCTCCTCCAGCTCGAGCCGGACCCGGGGCGCCAGTCCGATCAGGTCGGCAGCCCGATGGAAGATCTGCATCGCATCGGTGTAAACGGTGCGCTTCGGCGTCGGCGCCGGCGCGCGCATGAAGACTTCTTGTTCTGACATGTCAGCTCACTCCTTGAGCAACCGCAGAATCACTTGAGGGGGGCGCAAATTACGCGTAGCCACCGACGGCGTCAATTTACACGGACCGGCGGGAACCATCTCTTTAGCGACATTCACTAGGTGACTCGTGCCACGCTGTCAACAGCGATGGCCGCCTTGTTCAAGCTTACCAGCGGTGGTAGGAGCCGGTTTCCCGCAAGATGTCGCCTTTCGCCGACATAGCTCAGTTGGTAGAGCAACTGATTCGTAATCAGTAGGTCCCCGGTTCAAGTCCGGGTGTCGGCTCTGGGAGATTCCGATGAGCAGCTCCAAAACAGTCGATTGGCGCCAGCACGGGGTTCGCATCGTCCACTCCGATGAATTGGACACCAACACGCCGCAGACGCCGGGGATGTCGCGCGCGGCGGCGATCACCCGGGCGAGGGCCGGTGCTGAAAAGATCTGGGCCGGCACGGTCACCATCCATCCCAACGCCAAGACGGGAGCGCATCACCACGGCCACGTGGAAAGCGTCATTTACGTCGTGCGAGGCAAAGCGCGGATGCGCTGGGGCGAGCACCTCGAGTTCACCGCCGAAGCAAATCCAGGTGACTTCATCTACGTGCCGCCGTACGTGCCGCACCAGGAGATCAACGCGCGCGACTCCGAGCCGCTCGAGTGCGTGGTGATGCGCAGCGGCCAGGAACCGGTGGTGGTGAACTTAGACATCGAGCCGATCGAGCCGCCCGAAACGGTGTACTGGACCGACGATCTCCACCGGCACCCTTGAGGCGTGCGCGATAGCCGTGGAGCTGGACGGTGATCACAAACGCGACCTGCATTGCGGACATAACCCAGCTCGCCTTCCGCGGTTCTTCCCGCATGAAGAGGGGAACTATGAACTGGCGTTGCTGGAAGACATGGACGCGACCGTTGATCAGCATCGTCTTTCTGCTTGGAGTCGGATGGATCAATTCATCCAACGCGCACGCGCAGAATCTTCAATGCGACCCGAGAGACTTCGGCGCGATCGGAGATGGAATCAACAACGATCAGCAGGCGATCCAAGCTGCGATCGACAACTGCGCCGGGCTCGGGGGAGGCACGGTCAACCTGTCGTCCGGTACATTTCTCAGCGCTCCAATCTTCTTGAAAACCAATATCGTGCTCCAGATCGATTCCGACGCGACTTTGCTCGCTACCCAGAATCCGGACGATTACCAGTGGATGCCGGGGATGCCGACAATCGGACGCTCCATTCTTGCTCTGGTCAACGCGGGCAGCGGTGAGACGGACCTGACGATAACCGGTACTGGCACCATCGACGGCGCCGGTGCGTGGTGGTGGGCATATCACCTAGCTGATCGACCCCGCCTCGTGCAGCTTTATCGATGTCGACGCATTCTGGTGGAGGGAGTGACGCTGACGAATTCGCCGAGCTTCCATCTCGTTCCTTCTCAGAGCGAGGACATCGTCATTCGCAATCTCACCATTTCTGCGCCGGCCGATTCTCCAAACACTGACGGGATCGATCCCGGCGATTGTAGGAACGTGACGATCTCCAATTGCACGATCGACGTCGGTGACGACAACATCGCGATCAAAGCCGGTCATTTTGATCCGGTGCATCCGGGCGAATCGAGCGCCGACATTCTCGTCAGCGATTGTACGTTTCTACACGGGCACGGCATGTCGATCGGTTCAGAGACGCTCGGCGGAGTCAGCAGGTTGACCGTTCAGCGCTGCACGTTTCAGGACACGATCTCGGGTATTCGAATCAAATCCAATCGAACGGTAGGTGGAGAGGTCTCATTCCTTAGCTACAGCGACATTTCAATGGAAGGCGTGCAGAATCCCATCTTCCTGTCCGCTTATTATCCAGACAACACCATCCCTGCTCCGGGCACCGATCTTGGGCAGCCGGTGACCGACACCACGCCGAACTACCATGACATTCAGATTTCGAACGTCACCGCAACCGGGAGAAGCAGCCCAGCCGGAAAAATCATCGGCGTTCCGGAGATGCCAATGCAAAACATTCTTCTTCAGAGCGTGTACATCCATGACGTTCCAACAGGTTTGTGGTTGCGCAATGTTTCGGTAACGCTCAGCGATGTGACAATCGAGCCTGGCAGTGGGCCGCCGCTCGTAATTCAGGAAAACGTCGAGCTGATCCAGTAACGAGACACAGCTGGAGCGGTAATTGCGCACCATTTTGTTTGCGCTCCTGTCGATGAGATCGCCAAACGGCACCCAGCGGTTGCCGCCGTAGGGCGCGCGCGCTCGTAGGATCGTTTCCCTGTATTTGTCCAGAATGCCCTATCTCAATCGCCGCGCGGCTCGTTGCCACAGGCGTTGCAACAAGCCGGCCGCTCCCCCCGGCATCACGTACATGCAGAGGATCAGCGATGCGCCGTAGATGGCCCAGGGCGCCGCCTTGGAAAGCTCGTGCGCAGCGCTGGGCATGAATTGGACGAATATCGCGCCGAGAATGGCTCCAGAGATGGACGCAAGCCCGCCGACCACCACTCCGACCAAGAGGGTGATCGAAAGCAAGGCGGTGAAGCTGTCCGGCGAGACGAACCCAACCGAAAGGGCCGCCAGTGAGCCGGCAATGCCGGTGTACGAGGCGCTCAGGCCGAAACAAAGCGACTTGTAGAGCGCGTTGTGCACGCCCATGGCTTGAGAGGCGACCGGATTGTCGCGAATGGCCACGATCGCCCGCCCGATTCGGCCTCGCAGCAGATTCCAGGCGAGGATCATCAGCAAAAGCAGAATGGCGAAGGTCAAAAAATAGAGCCACTGGTCGGAGTTGAGATGAAGCAATCGCGGCGCCTCGGGTTTGGCCACGACCATCCCTTGCGTACCGCCGGTCCAACTGTCGAAGTGCTTGAGGATTTGCGGGACCGACAGCGCCAGCGCGAAGGTCGCTAAGGCGAGATATGTTCCAGCGATCCTCAGCGCCGGCAGCCCGAAGAGGAACCCAACCACGAAGCAGAGCACGCCTGAGATCGGCAGCGTCCAACCGTAGGCCACCCCGGCGCGCTCCATCAGGATCGCCGTGGTGTAACCGCCTACGGCATAGAACGCGCCATGCCCGAGCGAGATCTGCCCGTTGTAACCGGTGAGCACGTTCAAGCCGAGCAGCGCGATGGCATAGGAGTAGACCTGGCAGTACTGAAAGAGCGCATAGTCGCTGCTCAAGAAGGGAAGGGCGCACGCCAGAGCGACCAGGCCAACGGCCGCGGCCGCCTTCCAGATCTGAACCGATGCGGCCGGGCGGCGATCCGTTGTTACCCACTCGATTCGCGGCGCGTCCACAGTTGATCTCGCTAGAGCTGCTGCGCGTGCGGCTGCCCGAACAGGCCGCTCGGCTTGAAGATGAGCACCAGCACGATGATTCCCAAAGCGACCGTCAGCTTGAGATCTGCGCCGATGAATCGAATGTACGTTCCGGCGAGGTTTTCAATGATGCCCACGAGGAAGCCGCCGATCACCGCACCCACCGGGCTGGTGAATCCACCGAGCGTCGCGGCAGCGAATGCATAAATGAGGATGCCGCCCATCATGTTTGGCTCGAGGAAGAGAACCGGGGCGATGAGAATGCCGGCGACCGCTCCGATCGCCGCCGCCAGTCCCCAACCCAGCGCCAGCATCCAGCCGACGCGGATTCCTACCAACCGGCTGCCGACGGGATAGCGCGCCGCCGCTCGCATCGCGAGCCCAAGGTGTGTGTATCGGAAAAAGACGTAGAGCAGCGCGAGCAGCGCCAGCGTCACGCCGAGTGAGCCCAGGCTGTGACGACTGACGACAATTCCACCAAGCCTGACCGGCGACGGCGGAAACGGGCTGGGAAATGTTCGAATGGTGTAGCCGAAGATCCAACCCGCCATGCTGTTGAAGATGGTGAGAAGGCCGATGGTGACGATGGTCAGGGCGAGGACCGGTGCTCGTTCCAGGGGCCGTAAGATCGCCCGCTCGATCGCAACTCCGCCCAGGAATGCAATCGCCAGGGTGACGAAAAACGCGGCCCAGTAGGGCATCCCCGACTCAATCAGCGCCGAGGCGACGAACGTGGAGAACATCGCCATCTCGCCCTGAGCGAAGTTCACGGCATTGGTGGCGAGGTAAGTCATCACCAGCGCTAGAGCGAAGGCGGCGTAGATTCCGCCGGCGGCGAGCCCAGAGACAACTTGCTGAAGAAAAGTCTCCATCCCCCGCGCTGCTGCTCAATACCCCAGATAGGCTCGCCGGATGCTGTCGTCCTGTTGCAGCATCGCCGATGGACCGGAAGCGACCACCCGCCCGGTCTCCAGCACGTAGGCGCTCTCGGCCAGCTCGAACGCCCGGCGTGCGTTCTGCTCGACGAGCAGCACGCTCACCCCTTCCTGCTGATTGATTTGCTTGACCACCTGAAAGATCTCAGTCACCACCCGCGGCGCGACGCCCAGCGATGGCTCGTCGAGAAGCAGCAGCCGAGGGGGCAAAAGGAGCGCGCGCGCTACGGCGAGCATCTGCTGCTCGCCGCCGCTCAGCGTTCCCGCCGCCTGCCTGCGCCGCTGCGCGAGCGCGGGGAAGACTGCGTAAACGCGCTCGAAGTCGTCTCCCAGCTTCGACCGATCCTTTCGCGGGTGCGCGCCCAACCGGAGATTCTCCTCTACGGTCATCGAGGCGAAAGTGGCGCGACCTTCCGGCACGTGGGCGACCCCCTGTCGAGCGATAACTTCGGTTGACTTGCCGGCGATCGACCTTCCCCCGAAGCGGATTTCGCCGCGGAGCGAAACCATCCCGCAGACCGCGCGAAGCAAAGTGCTCTTTCCCGCTCCGTTAGCGCCCAACAGCGCGGTGATTCCACCTTCTCTGACCGCGAGGTCCAACCCGTGGAGGGCCTTTGTCCTTCCATAGAAGGCCTCGAGGCCGACGATCTCCAGCAGATCGCTCACGCTCGAGAGTCCCCCAGGTATGCTTGGATCACTTCCGGATCGCGCTGTACCTCGGCCGGCACGCCCTCGGCGATCTTCCTTCCAAAATTCAAAACCACGACGCGATCGGAGATCTCCATCACCAAGTTCATGTGGTGCTCGACCAACAGCACGGAGACGCTTCGCTGGCTGCAGCAGCGCCGGATCACCTGCGCCAGTTGCGCCACCTCCTCGTGGTTCAGCCCTCCCGCCGGCTCGTCGAGCAACAGAAGCTTCGGCCCGCTTGCCAGCGCCCGCGCCATCTCGACGCGCTTGAGGGTGCCGAAGGGCAGGCCCGCCGCGGGCAGGTCCATCACCGGCTCCAGCCCGATGAACGCGATCAGCTCGATCGCCTTTTCGCGCGCCCTTCGCTCCTCTCGCACCGCCCAGGGCAGCCGCAGCGCGCTGCTCAGCAGATCGCCCCGAGTTCGGCTGTGCATTCCAACCATCACGTTCTGCAAGACGGTGAGGTTGGGAAAGAGAGCCAGGTTCTGGAAGGTGCGCCCGATCCCAAGTTCGGCAATCCGATGGGACGCGAGCCGCAGCAGGGGTGTGCCATCGAAAATGATTTCCCCGGACTCCGGCGCGTGCAGCCTGCTCAGACAATTGAAGAGCGTCGTCTTTCCGGCGCCGTTTGGGCCGATCAGCCCGGTGATCGTTCCCTTCTCGAGTCGGAAATCCACCTTGTCCAGCGCGACGACGCCGCCGAAACGAGCGGTGAGCGAGCGGACGCAAAGGAGGTCGGGCTGCGGCGCCAAGCTCAGGTTCCCTCCGGCGTGGCCGCCCGCAGAGCTCGGCGGATGATCTTCCCGGTCGCGGTGAGCGGAAGCTCGCTTCGAAATTCGACGATGCGTGGATATTCGTGCGCCGCCAGCCGCGCGCGCACAAAATCCTGCAGCTCGGTCTTGAGGGAATCGCTGGCGACGACGCCGGGTTTGAGCACCACGCATGCCTTGACCACCTCCGTCCGCAGCGGATCCGGCACGCCGACCACCGCCACCATTGCCACCGCCGGGTGGCGGAGCAAGCAGTTTTCGATCTCACCCGGGCCGATCCGATAGCCGGCCGAGGTGATCAGGTCGTCGTCCCTTCCGGCAAACCAGAGGTGTCCGTCCTCATCGAGCCGAGCTTGATCTCCCGTCACCATCCAGTCGCCGATGAACTTGGCGGCGGTCGCATCCGGGCGATTCCAGTAGCCGAGGAACATCACCGGGTCCGGCCGCCGAATCGCGATCGTGCCCATCGACCCCGCCGGCAGCGGCTGACCTGCGCCGTCGATCACCGCGACTTGATGCCCAGGAATCGAGCGACCCATCGAGCCGGGCTTTACGGCAAAGAGCGCGGAGTCATTGCCGACGACCAGGTTGCACTCGGTTTGTCCGTAGAATTCGTTGATCGTCAGATTGAACGTGGCGCGGCCCCAATCGAGCAGCTCGGCGCCCAGCGTTTCGCCGCCGCTCGCCACGCTGCGCAGCTGCGGTTGGATCTTGGGAGCGGGCGCCTGGCGCATCAGCTTGGCGGCAGTCGGAGGCAGAAAGACGTTTCGCACGCCCAGGCGCGACATCAGGTCGTAGGCTCGCTCGGGATCGAATTTCGCCATCCGGCATGCCACCACCGGCACGCCGTGAAACCAGGAGGGCAGCAAAACATCGAGCAGGCCCCCGATCCACGCCCAATCGGCCGGTGTCCAGAAACAGTCGCCGGGCCGCGGAAAGAAGTCGTGGGGCAGCTCGACTCCAGGCAGGTGTCCAAGGAGCGTTCGATGCGGTTGAAGCGCCCCCTTGGGCTGCCCGGTCGTTCCCGAGGTGTAGATGATGAGCGCTGGCTCGTCCGCAGCAGTATCGACCGCCTCGAAGCGATCGGATCCATCGGCAAGCAGGCGCTCGAAGTCGACCGTCCCGCTGGGCCCGGCGCCGCTGGTGACGACGATCTTCCTCAGCGCGGGCAGTCGCTGGCGAATCTCGAGCAGCTTCGTCAATCCATCCGCGTCTGCGATCACGAAGCGCGCGCCGCAGTCGAAGAGCCGATACTCCAGCGCCTCGGGTCCGAACAGGCCGAACAGCGGCACTGCGAGCAGGCCGGCGCGGTAAATCGCCACGTGGGAGATGGCGCAGCCGGCGGATTGCCCGAGCAGGATGCCAACGCGATCGCCCCGTTGCGCCCCCAGAGCAATCAGGCCATTCGCAAGTCGGTTGGCCGCCGCCGCGATCTCAGCGAAACGCCAGTCGCGGCGCTTGCCGCCGGCGGAGATCTCGATCAGCGCCAGTGCGTCCGCCGCAGCGCGCTGGGTCACCGCGCGCCCGATGTTGAAGCGAGGCGGGATCTCCCAAGCGAAGTCTCGAAACAGGGAGCGATAGTCGTTGCTCGGTTTCAGCATCACCGCTCCCAAGACGCATTTGCGCGCGCGACTACCGTAGCCAAACTGGCCCGTCGCGCAAGTCGCTTCGTCTGGCGGCGATCCATCAGCTGCTTTTCGCTCCAAGCCGGCCGTCTGCTCCCGAGCCGGTAAATGCACGTCGGGTGGCATTTGAGATATCAGTCTCCGCCTGGGAGGGGACGCTTGTCCTCGCTGCCGCGCTCGCTGACGAGATGGGCAATTCCATCGCTCTTCGCCGCCGCGGGCACGGTCATGGCCTGCTACCCGATTCTGTTTTCCGGTTTTGCGCGAATGCAGAACGATCCGGAAGACACCCGACTCATCCACTACATGCTCGAGCACGACTATCTCTGGCTCGTTCGCGCGCCACTCCATCGCGACCTGTGGAGCCCGCCGATCTTTTACCCGGAGGCCAACACCGCGGCGTACACCGAGCTCACCCTGGGATTGCTGCCGTTGTACGCCCCCTGGCGGGCGGTCGGACTTGCGCCGGATACCGCCTTTCAAAGCTGGATCCTGACCAGCCTGCTGCTGAATTTCGCGGCGATCTACTTTTTTTTGCGTCGATGCCTCGCGGTCCGGCCCGTCGCCGCGTGCTTCGGATCCTTCCTCTTCGCCTTCGGCAGCCCGCGGCTCAACCAGCTGAACCATCAGTTTATGCTGCCGCAGTTTTTCACCGTCTTAGCGGTCTTCGCGGTCTGGCGTTTATTTCAGATCCACGCGACAAACGAAAACCATCACCGCTGTGTTGCGTGGATCGCCGCTTTGGCCAGCAGCGTCGCTGCGCAGATCTACGCGACCTATGCCCTGGGGTGGTTCCTCTGCTTCGCGCTGCTGATCGCCTTCGCCTTGGCAATGGCGATGAGGTCCACGCGAGGGCAAATCGCTTCGGTTCTCAGAGCGCATTGGCGAGCGATTGCCCTCATCGCCGCAGTTGCCGCGGCTGCGCTCACCCCCCTCGGTCTTCAGTACCTCGAAGCGGCGCGGGCCGTCGGCTTTCGCCAATTCTGGGAAGCGGAGGGAATGCTCCCTCGCTTCCAGTCGTGGTTCTACATGGGCGAGGAAAACTGGCTCTACGGGTGGACCGCCGGGCGCGGCTCATTCGCCTACCTGCCGGTGGAGTGGGAGCAGCGCCTTGGCCTGGGCCTTGTCACCACGGCAATTGTCGGGTGGGCGCTCATTCGAGAACGGCATCGGCCGGGAATTCGCATCCTGATCGGTACCTGGCTTGCGATTCTGCTCACCGCCACTATGTACCGATGGGGCTTTTCGCCCTGGAAATGGATCTTCGAGCTCGTGCCCGGCGCGAACGGCATTCGCGCCGTCGCGCGGATCGGCATCCTCGCGCTGATTCCAGCGTCGATTGGGTTGGCGCTCTTCGCCGATCGCCGCCGCGAACCAAAGTGGAAAGCGCTGGCATTCTCACTGAGCGCCTTCTGCCTCTTGGAGCAAGGGCGTCGTTCGCTCTCGTACGACAAGCAAACCGTCCGCACCGCCGTGTCCAGGGTCGCCGCTCGAATCGATCCCGCCTGCAGGGCTTTCTTCTGCGTTTGCCAGGATGATCGCGCCGCGGATGAGTGCCAGCTCGACGGCATGTGGGCCGGGCTGCAGGCGAAGTTGCCCACGGTCAATGGAACTTCGGGGAACACTCCGGCGCGGTTCGAGGCTCTCAGCGAGAATAAGACTCGAACCGAGGCGGATGAGGCGCGCCTCAAAGCCGCGCTCGAAACGTGGCTCCGCGCGCATCGGAAAGAGGGCCTTAATGTTTGTTGGGTGGAAGCATCGGTTCAATCGCCATCCGACCGGTAAGCATTGACATCGGCGTCCAGCCCTGTCTTTAAAAGGAAGAGTCGCTAGGGGTGCCTCCTTGAAAAGGAGGCTGAGACGGCCGGGACCCCCGGTCAACCCTTGGAACCTGAACCGGATCATACCGGCGGAGGGAAGCGTCGGGCGCCATCGCCTTTCGAGACCCTCCGAGGAATGGAGGAGTAATGAGCGCGACGCCGAAGCAGCTTAGAATCGAGGAAGCAGCCCTGGGGAGCGTCTCGCGCGGTCCGCTGCCCGCCTCTCAAAAAACCTTCGTCGCGGGGACGATGCACCCGTTCATCCGGGTGCCAATGAGGCAGATCTCGCAATCGCCCACCCGGCTGGGATTTGGCGCCAACGGGCGCGCGATCTCCAATCCGCCGGTGACTGTCTACGATTCGAGCGGGCCGTATACCGACCCCAATGCCACGGTCGACCTTCGCCGGGGCCTGGAGCCGATTCGCAGCGAATGGATTCGCGCCCGCGGGGATGTACAGCAGCTCTCGGAGATTAGCTCCGAGTACGGCAGGCAGCGGCTGAAAGACGCGCGGCTCGACGCGGTTCGCTTTCGCCGGCGGCGCAACGCGATGGTGGCGCGGCCGGGACTCGCGGTGACTCAGCTGCACTACGCGCGAAAGGGCGTCGTTACTCCGGAAATGGAATTCATCGCGATTCGGGAAAACCAGGGCCTCGACGAAGAGGCGGCGCAGCACCCAGGAAACTGCTGGGGCGCTTCGATTCCAAGGCGAATCACGCCGGACTTCGTTCGCGACGAGGTGGCGCGCGGCCGAGCGATCATCCCTGCCAACATCAATCACCCCGAGCTCGAACCGATGATCATCGGGCGGAATTTCCTGGTGAAGATCAATGCCAACATCGGCAACTCCGCGGTGACCTCCAGCATCGAGGAGGAGGTGGAGAAAATGGTTTGGGCGACCCGCTGGGGCGCCGACACCGTGATGGACCTGTCGACCGGGAGAAACATCCATGAGACGCGCGAATGGATCCTGCGAAACAGCCCGGTGCCGATCGGCACCGTCCCGATTTACCAAGCCCTGGAGAAGGTAAATGGCAAGCCGGAAGAGCTGACCTGGGAGATCTATCGCGACACACTGATCGAGCAGGCCGAGCAGGGCGTCGACTATTTCACCGTCCATGCCGGCGTGCTGCTGCGCTACATCCCGCTTACCGCAAAACGGGTGACCGGGATCGTCTCACGCGGCGGTTCGATCATGGCCAAGTGGTGCCTGGCGCACCACCGCGAAAGCTTCCTCTACACGCACTTCGAGGAGCTGTGCGAAATCATGCGAGCCTACGACGTCAGCTTCAGTCTGGGCGACGGACTGCGCCCGGGTTCGATCGCCGATGCCAACGACGAGGCGCAGTTCGCCGAGCTTGACACCCTGGGGGAGCTGACGCGGGTCGCCTGGAAGCGCGACGTACAAGTGATGATCGAAGGACCGGGCCACATTCCAATGCAGCTCATCCAGGAGAACATGACCCGCGAGCTGGACACTTGCGCGGAGGCTCCGTTCTACACGCTCGGGCCGCTCACCACCGACATCGCGCCCGGATATGATCACATCACCAGCGCGATCGGCGCCGCGATGATCGGCTGGTACGGCTGCGCGATGCTCTGTTACGTCACCCCCAAGGAGCACCTCGGCTTGCCGGATCGAGATGATGTCAAGGAGGGCGTGATTGCGTACAAGATCGCGGCGCACGCGGCCGATTTAGCGAAAGGGCATCCGGGCGCCCAAGCGCGCGACAATTCGCTCTCCCAGGCGCGATTCGAATTTCGCTGGGACGACCAGTTCAATCTCTCCCTGGACCCGGAGCGCGCGCGAGAGTTCCACGACGAGACTCTGCCGGCTGAAAACGCGAAGGTCGCTCACTTCTGCTCGATGTGTGGCCCGCAGTTTTGCTCGATGAAGATCACCCAAGACGTCCGGGATTACGCCGCCAAGCTGGGCATTGATGCGGAAAAAGCCTTGGAGACGGGCCTAGAGGAAAAATCGCTCGAGTTTCGAAGCTCGGGAGGAGAGATCTACCGCGACTGACGGCGCGAAAACGCAAGGACCGCTTTGGCCTGCGCGCTAGCTGTCCAGCTTCCTCGTTTTCTTTCTTGCAGCTTCCGTCGAGCGCGTCGGCGGATAGCGCGGCGGCGGGCCAGACAGCGGCCCCGATCGCGCTCCTCGGCTGAAAATCCCCGGCTCGCCGTCCAGGCCGAGCGCGGCGAGCGCCGTGTGGTAGAGGCCTACGGCCGCCATGTACGCGATGCAGATTCCCAGAGCGATGAGCGTCCACTTGACGCCGAGCGCCCAGAAGAGCCAGGTATCGCTACCCGACGTTCGAGACCACCAGAAGCCGATCATGCAGGTGATCGCGGCGGCGAAGAGGAAGGTGCCCACGTATCGCGAAAGCTTGCTCTGACCCATCGAGCGCCACTGATACCACGGGCTTACCGTCCAGCCTAGAGGCCGAAGCTCGCTCCGCAGGCGCACGTCCGGGCGGCCCGCGGGTTGACGAAGACGAACCCGGTGCCGGAAGGAGTGGGGGCGTGATCGATCGTCGTTCCATCCAGCGCGGTAAGCGCGCGCGAGTCCACAAACAGCCGCACTCCCTCGGACTCGAATTCGCGATCCTGCTCTTCTGGACCCTGCACGAAGAGCAGATCATACAGGTACCCCTCGCAGCCCCCGCCCACGATCTGCAGCTTTAGGCCAAAGTCTTCGATCTGCTGTTCGGCCTGCACCTTCTTTATTTGAAGCGCGGCCTGCGGCGTCAAAGAGATCACGGTTGCTCCCGCGCGCCTCCGGGTCGCTGGCCCCCGCCGCTGGCGAGGATCTTCTCCAGCGCAGCATCCGCGGCGTTCTGCTCGGCCTCCGCTTGGCGGGCGCGCGCATCCAGCTCCGCTAGGCTGGCCGCCTTTTCCGCGGCCATTTCCTGCTTGATCCGCATCAGGCCCACTTCGCCGATGTCGAGGAAGGCCCGCACTACCTCCGGATCGAACTGGGTGTCCGTGCAGCGCTGGATCTCCTGGATCGCGTTCGCAAAGGTGGTGCCTTTGCGGTAGGGCCGATCGGACGTCATCGCATCCAGCGTGTCTGCCACGGCGAAAATCCGCGCGCCGATGTGGATCTCGCCCTTCTGCAGATTTCGCGGGTAGCCGCCGCCGTCGTAGCGCTCCTGGTGCGAGAGCACGATCGTCGCCGGCGTCGACAGGAAGGGGATGTTCTGGATCATCTGGTAGCCGATCTCGGGATGCTTGCGCATCTCCGACCATTCCACTGCCGTCAGCTTGCTCGGCTTGAGCAAAACGGCGTCCGGGACGCCGATCTTGCCGATGTCGTGCAGCAGCGCGCCGCGGCCGATCTCCTCCAGCTCCTGACCGAGGATGCCCAGCTTGGAGGCAATTGCCGTCGTGTAACGAACCACGCGCTGAGAGTGATCGGAGGTCTCGTGCTCGCGCGCATCCAGCGCGGCGACCAGGGCGAGCAGGGTGTTCTGGTAGGTATTGGCGATGTTCTTCAGCGCGGCCCGAAGCTCGGTCGTCCGGTCGCGCACCTTGCGCTCCAGCTTCTTCTGGTATCGCCGGCGCGCCATCTCGATCCTTCGCTTGGCGAGCGCACGCTCGATCGCGCGGATGAGGTCGGTCAAGCGCGGCGGCTTGAGCAAGTAATCCACCGCTCCCTTGCGCAAGCTGTCCACCGCGGCTTCGGTGTCCCCGTAGCCGGTGAGCATGATCACCGAAGTATCCGGGTACTTCTGGCGGAAGTTTTCCAAAAGCCACATTCCGTCGCGCCCGGGCATTTTCATGTCGCTGATCACCAGCGGGGTCTCTTCGGCCGAGGCAATGTCCAGGGCCATCTCGGCGCCGCTGGCGACGACGCAGTTGTAGCCTTCTTCGCGCAGCAGGACGGAAATCACGTCGCGCACGGACTCATCGTCATCGACGATTAGAATGCGCGGCGCCATGGAAGGAATGGCTTCCACCTTTTCGATATTACGAGTATCCCCAGGTGGTTGTCACTTGTACCTGGGGGCATGCTCGGCGCAAATTCGCCCGCAGCGAAACGGGTTTAAATCGACCGCAGTCGCGCGTTCGAGCACCGCCTGCGCGATCAACTGCGCGGTTATCGGCGCGAGCAGGATGCCATTGCGAAAATGCCCGGTGGCAAGAAAGACGCCGGCAACCGGACCGGGGCCAAGTATGGGCCAATGGTCGTTGGTGTAGGGGCGAAGCCCCGCCCAGAAGTCCACCACCGGAAGCTGGGCGATGCTCGGACAAAGCTCGATGCCCGCCGCGAGAATCTTCGACAGGCCCTCCGCGGTGTTTTGCTTGTTGAAACCCACCAGCTCGAAGGTGCTCCCGACCAGGAGTCGTCCGTCGCTGCGCTGGACTAAGTAGCCCGCCTCTCCAACGATGGTTTTGCGGAGCAGTGAAGCGGGCGAACCCAATTGAACCATTTGGCCGCGCATCGGCTTGACCGCTTCCGCGTTCGTTCCGACGCCCTCGATGAGAGACGACCAAGAGCCGGCTGCGATCACCACGGCCTCGGCCCCGATGAGCTCGCCTTCGGTCTCGACCCCGATCGCGGCATCCCCCTTAATCGCGATTCGCCGAACCGAGCCGGTTCGAAACGACGCCCCCGTCCGGGTGGCGGCGATTGCCAGGGCGCGAACCAGCTGCCTGTTCTCGACCTGATGATCGTCTGGCAAATGCACCGCCCGCCAAATCTTCGGCGACAGCAGCGGCTCGAGCTCGAACGCTTCCGCGGGCGAGAGAAGCTCGGCTCGCAGCCCCAGCCCGCGCTGCCAGGCCGCGCTTGCCTCGAGCGCAGCGGCGCCCGCTTGATCGAATGCGACCCGCAAAGTTCCGCAGCGCCGGTATTCTACGTCGACTCCCGATAGGCGCTCGACTTCGGCGACGAATTCGGGGTACATCTCTCGGCTCCGCACGCAGAGGTCGAAAAACGCTCCCGGACCCTCTTCTTCAAGCTGTGGAGCGAGTAACCCGGCCGCGGCACTGGAGGCCTCGGCGCCGGGAGTGCTCCGTTCAATTACCGTCACTGTCGCCCCCGCCTGCGCGAGGCGAAGCGCGACGCTGCATCCGATCGCACCGGCGCCGACCACCACCACTCTCGGGGACCCCATTGGCCGCCCAGCCTCTTACGGTTTGATTTGAACGTCGACCGGTTGCTGTCTTCTCTCCGCCTGCGGGTGCGTCAAGCACCAGAAGCGAACGAAGACGATCACCGCCAGGATCATCAGGAGCAGGGTGCGCTTGGGAAAGCGCTTCAGCCCGATCTCCTTTTTGACATCGCGTTCGAAACGCAGGTCGCGCATGCCGCAAACTCCTTGATCCCGCCAAGCGCGGGGGTTATCAGCGCCACGCTTACCAAAACGGAGGCATCTGTGGCTGAGGCATTCGACGTCGTCATCATTGGCTCTGGTCCGGGCGGTTACGTAGCGGCCATTCGAGCGGGCCAGCTCGGCCTCAAGACCGCTATCGTCGAGCGGGATAAGCGCCTCGGCGGAACCTGCCTGCTGCGCGGGTGCATTCCCACCAAATCGCTTCTTTGGACGGCGGAGCTGTTCAGCCACGTCACCCAGGCAGCGGAGTTCGGAATCGACCTGAAGAACCCCGCGGTCAATTGGGCCCAGGCGCTAAAGCACAAGGAGAAGGTGGTCAGCAAAGGGGCCGCGGGCATCGAGTTCCTGATGAGGAAGAACAAGGTGACGGTGCTGCGAGGTCACGGGCGGATCGCCGGCAAGGGGAAGGTAGAGGTCGCCGGCGAATCGGGGAAGCAGCTCTACGATGCCAAGAACATCGTCATCGCGAGCGGGTCGACATGCAAGTCGCTGCCGTTCGTTCCGGTAGACCACAAGCGAATCGTGAACTCCGATTCGATCCTCGAGCTGCCCAAGGTTCCGTCGAGTCTGATCGTCCTTGGAGCCGGCGCGGTCGGCTGTGAGTTCGCATCGATTTTCAATCACGTCGGCTCACAGACGACGATCGTCGAGCTTTTGCCTCACCTTTTGCCGCTCGAAGACGAGGACGCTTCCAAGGAGCTGGAGAAGTGGTTTCGGCGCAGGAAGATCGACTTCCTGCTCGGCGCGGCAGTGGAGAAAGTGGAGCCCACCGCCAGCGGCGTCAAGGTCAGCCTCAAGGTTGCCAACGAATCGAGGACGCTCGAGGCGGAGATGCTCTTGTCCGCAGTCGGCCGTTCGCCGGTGACCCAGGAGATCGGCCTGGAGAACACCCAGGTCAAGCTGGAGCGTGGCTTCATCCAGGTGGACGAGATGATGAGGACCGGCGAGCCGAACGTCTACGCGATCGGCGATGTGCTGGCCACGCCCATGCTCGCGCACCTCGCATCTGCGGAAGGAATCGTGGCGGTGGAGCACATGGCGGGAAAGAATCCGCCGCCGATCAACTATGACCGCATCCCTTCGGCGACGTATTGCTATCCGGAGGTCGCCTCGGTGGGTTTGACCGAAAAGGCCGCCAAGGAGCGGGGCTACGAGGTGAAAACCGGAATCTTTCCATTCACCGCGATCCTGAAGGCCGCCATGTCCAACGAGACCTTCGGAATGGCGAAGATCGTCTCGGAGAAAAAATACGACGAGGTACTCGGCGTGCACATCGTGGGGCCGCACGCCACTGAGCTGCTCGCGGAGGCGTGCTTGGGGCTAAAGCTCGAAACGACGACCGAGGAGATCGCGCGGACGATCCACGCGCATCCCACGCTCTCGGAAGTCATCCATGAGGCAGCCGAGCTGACCCTCGGACACCCGATCCACATTTAGCCGACCACCGATGGACCGTCGTAAAGCGCGTGCCCGCGCGCACCGCGGTTCAAGCTCGCGACGTACGCCTGATCCGGCCCCCCGGCGGGAATATCGGATCAGGCGCCGACGAAGAGCAGGCACATGCAAATGTAGATCAGGAGCACCACCGCATAGGTCATCGGCAGCTCCAGATCCAACTTGGCGGTCAAGTTGGTGATCGCGTTCAGCATCTCAGCCTCTCCATCCCCTCCTCATCCGTGAATGAGGACCGCCGCGCCGGCGGCGTTAACCGAAGGACTCGTTTTGAGTCCCCCGGCAACGACCTCCGACGCACTGCAGTACGGGGCTGCGCTAACTCGATTGCGCCGCTAAAGGCGCGCGAATTGCGCGGCTGCTTGCTCGGACTTATGAACGGCTATAGTTAAACCCGCGACCCGTATGGCCACCCCGGATCGATTTGCGCAACCGCAGCTCGGCGAGAGCACCCGAAAGCCCGACTGGCTCAAAGTTCGCCTACCGCATGGCGAGGGCTACGAGCGGGTAAAGGCCATCGTGCGCAAAACCAGGCTGGCGACCGTTTGCGAGGAAGCCCGCTGCCCAAACATCGCGGAGTGCTGGGGCGGCGGCACCGCGACGGTGATGCTGATGGGCGAGGTGTGCACTCGGGCTTGCCGCTTCTGCCACGTCAAGGTCGGTGCTCCACCCCCGCTGGATCCGGAGGAGCCGGACCACCTCGCACAGGCTGCGAGCGAGCTGAACCTCGAATATCTGGTCGTCACTTCGGTGAATCGCGACGATTTGCCCGACGGAGGAGCCGGTCACTTCGCCGCGGCGATCCGCGCGCTTCGCCGGCGGAGCCCGAGGACCAAGGTGGAGGTCCTGATCCCTGATTTTCAGGGCGCGGCGAGGGATCTCGACACCGTTGCGATGGCTCAGCCCCACGTGGTCGCGCACAACATCGAAACCGTCGAGCGGTTGACGCCGCTGGTGCGCGACCGGCGCGCTGCCTATCGGCAGTCGCTTTCGGTTTTGGAGTATCTGAAGAAGCGCCCGGAGCGCCTTTACACGAAAAGCTCGATCATGGTCGGGTTGGGGGAGAGCGATTCGGAGCTCGAGCAGGCATTCTCGGACTTGCGCGGCGTCGGTGTTGACGTCGTCACCATCGGCCAGTACCTCCAGCCGTCTCCCTATCACCTCAAGGTCGAGCGCTTCGTTCACCCGCAGCAGTTCGCCGAGTACAAGGCGATGGCCGAGTCCTTCGGATTCCTGTACGTGGCCTCCGGCCCGCTGGTGCGCTCCAGCTATCGAGCGGCGGAATTCTTCATGAAGGGCCTGATGAAGCGCGCGCGACCTATCTAGACCATGCCCACGCTGAACCTCGTGCAAGCGGTCAACGATGCCCTGAGGCTGGAGATGCGCCGCGATCCGCGCGTGGTCGTCCTTGGCGAGGACGTCGGAAAGTTCGGCGGTGTCTTTCGGGCCACCGCCGGCCTGTACGAAGAGTTCGGCCCGGATCGCGTGATCGACACGCCGCTGGCTGAAGGGGGGATCATCGGCGCCGCCGTGGGAATGGCGCTCTACGGCCTCCGGCCCGTCCCCGAGATTCAGTTCGCCGACTTCATTTTTCCCGCCTTCGACCAGCTCGTAAACGAAGTGGCCAAGTACCGATACCGCTCCGGGGGACAGTACGCCTGCCCCATGGTGGTTCGAACTCCATACGGCGGCGGGATCAAGGGCGGCCATTACCACTCGCAGAGCCCGGAGGCGCTGTTCATCCACACCGCCGGGCTCAAGGTGGTTTCGCCTTCGAACCCCTACGATGCGAAGGGCCTTCTGCTCGCATCGCTGCGCCAGCAGGATCCGATCCTCTTCTTCGAGCCGAAGCGGATCTACCGGGCGGCCAAGGGCGAAGTGCCCGAGGGCGACTACGAAGTGGAGCTCGGCAAGGCGCGCGTGCTGCGGGAGGGAAACGACGTCTGCTTGATCTCCTGGGGAGCGATGGTGCACGAGGCGCTCGCCGCCGCGGACAGCGCCGCCGAGGAAGGCATCGGATGCGAGGTGATCGACCTTCGAACGCTCTGGCCGCTGGACATCGAGCAGGTCCTCCGGAGTGCGAAGAAGACTGGGCGGGCGGCGATCGTCCACGAGGCGCCCCGCACCTGCGGACTGGGCGCCGAGATCGCCGCGCTGATCCAGGAGCGCTGCTTCGTCCACCTCGAAGCGCCGATCAAGCGCATCACCGGCTGGGACACGCCGTTTCCCTATTCTCTCGAGAACGAGTACCTCCCGCTCGCGCCGCGAATTCTAAAGGGGATACGGGAGACCGCCCGCTTCGTTGCGTAAAGGAGATTCGATGGCGAACTACGAGTTCAAGCTTCCCGATATCGGCGAGGGCGTGGTCGAGGGGGAGATCGTCAAATGGCTGGTGAAGGCCGGCGAGAACGTCGCCGAGGACCAGCCCCTGGTCGAAGTGATGACCGACAAGGCCACGGTCACCATTCCAAGCCCGAGGAGGGGCGTAGTGCTTCAAACGCACGGCAGCGAGGGCGACATCGCCAAGGTCCATCAGGTGCTGGTGACCTTGGACGTCGGCGCGGGTGGGCCTTCCGCGGCAGCGAGCGAAAGCAAACCGGCGCTCGGCGGCGGCAACAAGTCGCAGCCCGTGTCCGCCCGCAGGGATGCGGCCGAGACCAACGGCGGTTCCCAAGGCGGCAAAGTGCTGGCCACGCCGGTCACCCGCAGGATGGCTCGCGAGCACGGCCTGCAGATCGAGCAAATCGTCGGAAGCGGACCGCAGGGCAGGGTGACCAAGGCGGATGTGATGGCGGCGATCGGGCAAGGTGCGGGTGCCGTCGCCACCGAGAAAATGGTTCCCTCCCCAATCGCGCCGCCCCGGATCGGGCCGCCATCGCCGCTGACCACTTCGCGCGCCGATCAGCGCGTGCCGCTCAAAGGACTGCGCCGGCGGGTGGCGGAGAAGATGGTCCGGTCCAAGTTCACCGCGCCCCACTACACGTTCGTCGAGGAGATGGACGCCACCGCGGTGTCGTCGAGACGGAGCCGATTGAACGAATCGCTCGCTGCGTCCGGAAGCGCGGAGAAAATTTCCTATTTGCCCTTCATCTGCAAGGCCCTCGTCGCGGCGCTGAAGAAGTTCCCCACCTTGAACGCGAATTTTGACGAAGCGACGCAGGAGCTGATCATCCGCGGCGCTTACAACTTCGGAATCGCCGCGGCCACCGACGAAGGGTTGACGGTGCCGGTGGTAAAGGACGTGGACCGGTTGTCTCTCCGCGAGCTGGCGGACGAGATCGCTCGCCTGGGAACCGCGGCTCGCGAAAAGAAGCTGAGGGTGGAAGAGCTCTCCGGCGGCACGTTCACCATCACCTCGCTCGGTCAAAAGTCGGGCCTCATGGCCACGCCGATCATCAACCATCCGGAGGTCGCCATCCTCGGAGTTCACCGGATACGCAAGCGGCCGGTCGTGGTCGACGACCAGGTGGCGATTCGAGAAATGATGAACCTCTCCCTCTCCTTCGACCATCGAGTGATCGACGGCGCCATCGGGGCCGAGTTCACCTATGCGCTGATCGGCTTTTTAGAGCACCCCGAGCTTCTCTTCCTGGAGCTTCGATGATCCAGTCCAGCGCAACGGCCTTGCCCAGTCGCGCTGAGGACAAGCGCGGTTTGTCGCTGGCGCAGCTGATTGAGATGTACCGGGCGATGCTCGTCATCCGCACGCTGGACGAGCGGATGATGACGCTTCAGCGCCAGGGGCGGGTCGGTTTTTACGGCGCCTGCACCGGTCAGGAGGCGGCCTGCATCGGCAGCGCCTTTGCGCTGCGTCCGACGGACTGGATCTTCCCCGCGCTGCGCGAAGGCGCGGCGATGCTGATGCGCGGTTTTCCGCTCGTTCCCTATGTTGCTCAGGTGTTCGGCAACCGCGGCGACCTCGCCAAGGGGCGCCAGATGCCCTCGCATCAGTCCGCGCGTTCGGTCAACCAGGTGAGCTGGTCCTCCTGCATCGGCACTCAGCTGCCCCAAGCGGTCGGCGCGGCCTGGGCGGCAAAGCTCAAGGGCGACGACACCGTGGTACTCGCCTATATGGGCGACGGCGCCACCTCCTCGGCGGACTTCCACGTGGCGATGAACTTCGCCGGAGTGAGC
>Ga0126383_10000435_pt1 | contig 22941 bp, 20 predicted proteins | sample PanSoiMetPlot_35_FD_96882 | JGI IMG/M metagenome (GOLD analysis project Ga0126383, IMG submission 96882) | Tropical forest soil microbial communities from Panama - MetaG Plot_35 | ecosystem: Environmental > Terrestrial > Soil > Tropical forest > Bulk soil | place: Panama | collected 2016-02-17
CAATGGCAACCACTAGCGAAGGATGGTCGTACTGCTGAAGCGACGGATTCCATTCGAACCAGAAGCCGCTGGCTGTGGCCAGGCGCCGGACGTCGGCCGCGCCCGCTACGCCGAAAATCCAGCCTGGGTCCGCTTTCACACCCAGGCTGTCTGCCAGGCCCAACATGTCGGCCCCAGTATCGCTTGGGTCAAAACTGAGGACAACAATTCGATAGTCGCGTCCGAGCCCACCCGCATCGGCAGCCGCGGTCTTAAGCGAGCGCAGGAACGGCGAGCAGACTCCTGCACAGCGCGTGAAAATCATGGTCAGGAGTACAGGCTGACTCTGCCAAATCGTCGAAAGCCTGGTCGATGCCGTTCCCGCCGAGTGGATCTCGATGTCTGGGATTTCCTTGTAAACGTAGAGGTCCTCGTTCGGAGGTTGGTGGGAAGAGCTGCTCAATGACGGTTGCGCGTAGCTGGCAGCCAGCGACAATAGTGCCACACCCATCAACCATCGTCCGAGACGCACGGCCAGGGGAGTTCGCCTCATGCTGTCAGAGCCTTCAGACATCGTTTTCCTGCTTCCCACAGATAGAGCAGTATGCCCAACAGGAGTACCGAAATGAATCCCACGGCAATCCTGGCGTAGAGCGTGCCTTGGGCCACTTCGGCAGGATATATGGCATAACGCCGGGGCACAGAATGCGCGCCGCCCCAATAGAACATGGAAAGAAATCCGTAACCGCCAATGAGTAACAAGGCGACGGTCAGCTTGCTTCGCCAGGGTATTTCTTCCATTCCGGAAATCTCTTTGCCAGTATGATCGATGAAACCGAGGATGATCAGCACCGCGCCCATTAAGTAATACGTGTGGAAGTGAGCCGGAACCCAGAGTGTGTTGTGAAAATGAAAGTTGACCTCGACCGTCGAATCAATCACGGCGGCAATTCCGCCGACGCCCCAACCCATGATGCCAAGAAACATCAACATCGAAGCAAAAGTCCATCTCATTCGCGCTGCGTAGACCAAGGCGAGTGTGCCGAAAATGGAGACGACACCGGCGGGCACTGCCAGCCCATAGGAGCAAACCTGGCCAAACTTCTGCACCCACACAGGCTGGGCAAAATCCATGTAGAGGTGATGGAAATAGGCGAACAGGACAAGAAAGAGCACAGCATCCCAGGCAAGCGCGACCACACGGTTAGTTTTCCAGGAGCGGCCAGCATAGGTGGGCAGCAGCTCATATACCATCGCGACGCCCAGATACATCGTGATGTTTACCAGGATATGGCCGAAGAAGAAGGTCAAGTTCTTCATCAGCAAGGGATCGACATTTACTCCCAGCGCTCGCGCTGCGAACAGAGCGATCACAATGACAGCGGCCACAAACCCCGCCACCCCCACGATCAAGCTCACAGTCGTGATCAACACCAGTGGCGGAACTTCCGGGCCCGGTTTTCCGAAAACGTAGTTCAACCCGAGAGCCGCGCTAAGCGAATAGCGTTTGGCAATCGAACGCAGGATGTCCAGTGTCCAGATTGTCCAGCAAACACCGAGAACCGCCAAGGCAATAAAAAACAGGAGCGTTGCCCAGGGTTGCCAGACACCTTGTGACATCAACGGCAAGGGATACAGAAAGTACCACCCTGTACCGAAAAGGCCCCCCAGCGTGCACACAATCAGAAGAACCACGCCCAGCAGCGTACCCCAATAACTGAATTTTGAGATTGCCAGGCTGGGGCGGGTATATTTCAGCAGCAGATAGCTGACGCCAGCCATCGATCCCACAAACCATGTCCCCACCATGCCGAGAGAATGCAAGGTCAGCACAGCATAAAACCACTCGGGCCGGACTTTCGGAAAAGCGCCGGACTGATAAAGGCGCATGAAATAACCGAGCAAAGCCAGAATGGGAAGAAGCAAAACGACTGTGATTCCCCAAATGACGGTCACGCGACGAAAGTTGCGGGTCTCCGCCTCGCTGTACAGGACAGTTGCTGGGGTCGCCATAGGTAGCCTCCTTCTCTCGGGTTTCATTTCACGTCGAATACGCCGCGCATGCGGTGATGACCGGAGCCACACAATTCCAGGCACAACACGCGATATCTTCCGGGCTGCGTGAAGCGGACTCGAAGACGATTGACATAGCCGGGCATCGCTTGCGTCTGGGCGACGAGTTGATTGTCGGGTGAGTACACTCCGATGCTGTGGTTCACGTCAAAACTGGTGACCCGGAATTCAACGAGCGAACCGGCAGCGATTTCGACTGGCGTTGAATAGGTCGCTGCAAGATATTCGTCATCATTGGTGATGGGAGAAGCTGAAATTCCGAACGAGAACTGCTTCCCTACGACGAAGACTACCTGGGCTGGAATATCACTCTCCCGTGGATAGGGCGTTTTCGCCAGAGTCAAAGCCAGCCCGATGACGAGGACAGCCAGGACGATCAGCAACAATTTCTTGCGCAGGGAATAAGCGCTGTGAGTGTCGATGTCTCTCGGACGCCGGGTACTCCAGGCGGCATAGATAAACATCGCTATCAGAAAACCCGCCACTGCCAGGAACACATAAAAGGCACGCATGGGAATCATGGTCTGACTCCTTTCCTGGGAGCTTCCTGCGTCGCCAGGTCGAAGCTCGAATTCCGTTCCGTTTCCCCGAGCACTAAACGTGCAGGTGCCTGCCTGAACTGTCCGAAAGCTGGGCAAGAGCATATAGCGCAACGACATAAATGTTCAATAGCCGCGCATTGAGCACTCGGTCGGCTCTCCAATCTGGTATCGAGACCTCTAACCAGTTTGTAGCGTCGCCACCACGCTTGCCTCGGCCAGCAAAGGCACGGCTGGCACTTGGGGGGCGAACAAACGGGTGGAGCGCCTGGCGCAGTGCAAGTCCTTGCTCCGATTTCTTTACGACCTGGGACAGGGGAGCAATGAGAACAACTGACAATGCTGACAGGGTTCTGAGAGTCCCGTATGTGTTCCACTTGTATCCGATTGAACGACGCGGAGCGTATTCGCGGATTGCCCTGAACTGTTGAGAGTTGGCGCGTTCCCCGGCGCTCGAAGTCGTTTCTGAAACGGTCGCACGTTACAGAAAGGCGGTCTATGCGTCGAGAAATCAGTGAACGCTGAACGAAGGACGTGCACAAAGCCATGAAATTCGGCCTTATGACCTCATTGCTGCTGGCGCAGGTTGTGTTTTCGTCTGCGATCTGGGTGCAGGGCTCGCAGGATGCGAGTTCCAACGGTATCGGTTCGCAAGCATCAACAAACTCGAATGAATCCTTGCTCACCTTGCACTCCGCAGTGAGCGAAGTTCAGTTAGTTTTTACCGTCACCGATAAGCACGGCCACTACGTCAGGGACCTGAAGCAAGAAGACTTCGATATTCTGGACGACCGTAAGCCTCCCGAGAAGATCCTCAGCTTTCGAAGCGAGACCGACCTTCCCTTACAAGTCGGACTGCTGATAGACATGAGCCAATCGGTGCGCGAGCGTTTCACGTTCGAACAAGAGGCGGCCATCGCATTTTTAAACCAAAGTCTCCGGCCGAAATACGACCAGGCTTTTGTCATCGGTTTTGATATGACTCCGAGAGTCACACAGGACTTCACGGACGACATCGGCAAGCTTGGGATTGGTATTCGCCTGCTGCAACCGGGTACTCTTACCGCGATGTACGATGCGGTCTACTACTCTTGCAACAAGTTGCTGAAGGAGTCGCAAAACAGGCCTGTCCGTCGTGTGCTCATTCTGTTGAGCGACGGCAACGACAACGCAAGCTCGGTAACTCGTGAGAGAGCTATTGAGATAGCGCAACAGGCCGAGGTTTCGGTGTACACCATAGAGACCAGCCTGGCCGCAGGTGGACGCGGGCAAAAAAACCTGGGAGCTATAGCTGCAAAAACCGGAGGGAGATCCTACGTACCCAACCAAATTGCGGAAGTAGCTGACGCATTTGCCGCTATTCAGACAGAGCTACGCAGCCAGTACGCCGTATCGTACAAACCCGAAGGATTCAAGTTGGACGGGCATTATCGCACGATCGAAATTCGAACACCCAAGAAGCACGGCATACGCATTCGCAGCCGCACAGGTTACCGCAGCGCCAAAATAGCCTCCGACCGCTAAAGGCCGCAAGCGCCAAGTAGGTGGAGTCGAGAAGAGAGGTTCTGAGCGTAAACGCGAGCTTCCAACACTTGGCCCGCGGGAGCACAAAAAACCTAAAACATCACGCCGGCGTGCCTTCCATTCTGTGCCGCTCAATCACAGAACTATGGAATGGCTCGCTTCCCGCAAGCGTCGCCCCATAATTAACTCGTTCGAAGGTCTGAATCTCAGCATCCCACAGGGCGAGTTTTTAGTGGCAACTCAGTGAAGCGCAAGGGTCAGCATCTCAGCGGGCCGTCCGAAATGCCGCGCTCTTCCTCAAGCGCTCGGGAAAGCTCTCCTCGTATCCTTCGAGACCCGGACACATCACGTGATGCACAGCCGTGTAGCCGAAGTCGTGCATCTCCTTCATCGCCTGTTCCGCTGTCCAACCTTCTACGCCCATGCGATACGCCGCGATCATCATTCCAGTTCGGTCATCGCCGAGGCGACAGTGCACGAAAATCTTCTTGTCCGGATTTTCCTTGATTAACTTCAGGAAGCGCGCGAAGACATCGTCTTTGGGAAATGGGCAATACCAGGAAAGGGAGACATAGCTCATCCCAAGCTGCTTGACCTGCTTTGCGTCGCGCTTCGACCTGCCGGTATCCACCACCATATCGATGCCCATTTTGGCGAGTTTTTCGAATCCCTTGCGCGTGGGCTGGCCCCCTCGATAGAGCCTGGGCGTGACGACGCCAAAATTACGGACGCCTTCGAGCAACACATGTCGCCCCATGGAATGTTTGGCAGCAAGCTTCGTGTCTGTTTGGGTTTCAACTGGCACAGCTTCCAGACAAATTGAGAACGTCAGGGGCAGGTAAATCAAAACTGTGCGGACTGTCGGCTTGATCGAGGGCAGCGGCATGCCTGGTTCATATTGGATGGGATTTCAACAGTTGACGTTGCCTGGTTCCTGTTTGCGCATCACTCGCAAACTGCCACTTCGGGTTGTTCGATTGGCGAACAGCAAGCACAACCTCACCAGAAGACGGGAGGTTTTCACCAAGACCGGGCGGTTCACCTACACCGGAGGCGTGCTGCGCGACACTTCAGGCAATCTCTACGGAGCTACAGAGTGCGACCGCACTAATTGTGCCTGAGCCGTCCTTGAAGAGGGGTATCGCGATGTTCCGACATCGGCCCACATCCCAGCCCGGTTGATCGGCTGGTATTCACACCGCGAAAATTACGCCTCCCATTAACAGAAGATCAATTCTGCCGATGCCGTGCAAAATCTCTCCGCGTTCTTCGCCTACATGTCTGAGGGGCAAGATCAAGGCCCGATAGGAAAGGAAATATGAAAACGCGAGTACTTGGGACCATCACGACGTTTAGTCGTTCAAAGAAGCCTTTGAATAGAGCATTAGCCTTGCTGGCGAAAGGCATGATATTCCAGGCTGCGCTTGTGGCAGCGCTCTTGATGTGTTCGAGCGCTGTGGTCAACGCTGCCGATGAGAAAGGCGGCGGCAACGACTGCAAGAGTCTCCCGGGCTTCGCTGACCTAAAAAATGCCCTGGATGCCGCAACTGCCACTGAGACCAGCGGGCTGAACAATCAAATGTGGGCAACGATAGTAGACAGGGACGGCGTGGTTTGCGCCGTAGCCTTTACCGGAGTCAATCGGGGAGCGCAGTGGCGAGCCAGTCGGGTAATCTCGGCCCAGAAGGCAAACACAGCTTCTTCCTTAAGTTTGGATTCCACCTCCAGCAGCGGGGGGTCGGGACAGCCCAATGGATTGGCCTTATCAACGGCGAACTTGTATTCCGCGGTGCAACCGGGTGGCAGTCTTTTCGGCTTACAGGAAAGCAACCCCGTAGACACAAAAGTTGCGTATGCAGGTCCCTCGTCAAATTACGGCGCCGCCCAGGATCCAATGGTCGGGAGCAAGATCGGCGGGATCAACGTCTTTGGTGGAGGGCTGGCCCTTTATGCTCCCGGCAAGAAAGTTGTAGGTGGAATCGGGGTTAGTGGCGATACGTCTTGCGCCGACCACAATATAGCCTGGAGGCTTCGCAACAATCTTGGGTTGGATCACCTTGCGGGCGTCGGCGGGGTTTCAGGCGATCCTGCACACCCAGACAACATCATCTTTGACATTACGGAGAATCCTAGTGGAGGTACGGGCAAGAGCGCTGGCGGCTACGGTCATCCTACGTGTCCTAATACGTCGGACCCGAGCACGCTTCCCCCCGTGCGTCCGTGAGACGAAGCCCTTTATCCGATGGCCGTGGCTTGAGCCATTGCAGGAGGTGGTGCGGCTTCGCTGGACGCCTTACTGATGCGCTGACTCGGTTGTGATCAGTCGAGATGTGGCCTTGTTTCCGCATCGCCTCACGTGGAGGACTGTTAATCGCAGTAGGGACACCACCCAGGCACAGATCCGGATGGGCTTATTAGATGGTGTGAAAGGTCGATCCGCGATCACGGATGGCGTTAAGCCAACGGTGACCAACGCACTCTATGGTGCTGCATCACGATGGATGAGGGGATCGACCTTGGAAAGCATCGCAATTCTTCGATGAAGAGCGAATCGAGCAAAAAGCGGTCGAATTCTCACGGCCCACTGCGGCTGGAAACCAAGGAAGTAATGGCGGAGCCGGTAGGGACACTTGGAGGAAAGTTCGATGCGAAGGCACCATCCGGGAGTCCTAGAAAAGAACGTACCCAAGGGGGATGCCCGAATCTTGAGGGTCTGACGGTGGGAGTGGATCTGGGTGATCAATGGAGTAGCTACTGCATTTTGGGTTTGGATGGAAAGACGCTGAGCGAAGGGCAGTTGCGGACGAAGCCCAAGAGTTTTAGTTGCCGCGATGCCGGAGAAAAATAAGCAGAGCCCCACATGAGATTCAAGACGGTTTCTTTGCTGTGACTTCTACCCGACCGTGTGATCGCATGCTTGAGATGAATCTCAAAACTCACGGATGATTCTAGGGGTTCGGACTGAACAATCTTGACAGACCTCTCTGCCACCCGGTGAATCTCCTAGGAAAATACTTCGCGGAGTCTTCGGAATTCACAGTTATATTTCCGATCCCGATTGACCTGATGCAATGCTCTTCTAGAATACGGTCTTGAACCTACTAACAGGAGAGAAAACAATGCCAACTCAGCCGCAAGAGCAAGAAACTCTCAACGTGAAACTCGTTCACTTTACCAAACAACACTCACCAGACGAACCCCTACAGCTTGCATTTTCGGTTGTTGACGAGCAAGGCAAAGAGGAAATCATCACCGGCGAAATTCCCTATTCCGCTGACCTCTTTCGGCTCTGTCAGGACAACGGTTGGCTGAACATTCGTAGAGGGGTCTCCTCAATTCGTGAAGGCAGGTCGCAACGTCGCGTCATGTCGGCGTAGCTCGCCGCCTTCAAGACTAAACGCAACGTCTCTTAAGGGCGCTGGAACCTACGGAAACCAGGTTCCAGCGCCCGCAGAAGTCATCGCCGGAGTGTGACTTCACTCACTGACCGGGAGTCTCACTAAAGCCATTGCAACCATGTAATGTCCATTCGGCGACCAGGAGTTTACATAAAATCCTTCGGATCCTGGACAGAAAGAACCTTTCCGCGTCCACTTTGATATCTTCAGGGCCTGATTAACGCGGCGCGGTTCTGGCTCCACTGGGACTTCGAGCGGACGTGTAGGGGTACAACAGCAACCTGCGGTCGTTTGTTGTTGGCAGTCGGTATTTCCCCTGTTTGACAGCCCACAAATATGTGTTCGTGGGCGTCTAAGCCGCTGTGTTCCGACCCCCAGTAATTTCAGAATCTTGCAATCCTCGAGCTGGGATGGATTTGGGGCAGGCAGTTTCGAAACATTTCCGCATCCGTTCGCCGAAAGGATGGTCACCAGATAATCGGAAGGGAATATGACCTGTCAGAGTTTGGACGAACGCGGTCGCCAGAGGAGGTTAACTCTAGGTTCGCTTTTCTAAGGGGCAGGAAGAATCACTAGACTGATGCTTCCGAGCCTGCGGCCGCACAAGATCTTGCTTCCGTCCGGCGACCAGCGAGGATTCACGAACTCTCCCGTCGCATCTGTCAACTGCCTCACGGCACTGCCGTCACGGTTCATGACAAACAGTTGAAATCCCGTCTCAACGCGGCGCGAAAACACGATTCGCCCGCCGTCCGGAGACCATGCGGGCCACCCGTCCAGTGTGGACCTTCCCGACAGATTATGATCGTTCGACCCGTCCGCGTTCATCACAAAGATTTGCGAGGTCTCGCCCTGCTGCCTGCGATGCAGAATGAAACGACCGTCCGGTGAATACGAGGCATAGGTGAATCCCCCATCACTGGTAATCCTCTGCACGTGAGTACCGTCGGAACGAACTGTGGCCAGGTCCATGGAATCGTCCCTGCGTTCTCCGATAACGCGGTTCTCTACAGTGTTTTCCTCCCCTGCCAGATTTCCATGGGCAAAATGCGTGGTGTTAAACAAAATGCGCGTGCCGTCGGGGGACCACATTGGATGAATGTTGTCGCCGGGTCCGCTCGTCAACTGGCGGACTTCGCTTCCATCGGCATTCATCACAAAAATGTGCGAAGTGGAGTTTCGGATAGAAACGAACGCGATCTTGCGGCCGTCGGGTGACCATGCAGGGGAATCGTCTTCGTCAGCGCCGCTGGTGATTTGCTTCATGTCGCTGCCGTGGCTTTCGCTGAGCGTGTCCATAATGTGAACTTTCATCCCTCCATGTCGGCTGGAAATCAGCACGATCTGTCGACCATCGGGAGACCATGCCGCCTCGTAGTCAACCACATATGTGAACAGGGGCGTGTGTTTTAGTGGGAAGTCGTCGGACGCCGCCGTCAGCGACAGGGCGGAGAACAAAAAGGCGATACCTGCGCAACGTATTGTGAACCGTGGTCTCATAGTTTGTCGGCTCCGAAATACCTTTATACCAGCGACGCCGATGGGCTGGGCAGAGACTGGCGAGTTGCGACCCTCATGGTTGACTGTGTGGCGCGGTATTGTTGAACTCGCTGCTGGGCTCGCTGTCCCGACCAAGAACTTGCAACTCCGAATTCCCTGATGACCTGTCTCGGCAGTGTTGTATGTGGGGTATAACAGCGGCCTGCGGAATCTCGACCGATGCCTAGACTCGACACCCACCGGCCTGCTCACCGCGCCGATACGTTCATAAACGATGGACAGCAATTCTTCGTGAAGATGTGTACTTCTTCCGGCCGTGAGCGCCAGGGCGAACTTAAGCGGTTGCGGGAAGCGGTTGTCGTTCTCTCCTGGGAACCAGAGAGTACGGGTCGGGCACGCTCAGGCTGCGTCAAAACTTTCAGGTAAACAGGTTGCGAGTCGACATTTTCAAACAGGGCTGCGATTTCTTGGCGCTAACCTTATTGAGCGAGCTGGAAAAATACTCGTATGTCAGTATCAACCTCAACTGTCTCTCCCTTCAGCTCAAACGGTTGGTAGCGCCATTTCTTGACTGCATCCAGCGCTGCCGGCACAAGCTCTTCTGGACCAGAGATCGCCCTCAGCTCTTTTATCCTGCCGTCTTTACCTATTGTCGCGCACATCACAACGGTCCCCTGAATTCCATTTCGGCGCGCCGTTTTCGGATACCTGGGTGCGACTTTGTGAATTAGCTTTCCCTTGACTTCTTCCTTTGTGACGATTTGCACGTTCGAGTCTCGAGCGTGGCAGGGCGAATCCGGCGACTCAATTAAACTCCCAGACCCGCTCTGGAGAGACTTTCCCTGCTGACTCTTCCCACCGAATCGAGACTGGATTGCAAGGTCGTCCTTCGTTGAATTGTTAAGGTTCTGTGCCGTCAAGCTGAGGCCCGACACGAGGAAAGTTAGAAGCACAGATCGATTGAGCACGACCCACACTCTAGCACGGTAGTGTTCGAAAGAAGCAGCCCAGATCGTGACTGAATCGTTGAAAAATCAGCGTCACCAGCTTACCGGCGACCTGTTGGCGCCTGAACCTCGTCGTCACCTGGCTGATGCGTGATATGCCACGGTGGCGACGGTGCTGAGTCAGGTCACCTCGTGAATTTGTCGGATAGTCGGAAACCGGGAGCCCCGGCTCGCAGTTGACCCCGGACAGGAATTTTGGGTGCACCTGCGTTTCGCTTCAAATGCGAATCGCAGGGTGACTCACGAACACGGCTTGCGGGTCAGGAGGAACAAGGAAAATGCCAGCCCACATCTAAAGGCCCCAAAAAAAGAATTTTTGGAAGCTCTCAACTGTGTATCCAAAAGGGCAAGTCTGCCGTCTTTTCGTTGACCAAGTGGTTCTTACCGCCTACCATTTTTGTCGGTGACGGCCGCCCCCCAACTCATCGGTCAAATGCTGGGTCACTACCGCGTTATCGAGCAAATCGGCGCAGGTGGTATGGGTATCGTCTACCGTGCGCACGATGAGCAATTGGACCGGGACGTAGCGATCAAGGTTCTTCCGGCAGGAATGCTGGCGGATGATGTCGCCCGCAAACGCTTTCGCAAAGAAGCCCTTGCCCTGGCCAAGCTGAACCATCCTAATGTCGCTACCGTGCACGAATTTGGCAACCAGGCTGGCACCGACTTTCTGGTGACTGAATACATCGAGGGTGTGAGCCTGGATCAACAAGTAGCTGCTGGCCCGCTTCCCGGTGGACAATTCTTCGACCTGGCAAGGCAACTGCTCCAAGGGCTGGGCGCCGCTCACGAGGACGGCGTGGTTCATTGTGACCTGAAACCGGCGAACCTGCGGCTTACCCCTGACGGGCGCTTGAAAATTCTTGACTTCGGTCTCGCTCATTGGGTGCCACGTGGCGGTGAGTTGGGCCCAACGGTCACAGCGACGGCGCACCGCGAAGTCAGCGGAACGTTGCCGTACATGGCACCTGAGCAGTTACGCGGGGGCACCGCAAACACGCGCACTGACATCTGGGCTACAGGAGTAGTGCTCTATGAGATGGCGACTGCCCATCGTCCATTTGAAGGACCGGTGCCGACTGCCTTGGTAGACGACATTATCCACAAAGCGCCCCTGCCGCCACGCAAACTGAGGTCAGAGCTTTCTCCCGACCTGGACGCCGTCATTCTGAAGTGCCTGGAGAAGCAACCCGCCAGGCGCTACCAGTCGGTGCGTGAACTGCAATCCGACCTGGAACGGCTCGGGACTGGGCACAAGCTCGTTGCTGCGAGGCGACGCTGGCTTTGGTTGGCAATTGCCGGCACACTTGCGCTCTCGCTGGGAGTAGCCGGTTCCAGGTATCTCATGCTGCGCCGGAGGGAACCGGAACCCGCTTCCTCCCGGGAGCGACGCTCGGTCGCTGTGCTCGGCTTCAAGAACGTCTCCTCGAAGCCTGAGGAAGAGTGGGTCTCCACCGCCCTCTCGGAAATGCTGACCACGGAATTGGCGGCAGGCCAACGCTTACGTACTATCCCCGGCGAGAACGTCGCCCGCACCAAGATCGATCTTTCTCTTCCGGACACCAATAGCTACAGTCCTGACACCTTGTCGCGTATTCGCAAGAACCTGGGTGCCGATTATGTGGTGCTTGGATCGTATTACGACACAGGAAAGGAAGCGGGCGGCCGACTCCGGCTTGACCTTTGGTTGCAGGATGCTCGTGCGGGCGAAACCGTTGCCGCGGTTTCCGAGACCGGGACCGAAGCGCAGCTGATCGATCTCGTTTCGCGCACCGGGTCCGAGCTGCGAGGCAAACTCGGTGTAGGTGAGGTGATGGCGGCCGACGCCAATGCCATCCGGGCCTCAATGCCTGCCGATCCTGAAGCGGCCCGACTCTATTCCGACGGCCTCAGTAGGCTGCGCAAGTTTGACGCGCTAGGCGCTCAGGGTCTGCTCGAAAGGGCAGCTGCGAGAGAGCCAAACTTCGCGCTCGTCCACTCTGCTCTGGCGGAAGCCTGGTCGAGACTTGGCTATGACGTGAAGGCAAAAGGGGAAGCGAAGACAGCTTTTGATCTGTCGGCGACTCTGTCCCCGGAAGACCGGCTCCTGGTCGAAGCGCGCTATCGGGGGGCGAACCGACAGGGAGACAAAGCGATCGAGCTCTATCGTACGCTGTTTGAACAATTCCCCGACAATTTGGAGTACGGGCTGTTCCTGGCGGCAACACAGACGCATTTGGACAGAGGGAAGGATGCCCTGGGCACGGTGGATGCACTAAGGAGAACATCGTCACTGGCCAGAGAGGATCCGCGGGTTGACCTGGCGGAAGCCTATGGCGCTGAGTCGCTTGGAGACTTCAAACGCGCACAAACGGCGGCAAGCAACGCGGTCCGACGATCCGAGGCCATTGGTGCACCGTTACTATCGGCGGCTGCAAACTTGCAGCAATGCAGGACCCTGCGCAACCGTGGTCAATATCGGGACGCCGAGGCAGCTTGTCGCAGTGCCAGGGATGCCTACGCGAATAGCCGCAATAGCGGGCAGATGGCAGTTGCCATGGTTGCCATCGGGGCGACTGCTTACGAGCAGGGCGATCTGGCTGGAGCCGAGAAATCGGAAGAAGATGCACTCGCGGTGTTTCAGCAGATTGGCCACAAATCGGGAATCGCTTCGACGCTGAGCGAAATCGCCAACGTGCTCTCGGCCAGGGGAGACCATGCCGGGGCGGAATTGCGTTATAGACAAGCCCTGGCCACGTATCGGGAACTCGAGAGCATTGGGAACGTCGGGGCTGAGATGCACAATGTCGCCGGCCAGCTTTCTGCCCAGGGAGATCTGGACCGCGCGATTCGAGAGTTTCGCCAAGCGCTGACAATAAACCGTCAGGTCGGTCAGGAAGACGTGGTAGCCATGGACCTGGCGAACCTAGGGTCTGCACTCCTCCTGCGGGGCAACCTCAGTGAATCAGCCCAGATGCTGGATCAGTCGCTTGAAATCTGTAAACGAATTGACTTCAAGGAAGCCTGCGGTGTCACGCTCTCCTCCCAGGGCGACTTGCTGCGCTGGACAGGAAGGCCTGATCTGTCGAAGGAGAAATACCTGGCGGCGCTTGCCATTCGAAACGAAATGGGCGCACAAATTGATGCGGCCGAGACTCAATTGTCAATGGCAGAACTCGGGATTGAAGCTGGGTCTTCTGCAGATGCCGAGGGCGAAATTCGCCAGGCGAGAGAGACGATTCGAAAGCAGCAGTTGCTTGACGATGAAGTCTGGGCCGATGCTGTGCTCGCCCGAACTTTGCTGGCAAATGACAAGACGGCGAATGCCAGCCAGGAGATTGACCAGGCAACGGGCCGAGGAGCGAAGATCCAGAACGAAGAAATAAGACTGAAACTTGCTCTGGCTGCCGCCTCAGTCCTTGCCAGTTCCAGCAGACCGGTCCAACAAGCAACGGCCAGAAAGGATCTTGAAACAGCGCTGAAAGACGCCAGGCAGCACGGCTTCGTGGGCTATCAATTTGAAGCCCGTCTTGCTCTTGGCCAAATGGAAATGAAGTCCAATCTTGTCGAGCCTGGCCGGGCCAGGCTCTTGGCATTGGAGAAAGATGCCAGGCAATTGGGTTTTCTTGTAATCGCGAATAGAGCGGCTCTTGTTGCTAAGAGACCCGGACACGATGTTCCTCTTACGTGAGCCAAAATCGACACGGAGAAGTTTCCCGGTCTTTTCTGCTCCTTTCTCTTAGGGGTGAAAGTTCATCACTCGGGACTTGCTTTGGGCTTAAAGTCGCCTGAGACTGATCCAGTTTCGCTCCGCTGGCAATCTTCAGCACAGCCAAGAGCTTTCCATCTGCCCTTGACCCGCTCTCCCTCGGTACAAAAACGAGATTACTGGAGAGACCGCATTGCGCCAGCCTGCTTCTGGCACCAGGGATATCGGCCGGAACCTCTGTCTCCTGTTCTTTTCGATTTTCCTCTCTAACGTCGACTCCTATGGCACAATCAAGCAATTCAATGGCTTTGGACACGCTTAGCTCTGCCGGTTCGCACCTCGACCAAGGATCCGGACGTGTTCTCGGTTCGGTAGTGGCTGTGGCGGGCTCCCCGCGCGTCATCTTTCTAGTGGCGCTTGTGGTCCGAGTAATAGTGGCCATTCAGTTGATTCCAGGACAGGCCGAACAACGTTTTTATGGTCCGAACGAACCGGCGCGGATTGCCTGGAACCTGGTTTCGGGTCGCGGATATAGTTCGCCCTGGCCGCACACAATTGGGGCTACCGCGCAACAGCCACCACTGTATCCGCTGCTTCTCGCTGCCGTGTTCCTGGTTGGCGGACCCTACACTTCTCTCTCCCTTTATATTGCTGTCTTCCTGAACGCCGTCTTTTCGGCGATTACCGCGGTTTTGATCCTCCGTTTCGGCGAGCGGGCGTTCGGACGTGGCGTCGGAATTGTTGCCGCTCTGATTTGGTCGTGCTGGATCTATGAAGTGGTGGTCTCCCTCCGCTTGTGGGAGAGCGGTCTGTCGGCAATGCTGCTGGTCTTGACCCTCTGGTGGTTGCAGGAACTAAGGGAGGAGACGAAGGCGGCTCGCTGGGTTTGGTTTGGAGTTCTGGCCGGCATCGCGGCACTAAGCAATGTAACGCTCTTGGCGGTGTTCGCAGTGCTGGGGATTGCGAACTGGTTTGGAACGGAGGATCGGTCAAAGCGGGGCCACGTGCTGGCATCCGCTCTGGCGTTTGTGCTGGTACTGTTGCCGTGGACAATCCGAAACTATGTCACGCTCGGGAGAGTGATACCGCTGCGCGACAACTTTGGGCTGGAGCTATGGGTAGGAAACCATCGAGGCGTGACCCATCTTTCCGATTTTCACGGCAGTTTCCCATTGTCGAATCCCTCGGACTACAACCAGATGGGAGAAATTGCGTTCATGGAGAGACAGCGGTCAATAGCACTGGAGTTTATTCGCGGGAATCCGGGAGAGTTCCTGCGCCTCTGCGGCCAGCGAGTGGTCGATTTCTGGGCGAGTCCGAATCCTGGAGTGTGGCTGACGATAACAGCGTTGGCGTCGTTTGGTCTTGGCCTGGCTTGGTGGCGCCAGAATGTGGTGGCCTTGCCCTTCTCCATCGTTCTCTGCGTGTTTCCCCTGGTTTATTACATTACTCATACCTGGAGCACGTATCGTCATCCGATAGAGCCGGAGGTTCTGTTGCTGGCGGTTTATGGTGTAGCCCAAGTAAGCCGAGAAGCCCTCAAACGCGTGAGTTTATGGTGAAGCGGTCGCTTGGAACGAAATGCATCGGGACGAAAGTGACGGAGGAGAAGTACGCCTCTCTTTTGTGATGTCATCATCTTGAGGCGCGATGCTGGAATGAGAAATCGGCGCGAACTGTACCGGATGCGCATTGAGAACCTTGACTGGGAGCACCGCGTGGTCCTCGTGTCGGATAGCAAGCCCCCAGCACAACTTCAATTCCTGATAAACAGATTCAGACTTCCATTCCTACCACCGCCGTCGTAACGGTAGCCTTCGTCAGCCCACTCGACTTGAAGCACAGCAAACTTCTTTTCGATGTCGAGCTTGCTGCTATACCACGAAGTTGTCTCCTGTCGATCCTCCATAATCACCATTGTGTAGTTTGAACTGGCATCCGTCGAGGCGTATACATAAATGTGCCGCAGCCTTGGCGACCCCTCTTTGCGGTATTGAGCATTGAAGACATTCTGTCCCCGGGGCATCCCAGTGTGACTGGGTTGATCGTGGCGCTCTCTCCAACTTCGGGCTTCTCCGTAAACCGTGTAGTTCCCGTATCGTTCAATGATGTTGACCTGCACAGCACACTCTCCAGTAGGCTCTTCTATTATTTGGAGTCTGTCGCAGCGCACAGGCTGCCCGTATGCTTGTGACGTGTGAGATCCAGCGGGACAAAAGAGCGTCAGGATATTGTTTTTGTTTATGTCAGCAATGATTGCTCCCATTGCGCCCCAGCTATTTCCATCCTCGGTTACCAGCGCCCGTTGGCCCAAGTACTTTTTCAAAATCCGGGCGTTATTCTCGGCTTCGGTCACGGGTCGTTGCGTGTTGGCGGCAATCTGCCGGAGATGCTTGTTTCGTTCAGCGTCAAGTTCCCTGGTCAGGTCTGCATTGTCTCGCTGTAGCTCGGCGATCCGGACGACGGACTTACGCTGTTCCTCCAGCAGAGTATTGGCGCGGGCACGAAGATTGTTTGCCTCGGTGCGGAGTTCGTTCGCTTCACGAGAGTGTCCCAATTCCAGAAACGCAAGAATCGGCGCAGCAATACCGGGAATAGCGATGAGGAAACTGTGCCACCATGGGTGAGTCCAGATGAAGTCCTTGATGTCGTTGTAGAGGAAGAGAACAGCGAAGCAAAACGCGGCAATCACGGCGATAGCGAATACTCGTCTCATTGCGATTTCGCTCCTCCATTTCATGAAGGAATCAAAGCTGATTAGATGCTCTCGACTGCCAACCCGGTCGCTTCAGAGCGATGCGATGCTCTGGCGGGCCTCGCTCGTGATCGCGTGGGTCCGACTCGTCATCAACGTGTTCTATGTACTCGATAAATTGCGGTGAAGGGCACGATAGCGGTGCAATACCTGGCGGGGCGAACCCGCACGCGCCGGTCGATCGATCCCCTGGGCACGGTTTGCGACCCCAGCAGCCACGTATCCTAGGCTCCAATGGATTCGTCGACCCCTAGCCAGACGGGTCGCGATCGGGTATTCGTACTTACCGGAACAGGGGATAGCGACCTTACGGGTATGGATGGCCAATGGCGGAATTACTGGATCGAGGAAGTCGCGTCTCCGCCGCTTCGCGTCGTTGCGCCTGGACGTCAAAAAGAGTCAAGCGCATCCTTACAAGCGTCAGCTAACTTTGCAGCCCTTTCCTTTCTGCAGCCACCTTCCGCAATTTCGAAGTAGAGCAAGTGCGCAACGCTTGATTTCGCAGCTTGCGGTTGTGACAAAAATCCAAAGGTCTCGTAAAGGGACTTGTAGAGCGGCTTCCCAGCTATAAACTCCTGTTCAGTAATCTCACCCCTTCCGAATTCCACAGCTTTGCGCTGAATGTATGCGAGCTGTCCACGCACGACGGTCTTGATAGCTCTCCTGGTTCGATAATCTCGAATAACCATTGGAATTATTGTGCCGAGCAGGCCTCCAAGCGCTGCTGCCAGAATCGTAGATGACGGTTGGCTTAACCACGAATAATTGGTTCCCACGTAGGCTATCCATGAGTGGCTCATCGAAATCCTCCCTTCTGAGTTACGGTTCTGCCCGGCCATCGGCATTAACGCGTTGCCGTTCCCTGTCACTCGCGGCCGGACAGTTGGAACTTGGAGTGGGGCCTCGCCGGCCTGCTTCGGAGTCGAAGCGGCAGTCCCGCCAGATTTGTTCGGACCGGACGAGCCTGCGGCCGGGAACCTCGATGGGGCCGGAGTGGACCGCTCAGCGGACGGCGGCGACAGGGTCGGCTTCAGATCCGCTTCCAGGTTTGCTTCTCGCGCTGCATCACTCGCACGCGCTCCCTGCAAACGGGCTTGCCGTTCCTGACTTGCCACTTTTTCTTCTGCGTCCGGGCTCATGGTATTTACTTTGGCCCCAAATGGCGAATGGAAGATCACAATCTGTTTCTCCGAGTGCTCGCAGGGCGTCGTGTCGAAGGGTCACGACTGAATAGCGACTCCCTCTTACTTTACCGCCCTTTGTGCCCGGTCAATGGCGGTTTTCATGGCCATGCAACACGACGAAAGCCGGAAGCAGGCTTGTCTGACCCTCCTGCGAACTTGACATGTACGCTGATCCGGCGTACTATGTACGCTGTTATGGCGTACAAGGCGCTGACCGTCGAGGAACTCCTGGCGCTGATGAAGAAAATCCAGGGACAAAAGACCAATACCGAATTCGCCGCCGATCTCGGCATCTCGAAGCAGTATCTGAGCGACCTCTACAGCGGCCGCAAGATCCCGAGCGATACCGTATCCGCCGTGTTCGGTCTTGAGCAGAGGGTAGAGACCCGCTACGTTCCGTCAACGACCGCCGCCAAACCGGAGGCATCCAGTGTCGCAGAACCATGGCGAAAGAAAGCAAGACGTGCTCGTAAACGTGATTCTTGACAAGTCCGGCTCCATGGCCAGCAAGACCAACGACGTGATTGAGGGATTCAATGCCTACGTCGCCGGACTTGGCAAAGAAGATCAGGTAAACTATCTGTTTTCACTCACGCTTTTTGATACTCAGGTTGCCTATCGACACGTGGCGGTTCCGCTATCTGAGGTGAAGAAACTCGATGGTAAGTCGTATCAGCCAGGGGGGAACACGGCGTTGAATGACGCCATCGGCATCACAGTGCGCAAGGTCGAGGCCGACCAGCCCAAAGTCGATAAGGTGGTCACGGTGATCATGACCGACGGCGAAGAAAACTCTTCGCGGGAATGGACGCACGACGCCGTGAGGGGGCTGATCGAGCAGAAGGAGAAAGAGGGGAGCTGGACGTTCGTATTCCTGGGCGCCGGTCTCGATGCCTGGCACCAGGGCAGGTCATATGGCGTTCAAGCGGCCAACGTGACGCAGTATAGTGCGGATCAATACCGGGATGCCTTCGCGGCCGTGGCTGCCGGCACCAACGCGTTCTCGTCGAGTCCCCGGCGCCAGTCGGGAAACTTCTTCGACTCCCTGTCGCAAGATTTCATGCGTAAGGCGGGGTTGCGGCAGAAGAAGAGCTAACGATTTGTGGGAGTGAGGTCTTAGGTGTTTGGTGTCAGGTTTTGTAAGGCACGAACAGGGCTGTCGTCTTCTGCGAAGAGGGACCTGCTGGGTGCGTCGCATACCGCATACAGCAGGTCCTTCGGCTTCGCCTCAGGGTAACAATTCGAAAATAGTGAATAAGAGTCCCGCTCAAACGAATCAGCTGTAATCACCGACCACCGGCGCGGGGAATCCTACGCCGCTGGGCTGCGCCAAGACAGGAATCAGTTCGGCCTATTCCAGCAATGCCCCCGCAATACTGACCCATTCCGCTTCAAGAGACTCCCGGCAAACGGGCCTGCCTGCCCGGCTGTACCAGTAGCCTGCGTTACCCTGATCGCCTTCCTTGCGGTGCAGGTACGCATGCACCCACGAGCCGGCACGACCCTCGTCCTGCTGGGCAGATTCGTGCGCCCGCTTCCAATCGCCTTTGGCATCCCACCACAATCCGGCAAGGGCGAGGCTGAGGCCCGCAGGCGGCTCGGCCGCGGTGAGTGATTTTCGAAAGTCGTTCAGGGTCATTTCGGTTTTCTTCTGCTCGGAAAGGAACACCCTTCCGTTGTACGAAACCTAGCACCGACAAAGCCCTACCGAAATCCCGACGAGACTTCGTGAAGCAAACGCCTTCACCAAACACTTAAGCACCGCTCTTCAACCCAAGGAAGCGCGAACTTCGGTTTCGGTCAACGGGTTTTGTGCTGGCTTGAAGCCTGCACTGCGTTAAATATCCCGAAAAAAGAGATCGGTGTTGGAAGGTGTTTCACCATCCGGCTAGACTCCCCAATCCCCACTCTTGCGCACTCCAACCCGGCAGCGGAGGCACTGTAAATGGGGCTTACAAAGTGGAGGAGCCTTCCCTCTGCAACTCCAGGAGGATTCGAATCCCTCGATAAAAGTTCTCCTTGCGGTAAGCTGTTTCCCAGCGAGCCAATACCGAGCGTAATTCTCGCTGTGCGTTCCGAATCGCAACTCTTGCTCTTGGTCTCCTGATACTTAGCCTTTTGACAGAACGGAAACGCTCGGCGATCTCCGGCTCAATTCGCTTGCGCGAAGCTCGCGCATTTTTTATCCAGCGTGGAGGAATATTAGCGCGGAACTTCAAGTAGCCACGCACGGCAGAACCTGCGCTTGACGTAAACAGCCTCGCTTCTCTCGGCATCCCTAGTCCTCCTCTCCCCAATTATGCATCCAAATTGGCGCGCTAAGATTACTGTGTGTGCTCAGTCCATATCCCGTCAGATTCGCCCCCCCCGAGCGGGACAACATAATTGCGACGTGGCCGACCATGTGATCCACATCTCGGAAGCGGAAGCGCTGAGCAACTTCGCGGACGGACGCGCCGGCGCAGAAAAGGCAGGCTCCCCGAGATCGACACAGGCGGTCAGACTCGCGTCCTACTGGAAAATCCCCAGGGATGGATCGGTTTTCCGCTTCGCTCTCCTGACGGCAAGCGGCTCGCCTATATATATGCGGTTATGGAATCCGCTATGAGCTCTTCGAACGTTTTTGATGAATGTTGGCGTTTGTTGGGAACCGCTGGCAAGCGGCCCTGCTTTGGTGCCTGACATTGTCTCCGCCTTTCATTTGAGCCAGTCGGCGGCTGGATTTCTGGTTTTGCATTGCCTATGGAGTGGCCTCGATTACTGCTGGCTTTCCGGTTGAACGGTCCAGCGAAAAACCTGTGATGGTGGCGGCCTGTGCGGCCGTGACCCTGGGAGCGGCGACTTTCGCTATATTACCGGGATATCATTCACAATTGGTTCGCCTGTTGTTGTAGAGGCCGGTATGGCATTTCTCCCGGTCAATTCAATTCCTGGTCTCGGTTTCTGGCAGGAAGGGGCAGCGCATACTATGCAAATTTTTTTCCGCAATCGCTTTCGGTTTTCATCCGTGAATCTAAGCGTATGTCTTTTTCTCGCACTTCTCTCTGCCGGACTGGGTAAGACCACACTGAAGGCCGCCAACGCTCCTCGTGAGTTCTCGCTATCGCTCAGTTCCAGCGATGTTATAGCAACGGGGAATGAATGGATCTCTCTACCGGCAATCCGGGCATCCGACGCCGCTCTCATGAGTCTCAACGTGTTATCGATGCACGACCGGGGTCTGCTCGAAGCCGTTGGAGACCCGGGATCTCCTCTGCTTGATCCGTACTTCCTGGTCAATGACGAACAAGTCCCGTTGCGGGATCCTGAATGGAAGCTGATCGAGTATTGGATTCCGACAGCACATCTTGTGGCGAATGGATTGGAATTCACCATCACCTACTGCGCCCCGCCGGGAAGCCGCGGGGCTCTGATCCACATGACGGCTACAAACCGCGGTGGCAGAGAGGTTCCCATCGCAATGGGGTTGCGTGCTTCCTGGGGATCGCTGAACAGGGTCACTTACACCGCGGTTGCATTACGCGGAGAGCGCACGATCGCTCCCGCATCGTGGGTGGATCAGGGAGAAACATTCAGCTTCATCACGCACGATACACACTTTGCATGGTCGTTGTTACATCAGGGCGCAAAGGGCAGGTTAAGCTCGCCTCCGGTGTCGTTGTCTCCCGGGCTGGAAGCACAGAAAGAGGCAACCTTAGCCCCAGGGCAATCGACGGAGACGGATTTTATCATCGGCGTCGGCGTCGAGGAATTCAGTTCAGCGCATTCCGCCGAGGCTCTCAGGCAATGGATCGACCGCAAAACTGCGGATGGAGTAATGGCAGAGAGCGCGGCGTGGTATCGCGCTCGTACTCGGACTACAGGCCAAGCTGACTTGGATCTTCTCATGAACCGCAATTACTTGTTCACTGCGATGTATGCGTGGGGAAGAACCTTGGATACCGAGCAGCTGGTTGGTGTAACTTCTCGCAGTCCGCGATACTACGTTTCAGCCGCTTATTGGGATCGAGACGCGATGTTGTGGAGTTTTCCCGCGTTGTTGGACATCGATCCGTCGCTGGCCCGGGAGGCATTGACGTACGCGTTGACGATTCAATTAAGAAATACAGGCACGCACAGCCGCTTCATTGACGGAATTGTTTTGGAGGATGGATTTCAACTGGATCAGGCTGTTGCCCCGATTCTGGCAACATCGGATTACGTGCGGCGAACCGGCGATCTTGCCTTCTTGAAATCGAGCAGTCAGGCTCTTTTGACGCTTCGCGACCGGCTTTTGTCTCGATTCGACCAGGGTACGGGTTTATATTCCACACTTCAAGATTCGCAAGACGAATACCAGAAAAAGCCGTTTTCGACATACAGTAACGTACTCGCCTGGCGAGCCATGCTCGAACTCGCTGCACTGCTCGAGAAGATGCAGGATGGAACCGGTGCGCTGGAGATGAAACAGCGAGCGGACGCTCTACGAACATCGATCCTGAAGCACAACGTATCCGATCAGGCGCCTGGCGCATCGGGTCCTATTTTTGTCGTTGCAACCGACGGCACAAGTCCTGTTTTTGCCGACGTTCCGCCAGGTTCACTTCTGAGACTTCCCTCTCTTGGGTTTGTGTCGGAGAAAGATCCGATTTTCGTACGGACCTACGAGTGGCTGCATTCTCCCCACTATAAGTACTCGTATTCTCAAGAGCCTTATGGACTGCCTGGGAGTTACCGGCTGCCGTTTTCAACGTCCTGGAGCGTTGCCGACCACCTGGGATTAGCATCCGGTCGTGAGCAAGCCCTTCGCATTCTTCGGGCGAGCCGATGGGACGGGGGCATCGTCTCGGAAGGTGTCCATCCGAGGACGGCCATTATGGACTATAACGGGCGCGCCTTCGCAACTGCTGCGGGATATGTCGCGCATTCAATATGTGAATCCTTCTGCCAGGATCGCGGCCGTGGTGATCGCTAAAGACAGATCCGCGCCAACAGCGGCGAGTAGAGTCGAGAACAGGCGCACTGGCTTTAGTCTCCGGGTGGCTACTTTCGCCGATTGCGGTTCGTCATGAGTGCCTACTCTCCATGTATCGCGCCTTCTTCTGTGTCGCCTGCCTCTGGATTACACTTTGGAGGCATTTTTGAACAGTAGGCTCTTCATGACCCGGAGAACGATCAGCGTCCGCTATATAATGACCGATCGAAGGATCTGAGCGGCTGAGAGTGAGTGGGTCCGGGGCCGAATCGCAGCTGCTGTTTTCTGGAAATCTTTTCCTTTTATCCAGGACGGCATCTAACTCACCGACGAGGTACTC
>Ga0126383_10000436_pt1 | contig 22909 bp, 24 predicted proteins | sample PanSoiMetPlot_35_FD_96882 | JGI IMG/M metagenome (GOLD analysis project Ga0126383, IMG submission 96882) | Tropical forest soil microbial communities from Panama - MetaG Plot_35 | ecosystem: Environmental > Terrestrial > Soil > Tropical forest > Bulk soil | place: Panama | collected 2016-02-17
GCTTGGGTGATAGTCACAACCTATAATGAACACCTTCGGCCTCCTTTTGCCGAGCCCCTTGGTCGTTAGGCACTTCCAAGTGTACTCAGCATTCAGGGGGCCGACGACTTTATGAAATCAACTCAGCGGCGCGTCTTAGTCTCCGTCTGTGTTATCAATGTCTACGGCGGCCTTCCAAGCACCATCGCTCTGCTTCTTCCAAACCACAACGTACTTTTGCTTCTCGATGCTTGGTTCTCCGTTTGAACCCGTTGTGGTCAGTTCACACGTTCCCGTTTCATAAGCCAATTCGCCGGATCGAGCCACTTCAACGCGCGTGGTATCGCACGTGAACCCGGGGCCGGGTTTTGCGAAGAGTTGTGCCCAGAACTTACGAAGATCGTCTTTGCTGCGAATCAGCGGATGGCGATTCGGAAAATAGGAACCGTCGTCTGAGTAGAAGGAGATGGTCTTTTCCACGTCTCGCGCAGTCATCGCTTTTCCCCAGTCGTCAGAGGCGGTGCGGATTGCAGACTCAGCCGAAGACAGGTCGGCAGCGGACTCGCGATTGGGTTCATTCTCGTTACGTGTGCAGGAGGTGCTGAATGCCGACGCCACAAATAGGGTAAATATCAAGAACATGCGTAGAGTTGCCATCTCAGAAGACTCCCTCTTGGACCGATGCACAACGCGGGTAACTATACGCTTCGTGCAGCGAACGAACCACCACAACACTTTCAGGAGTCAAGGGGGGAACCATACTTTGTTCCCACTGTCGAAAACAGGCGATTTCACAACTTTGCGCTTTTTGTTCGCCTTTTATCGTGCCAATGAGCCAACAGTCAAGCGGCTGGCTGAAGAGAGCGACGAAGTGGACGTTGCTTTAGCCAACGATTCCACCGCGCCTTCCCTTTCGAGCCTTGGCCTTCTTGCTCCGCGCCACGGCTGCGGCCTTCGATGCTTTCGTAGCGATTTCCTCCTGCCGCTCTGGCTGCCCCACGCCCCGCCCCTTTATAACAGCCTGGAAAAGGTACGGTCTGTACTTGTATGGCGCATTTTGGCGCTTCCACTTTCACAGCTGTATTGGGTACAAGGTTCGATATGGCCGAAAACCCAAACGATGAGAAGATGCTTAGTATCCTCGTTGCCGATGACCTCCCCGAGTGCCGACGCCTTCTCCAATCCATATTGCAAGCGCGGCCAAACTGGCAGGTTGTCAGCGAGGTGTGCGACGGAATGGAAGCCGTTCAGAGAACAGCGGAACTGCTGCCTGATATTGTTCTCCTGGACATTGGAATGCCCCTCCTGAACGGAATCGAAGCCGCTCAACGTATTCGCCAGGTTGCTCCCAGTTCGAGAATCATTTTTGTGACCCAGAATGTTGAGACAGAGAGCAGGACTGCGGCGCTCGCTGCTGGCGCAGAGGGATATGTGCTGAAGGCGAATGCGGCCCGCGACCTTCTGCCAGCAATCGAGACTGCGATGCGCGACGGTCACAGGGTTTAAGCGGAACTCCTCGCTAAAGCACTGTGCGGGTTCTGTGCGCGAACATGCGCCAAAACCAACCGAAACGACACAGAAGGGAAATGCTGGATTTGTAATGCTTTCTTGGTTTTAGTCGATTGATCTGGGTTCGTCTGTAGTCCAGAGTTGGGCTGTTAACCGGAGGGTTGTAGGTTCGAGTCCTACCTGAGGAGCCATTTGTTTCAAGCGGTTACGCCGTTCTTCGAATTCCTGTTGAAAACCCGCGTAGTAGGGACCGTAGTAGGTAGTGTATCTCTCCGATATTTTTCTGCCCGATGAGGGCAGCTCGGCTGTCCGTTCGTCTCAGTCAGGTCTAGGCTCTGTCGCTAGCCTCCGCTTCGCTGAGATCAACTTGATCGCGTCCTGCCTCCCACATCTGTGCCCCACAAACTGAACCCCTTTGCTCTCCTGGGCGTCAGCAACCTTCGCCAGAGCATCCAAAACCTTCCGCCGTAGAACCCGTCCACCGGACGTGAATCGCACAGCCCCTACCGTCGCCTGTCATTGCTAAGAAGCAACGACATTTCCCTGCAAAACGTAACACTTGTATCCCGCTCGTTCGTTACCGCCTAGAGCTGGGCGGAGTGCTGGCTGGCACTCCTCCAGCCTTAGCTCGGACTGGGCCACGAAGACGGAGCGGCGCTTACGTTGCGAGGAGCGGTTCTTCTCAAATCGCCCCTCCTTTGATGATGGAGGTGCCGCGCATGACTCTTCACGTGATTATCTGGGGCCTTCTCGGCGTAGCCGCTTGGGCCATTTTGCTGGGCTTCATCTACATACTGATGGGCGTATGCAAGGAGCAGGAACGGCAGCAGTCGCGTGCGATTGAGGAGTACTTGCGCAAGCTGGATTTAGATGAGAACGTCGTGCCACGAGCGGCGATCATCGGCGGAAAAATCTTCAGCCAATAAAACCCCTCCCGCCAGCGCACCCGGCGCAGGCTACAACTGATTTCTCCAATGCGAGAAGTTTTGGCTACATCCTCGGGGTTCCACTCCGTGACTAGGAGTCCCATATCCGTAGCGACCGATTGAAAATTTAGAAATCCGGAAAGTGTTGATTGTAGGGGGGTCGTAATGAATGTGCCTCAGCGATCAGGCGCTTTCGAACCTACGGGTCAGGATGGCGCCAACAGTGACACGATGAATGCGTAGAAGAAGAAAATCATCAATGCAGCAGGTAATACGAGCAAAAATTTATTGGCATTCGGTAAGCGCGTCGCTCTTTTCGAGTAAAAAGCGTAGGGCGTTTCTCCGTGTTTTGCAATTATTTCACGCAGAACGCACATGACAAGCCTGAAAGTCCTCCACAGTGCAAACCCCATTAAGATGGAAACCGCAGTGACCGCACCGAGGGCAGCTCTCTCCAACCCTTTTGGATGATGCTCATCGAATAGAAACGCCAACACACCTGCGGCAAATACGAGATAGAAGTTAATTCTGTCGGCGAATAGCCTCTCCAGATGTTCACGCTCTCTCTGCAAGTCCTCTAAGTCTGCTTCTGAATATTGTTTTTCCATCACGCCCTCCGAATTTGACGGGCAGTTTACCAACCCGTGTTGCACGAGACAACAGGACAGTTTCGACCCAGTCGCAAATTTGAAACCACGAAAGGTGGGAATTTGTATGATGTAGCGGACCAGCTCTTCCAGGAGTGCCTGGGAGCGAACAAGGCGGAGGAGATGGCATTCGAGGCCATGTGGGATTGAGGAGTCTTAGGACTGAGGGATTTGACGAGTCCCAGTGGAAGTCTCACCGTAAATCCGCAAGCCACAAAACCCCTCTACCGCACAGACCTCAGCGTCAATCAGTCACGACCCTGCCGATCACGAATCTGCTCGACGCGATTGCGTCTGTCTGATCTTGGGCCAAACCGCCTTTCAGGGAGCTTCTCAAAGCAAGCGGAGCAGTAGCCCTGGACGAAGTATAGGTTCTGATCCTGAAAGGTGATGAGGTTCTGACAGCCTCGGCAACGGTAGTTGGAGAGTGCGGCGCGTTCGTTCCATTCTTCCGGCGATGTCGAAAGCTGGGCCATGCGTGACAGTGTACGCTCACAAGCGACCTTGCGGTCCGCGAGAATCCGTCACGGACGACTGATTCCGCCTGGGAGGAGAGAAGTTTTGGCTAGTCCCTTGGGTCCCGCTCCGCGAGTCGGAGTCACACGACACCACCAGTTCCTATCAATTTGCCCGCTCCAAAGAACCATACGTGCGGCAGGTTGCGTGGAACCTCGCCGTCATTGATGAGCTCATCGACTCCGTAATGTCTACAAGCCCACAAACAAAATCGGCAACGCCATCAAGGGTGCTCTCGCGCCATTCGACAAGCTGCTTCTGACCGCTACACCACTCCAGAACTCGCTTCTTGAACTGTTCGGGCTTGTCAGCATCATTGACGAGCACATTTTCGGGGACATCGAGAGCTTTCGCAGTCAGTTCTCACGGTTGGATACTGAGAGTGATTTTCAGTCGCTCCGTGACCGCCTGAAGCCTATCTGCCAGCGGACACTTCGTCGGCAGGTTCTGGAATATATCCCCTTCACGAACCGCATCGCATTGGTAGAAGAATTCATACCAAGTGAGCCTGAGCAGAAGCTCTACAATCTCGTCTCCGACTACCTTCAGCGTAAGAACCTTTACGCACTTCCCGCCAGTCAGCGTCAGTTGATGACTCTTATCCTCAGACGGCTCTTGGCTTCATCGACATTCGCCATCGCCGGAGGAGGAGGAGACCGCCCAAGGGTGCAGTCCACCGAGGACGCCAAGAAGTCCGACCCACGAGTGCTCAGCGCGGAAGAGCTGGAAAAGGTGGCAGAGGAGATTCAGTCCCTCCGGTTGTTTACCGAGTTGGCGAACTCCATTGCCAAGAACTCGAAGGGCGAGAGGCTGCAAACCGCTCTGAAGCGTGGCCTTGCCGAAGCCAAGAGCAAGGGCGGGACAGAAAAGGCGATCATCTTTACGGAGTCCACCCGGACTCAGGAATACGTCCGCTCGATCCTTGAAGAGATAGCTCGGTACAAAGGAAAGGTTGTTCTCTTCAACGGCTCAAACAACGATCCCAAATCGAAGGAAATCTACCAGAACTGGCTGAAGAAGTACGAGGGCACAGATCATATCACTGGATCGAAGACCGCCGACATGCGTGCCGCGTTGGTTGAGTATTTCCGCGATGAAGCGACCATCATGATCGCTACCGAAGCTGCGGCGGAAGGAATCAATCTTCAATTCTGTTCGCTGGTCATCAACTATGACCTGCCTTGGAACCCCCAGCGAATCGAGCAGCGCATAGGGCGCTGCCATCGCTATGGTCAAAAACACGACGTGGTCGTCGTCAATTTCCTGAACAAAAAGAACGCCGCAGATCAGCGCGTCTATCAGTTACTGGACGAGAAGTTTAGGCTCTTCAGCGGCGTGTTCGGCGCGAGTGACGAGGTGCTGGGCAGCATCGAATCGGGAATCGACTTCGAAAAGCGGATCGTCATATGGTCGAATTCTTCAGCACCAACTTCTCAGTTCACACATGATCCTCCCGCGCCACCTGTCTCTGGCCGTACTGCGAATTCCCGTTGCGTCGGCATCCATGTGGACCGATTGAGCTGCGGGAAATGATTCCCCGTTGAGAACAGTCTCTCCCGAACGCAGGAACCCTTACCTGCACGTGTTCAATGGGAGTAGGTGGACGAGTCTCACAGCCGGTAACCTAGCAACATCGAATCGGTTTACCTGATGAACACGACGCTGATCCGGCATTTCCCTCCCGCCTGAGGTAGAGCAATGCCGCAAATTCATGGGATGTGAGTGGCGGATTCTGTGCGAAAATGTTGGCCAACGCCTCGATGAGGTTGTGGACGCAATCATTCGGTCGTTGTCGCATCGATGCATGCAGCGCCCACGACCTAAGGGGAGCAGCCAGGATGGAACAATTTGACCGGATCACGACCAACATTACTCGGATGAACGGCGAGCCGTGCATTCGTGACCTTCGGCTTACCGTACGGCGCGTGCTTGAAGCGTTGGCCACCTTTCCTGATCGGGCTGAGCTCAAACGCGAATATCCGGAGCTTGAGGACGAAGATATTCGGCAGGCGTTGGCATTCGCCGCGGCTTTAGTGGATGATCAAGTCTTGCCTCTGCCGCCAACCCGATGAGATTGTTGCTCGATCAGGGCCTCCCACGTTCAACTGTTCTTCACCTTAAGAATGAGGGGATCGAAGCGCTCCACGCAGGCGACCTGGGCTTAGCGACGGCAAGTGATTCGAGTATTCTCGACTTCGGCCGTCAGCAAGGGATGGTCGTGGTCACCTTGGATACGGATTTCCACGCATTATTGGCGCTGGCTGGCCTTACGGGACCATCTGTAATTCGCATTCGGATCGAAGGCCTGCGGGCGGAGGATCTCGCCCGGCTACTGGTTGGGGTGCTGCAGGTTTGCAACGACGACCTGTTGAAAGGGACGATGGTATCTGTAACCGAGAACGGAGTCAGGATTCGACGGCTACCCGTGTTCCGATAGGTAAACATGACGGTCAAAAGCAGTGCTTGGATGGAAGACGTGCTGCAGTTCTATACGGACAAGGACGACGGACCAGCGGACTGATTAATCATCGAATCGAACACTCCGTGCCCAAGCTGCGCAAGAACCGCATTCGCGAAGAGCGAATCCACAACGAAATCATCGTCGATGCTTATGGGCCGGAAGAACAGGCTCTGGGCTGGTACTACTACCTGGAGAACCGAGAGTTTGCCGGCACAGATGCGCGTACCGCTGCGTCATGCGAATGTCGGCTTGGCCGAGCTGTTGACTGTTGTGAATCGATAACCTTGCGCGGATTCAAGAGGCCTGTGGGACAAATCCACCCTCAATGCAACCGCAAGACTACTGCAATTCTGACGCGTGGCTCTCCGCGACCAACGGGAACCAGATAGTGAATGGTTGAAGTTAAATTTGGGACACGTTTTGGGACACGTTGGGTGCCGAAAGTGCTCCAAATACGACATTGCGCTCCGTGTAAGTCATTGAAAAGACAAGCGCTCCACGTCTTATAACCCGGCTGTTAACCGGAGGCTTGTAGGTTCAAGTCCTACCTGAGGAGCCATTTCTTTTCTAGGGTTTGCGGATTCCCCCTGATAATCGCCATTCCGGATTGTACGCGTTTTGTCCGTGTTTCCGCTGCGACGGGATTCCGTCGTTGGCTTGGGCGAGGGGTTGTGAGTGTAATCGATATGTCACGTCAACAGCCAAGAGGCAGTGGAACCTCGGTTGCGCCATCCCAAGTCGCCGTGGCCATGATAATCGGTGTCAAGGGAATGTCGCGAACGTTCGATTCCCAAACTCGAAGACTGATATTTTCTTCAGTTGACGATGCATCTTTGGGCAGACAGTGTATTTGAACGATGATTCGCCTCAGCATAGTTTCCGCCATCCTGGTCGCTTCGACTGTTTTCATTCATGTACTCGGAATCTCCTTAACCATTCTTCTATTAAGACGGCAAACACAGCCAACGGAGATAAGAACGATGGCGTGGCTGCTAATCCGTCTGGTGTGGATGCTGATCGTCTGCCATGTCATTGAGATCACAATCTGGGCCTTGTTTTATGTATGGACGAAGTCCTTTCCTGATCTTGAAACAGCGTTCTACTTTTCTGGTGTTACCTATACCACCGTCGGATACGGGGACTTTGTATTACCACCTCGATGGCGGGTTCTGGGTGCGGTTGAGGCTCTGACAGGAATTCTTATGTGCGGTTTGTCTGCAAGCGCTTTTTTCGCCGTAAACCAGCGAATCTACACTGTGTTTTTCAAGTCAAACCAGACATCCACGGATCGGGGACGCTAGGTGATTTTGATGGTCTTGGTGAAGACCACTCAAAGTGCAGTCTGAATGGGATTTGTCCGCCGCTTCTACGAACGTCGCTTTTTTTCGGGCAGCAGCCCCTGCTTGTGGATGAGTTCAAGTTGTTCATCAGTACCCGCAATCCCCAGAGAATGACGGAGGCACGACCACTTGGCTACTGCACTTTCCCGCTAACCCGCCTGGCAAGTTCGGCAAACCTTGGGTCGTTGCGTAGCGGATCCGCGAGCGGCTCTACTCTGAGATAGACAAGATATTCCGTTCTCTCTTCGACAGCTCGCTCCATCCAGCGGAAGGCCTCATCCTTATTCCCCAATCCCGTATAAATTAGCGCCTGATATATCGCTGGAACATAGCGTCGGGCGGCTAGATTCTTGAGTTGTCCGGCTATCTGAAGGGCGTCATCGCGACGCCCCGCGACCGCATAGTCATGTCCGAGGAGCGCGAGAACGGCAGGGTCGTCGGGTACAACGGCAAGAGTTTTCTGGAACGCAGATTGCGCTTCAGCATGCATTCCCTTTTGCCCGAACGCTCGGCCAATGTTAACCAATGCAATCGCGTACGTGGGATCTAAGTCCAAGGCTCTCTGATTTTCGGCAATAGTCTTATCAAAGTCTCGTACTTGATAATAGGCCTCGCCCAAGGCAGACGCCATGAGTGGGCTTAGAGGATCTAGATCGACAGCCTTCTTTCTCTCCTCAATGGCCTCCGGAAGCTTGCCGACCACTGTCAGAAGATATCCGTAGAACTGGTGACCGGTGGCGTAGCTGGGCCTGAGATCGAGCGCCCGTCGGAACTCCCGATCGGCGGCGTCGAAATCCCACTCATAGGCTAAGTACGCGTAGCCGAGCGAGACGTGTGCCTCAGCTAAGGCCTCGTCCAGTTGGAGCGCCTTGCGGGCGGATACTTCCGCCTTGGGGAAGGCATCTCGCGGAGGAAGTGTGGTGTAAGGCGCCGACCCAAGTAGCTCATAGCAGTCTGCCAGTCCTGCGTAAGCTGGCGCGTAGGTGGGGTCTGCGTTGATTGATTTTTGAAACAGCAGGACCGCTTTTTGAATGCTCTCCGCCGTCCGCTGGTTCCAAAAGTAGCGACCTTCCAGGTAGTGGAGATAGGCCTCGCGGTTGACCTCTCGTTCCTCTGAGACAGTATGCCGAAACATCTTCAGTACCTCGGTTGCAATCGCATCCGCGACTTCTGTCTGAAGCCGCAACAGGTCCTTCACGTCCCGGTCGTAGCTGTTCCCCCATACAACCGTTTGGTTACTCGTCTCGGTTAACTGTGCCGTCACTGCAACCTGGTCATTAAATCGTCGAACCGTGCCTTGGAGAACATAGTTCGTCTGGATTTGACTACTGCGAGTTCCGCCGTTCGCGTTAAGGCGGACCACTGACATTCGGCCGGGATGCAGCTGGGCGAAGCGTGCCACCATCTCCTCAGTCAGCCCGGCGGCTATGAAATCCTGGGTTGGATCACCGAGGTTACGGAAAGGCTGGACACCCAGTACCGCCGGCTTGGGGTGCCAGAGTCGGTCCCCAATCCTTGGGATAAGGACGAGTAATACAGTAACCCCGAGCGCCAGCGCTCCCCACCGGATCCACCGCCGATGCGAGACCCGACCCTCAAAACTGGGTAAGTCCGCGGTTTCCGTCGGGGAGGGCGGCGGGGTGATGATTGATGAGCTGGAGGCGGAAGCCTCTTCAGAGGAGTCGAGGGTATTACTAGCTGCTTCATGCTCCTGCCACCAAACATCGAGTTCGTGTTTGAACGCAAAGACTCGCGATTTCTCGGGTCCGCCCACAAGCCTGCGCACGGGCAGCCCCATGGTTTTCTCCCAACGCTGCACAGTCCGAATCTCTCGGCCGAGATAGGCAGCGATCTCACCCCAAGTCTCCAGACGACCGCTCCCCCGCCCGTCGGCCAGCGCTGGGTGGGGGTGGGATTCGTCGATCATAGGCGCACTCCGTAGCAAATCCCGAGTTGGCCGAGTGTACACACCGGTTCGCATGATTTCAATACGAGTAACTCCACCTGCCAAAAGTACGTTCCCGAGTTTTTGACTTTCATAAGAAGAACTCTTCTGGCACGACAAAACATGACATTGGCACTCCTGGCTAACTTGTCGCTTGAAGGCGAGGCCAGTAGGGCGTAGGAGTCAGGCGGCGGGACAGTGAAGTCTTCCGGTTTTAGGTCATCGGAGGAAGCTAATGATGACGATCGCGAACTCGTTGCTGCAGATGCTACGCGGCACTCATGACAGCAGGCTGCGGTTTACCATCAGCATTGTGACCTGGAGTCTTGGTTCCTGTATCTCCGCGGAACTATTGGGCTATTGGCTGCATCGGCTGCTGCACAGCGGAGCGATCCGGTTTCTCAGCCGTAACCACATGAAGCATCACCTTGTTCTCTACGGGCCCCTGCAGAAACAACGTTCCGCAACCTACTACGACGCGACAGAAAATCGCCCATCGTTGGGAAATATCGGCCTCGAGTGGCTGATTCCGGCTGCCTTGATAATCGCAGTCATGCTCGTGTCGTTCTATCTCCTTCACGTAACTCCGGGTCACCAACTGCTTTGTCTGGGAATCACCCTGAGCTGGAGCTCTTTGATGTTCAGCTACCTGCATGACGTGATGCACGTCGAAGGCCTATGGCTCGAAAAGAATAGATTCTTAAAGCGCTGGTTTCTTTCCGCTCGGCGGCTGCATGACATCCACCACCGGGTGCTGAACGATGAAGGACTGATGAACAAGAACTTCGGCATTGGTTTATTTTTGTTTGACAGGCTGTTCGGCACCATTTGCCTCCAGCAGACGCCGTTTAATCACCGAGGCTACAAGATGGCTAAGGAAAAGTTCCGCTACGTGGATGCGACGGGTGTATGGAGAATCTCACGGCGGGATTACCGACACACCAAGCACGGAAGCGTTGAGCCTAAAACGCAAGGCATCCACGATTCCGGGCTGAGCAGCAGCCAAGCTCTCTCGACGGGAAGGCTTTTCTTGCTCGTGCTCCTGATCCTGGCCGGTACTGGGCCGGTTGCCGCACAGTCTGAGTCAGATCCGCAGGGTGATCCGGCGTTGCAACGTCGCTGTACAAGCGTCGCCCTACGCTCGGAGACACGGCTGCTTCCTTCACGGCTGGTCACGGAATCCCTGCAGAGCAGAGGTGACTTCCAGGCTTCCAACCTTATCCTTGTGCAGCAAGAGAATTCTGCTGATGCGGTTGTCGTCCTGCGGCAGAGTAGTGGCGGTCAAACCAGCGTGTCAGCGTTTAACCGTATCACCGGACAATACCAGTACGCGACCACCGGCTGGACAGACTATCCGGGATTGGTGGCCTCCAATGTTATGGATCAATTGAGAATCATTTGCCCCGGCTCGGTTCATCCGCCGCCACCCTATGGAGTGGTCAAACAGTGTTCGAAAATTGCCGTCGTTCACCGCCCGATCGTCAGCCTTGCAGCCTGCTCCAAAACCTCGTGGATGACTGATGGAGAGATCTACAAGGAGCTCAGATCCCAGCGCGAGTTGAGACGGTCGGCTGTACACCTGCGGCCCGCTAGTACACCTACAGACGCGATCCTTGAAGTTAGTCACAGCCTAGATGTGACCGTCGAGTGGTATTGGGAATTGTGGTCAACCGAAAAGGAGAGGCTTGCCGGTGGACGTGTGATTGCTTTCTGCGCCAGAGACGCAGCGAAGAAGATTGCTGATGATGCCGCACGAACGATCGATGTTCTCGGTGTGCCGCAGCCGCACCGTACGTCGAGCCATCGAGACGTATCGCGATACCAGAAGGTAACACCCCTTACGGCGAATGTGGCCTTGCTTCCAACCGATTTTACGGTGCGGGACAACCGCATGGTCCTTTACACTGACGGGGAGGGAGTAAAGGCCCGCGACATGACAGGCCGGCTTGTCTTCACAATCGCAAGAGAGGACCTGCGCGATGTGCGGCTGCGGACCGACTGGAACCACCCACTTGAGCTGGGTGAACCAACACCGCTTTTGAGAAAAATTGAGGCTGCAAGGGATCACTTTTCCGATCCAACGGTAACGGTCGGAGATAGTTTGGAGATCAATCTTCATCCAGCACAGTTACTGCTGTACGGAGCCGAATTCGTAGCATACGTTGGCCTCGCACCAATGTTGGCGCAAGTGCGGACACTATCGCAGGCTCTGGACTTGGCATGGGAGGAAAAAGGCGCTGTTAAGACTGTGTCGTTGCAGGTACCAGGATCGGAGTCTGGTCAGTTGCTGCATGCGTTATACACCAGTCGTTCCCGGGAATCAGACAACGCCTGTCCTGGTTCCCAGGGCGAAGATTCGGGACCTTCACCTCGAGACCAGTAGAAGACCAATATCGCCGGATTACTCCTCAAACGGATGCCCGTACTTGATCGCTAGGAATCGCTGGAGGAACCTCGGCAGGACGTCTGCCCGTTCCTGCTAGGTCGGCTGGTAGCAAGTCTGACGACTTCGTGGTTTACGTTCTTGGATCTCATGATTCTTGCTGCTGTTGCGGAATTCGACATGACCATGGAGGAGGTCAGCAGAAAAGTTTCCCTTGCCGAACCATCCCCCAGCGTGCGGGGCGCAACTTTGAGGTGGCGGGCTGCCGATCTCAGCCCGAGCATGCCATGAGGGACACAACCACCACCCGGGCAGAATATCAGTGTTCATCTCGTGTTGCAGACTCATCCTGAAGGATTCGGGGTTTTCTTAATTCCGTCAGCTGATCTCGATTGGACCACCATCGACTCCTATCCGGCCCCACTAATCCTCGCCTTTGTTTCTGGCGTGCAAGAAAGTCTCGGGCGCCCCTTTCGGCACGGTTAAGGGCGTCGCAGATTTCGAGTCCGAACTGAACTTGGAAAACATGGCGGGGTTGTCCCGAAAGTGCTTCTCAAGTGTTCGTATCCTCGTGCCATCGGCCGGGTGGTCGGAAAGAAGCTGCGGGATCTGGTTGACATCTGCGTTTTGAAAATCTTGAAACAGCCAGACCAGGCCCCACGGGTTATATCCTGCTTGAGCACATATGTCGGAGCCAGTTATATCAGCTTTCGATTCGGCGTCACGTGAATAACCCAGCGAGTGCAGCTTCCCGATGAGCGCGATGGCAATAAGATGAGCGCGCGTCGGTCCCAACAAGATTGCAGCTGCCACTTCCCGCTGCTCAATCTTCCGCTCCTTCACCATGAGGGTAACGCCGTCACGATGAATGGTGTGAGAGACCTCGTGACACAGGGTCCCGGCTAATTGCTCGGTGTTCTTGACGAAGTAAAGCAGCGAGTCGACCACGTACACGTTCCCGCCCGGGGTCGCGAACGCATTGGGCTGCGCTTCGTGCACCAGAAAGAACTTAAAGGGGTGAGGGTATTGAGGCTGTGCCACCCGGGCGATCGCGTCCGCAACCGGCCTCAGATTGTTGTACAAAGGAGACGACTGAATGATCTCTCCCTTGGCCAACAGTTGTTTGTACACTTCTTGTCCCAACTCAGTTTCTTGATCGCTAACCGACTCTGGAGTGGGAGCCTGGGCCAAGCATGTCGGGGTGGCAACCGCGAGCAGCAGCATCGCCCAGAGTCCGAAGGTCGAAGATCGTACCGACGGCATCGTTAGCCTCCTTGGAGATCTTCGCGTTGTTGCAGCGGGTATTGTCTGAGCTATCTTCATCGGCACGCCAGCGTAGTAATTGGCTATCAAAAAGGGAGGCCTTCCAACCTCCCTTTTCAATGCTCAAAGAACGTCGCCGTGTTTCAAGCTACGACGCTTTTGATCTTGCCGGGTCGGCCCTTACTTTCAGCAGTTCCGCCTTTGCCTGCGCCTTACGTTTCGCAGCGTCATGTCTTTCTTTCGCAGCTTGCAACTGAGCCTGGATCTTGGAGTCGAGTTGGTTAATCTTTTCTTCTAATTTTGCTTTCCTATCCGCCTGAACTTTCGCTCGTTCGGCCTTCAACTGAGCTAAATCCGCCTTCATGGCGGCAACATCTTCGTCGTCCACTGTCTCCGCTACCTCGGAAAGGGCTCGCCGGAAAACAGTTCCGCCGATGGCTTCCATGCGCGTGTCCACCGGCGTCGTCCATTCCTCGTCAACCTCGGCAACTAGCGCGACATTGGGCGGCACTAGGCGCTTCTGAACGTCGTCGATGAAATCTGCTCCGACACGAGTATTGTTCAAGTCAATGGTGCTGCCTGCGGCCATTCCCGCGGTTGCGCCGGCCAGCACACCGACCGGCCCTCCCAACACGCCGAGTAGACTTCCCAGAGACGTTCCCACTAGCGTGCCGATCGGACCGACGTCATCCCCTTGCTTCACAGTTGCAGTCCCGTCCGGGTTTTTTACCAGGACGGCACAAGCATAGACACTAATGCTTCCTTCCGAGTCCAGTTGTTGAAGAGCCGTTCTGCCGTCATACGCCTTGCGCTCGTTGGGGAAAATCACTACAAGCATACGATCCATGAGGCGTTCCCGATTGAGCTGATCGTCCGGTTCGTTGATCCGCCGCGTCCCGATCGAGTGCGACGCAAAAAAGGCAGATCCAGACGTGAATGAGAGGAGCGTAAGGCCTACTTTCCGCCTTTCGTTGCAGAGAAACGTCGGCCTATGAGTGGCAGGAATCATATTGCAACTGGGCCCTCCGCGCAACTATGTCGCCTGCATGTTATCGATGTCCTTCTTGAGCGCATCAGTGTCGGCTTGCAGCTGGGCCTTTGCACGCTAGCGTCGACTCGGAAGGAAATCTCTTCGACTGTCTGCTTGGTTGTCTACGAAGACGGAGGCATCAGCGCCCATTTTCGTGCCCCCACGTGCTCATGCTGGTTTAACACGAGGTCGTTCGTGGAAGAATCACATCGATCTGGCCGTCCGAACTACGGGGTCACTTCGATACAACGTCCGTTCTGGGGAAGAGTCCTCCAAAAGACGAGCCTAAAGGATCAATGCATTATCAAAGAAGGCCGGCTTCAGAAGATTGGCTGCAGGCCGGAATCAGATGGTTAGCGTTGGCTTCAAAGAGGCCAGCCAAGGCGTCCGAAGAGTTTGAGCGTAACCGCCAACTGCGGCAAGGGGCGAATACACTCGCCTCGCTACAAGCCATATGGATCCAGTTATTGGGAACCGTCCGGCCCGAAGTAGCGATAGTGGCCGGTGATCTTCCAATTAAACAGAACGTCCTCCATTTTCGGACCAGCCCCGATGTTGTGCACCGCCAAGTATCGGTCCATCAAGCGCGCCTTCTGATCCACGACGATGCCGATATGTGGCACACCTCCGCCCAAATCCCAAGTCACGAGATCGCCCGGGGCATAGTCTGCTGCCCGACTTGTAATAGCGAGACTTTCTCCCTTTCGCTGAAAGAAGACCATGAGATTTGGCACCCGCCGGTGGTCGATGTTGGAATCGGGATGATCCAGCCCCCATCGTCTTTGGTTCGGGTAAGCTGAGAAATTCCGAACCATGTCCTCATGGACTTCCTTCTGCAAGTCAACACCGACTGCACGATAAATGCGAATGATTTCGTCGGTACAAACTCCCGTATCGGGCTGGACATCACCGTTGGGATATGGAATCCGGACATAGTCCGAAACATAGCGAACGGAATAATGCGTTCGCTCGACCGCTGCGGCGACCAATCGCTTTGTGAACTGCTGACGCACCACCGGTGTCACTGCCTTCGGTGATGCGAGCGTCCAGATGCTCCAGACTGAGAATACAACTAGAGCGGGTAGCTTAGCTCTTGCTTTAAGAGCGATCTCCATGACGGGATTGTAGCAAACGGCGCGACTCCGATTTCCTTTGCCTCAGGTCCAGAATTAAGGGGAAAACGTGACCCATGCCCTCCCCGGAAGCCCGGTCTTTTTGGAAGACACAGCAATGCTCCTTCGACAAAAGGCAGCCGCGGCGGGAGTGCGAATCCGATTGGTGCATGGTTTAAGCTTTATAGAAGTAGCCCTGGGCCAACTGAACCACGATTTCGCCGAGGGCTTGCAAGTAGTGCTGCCGTGGACGCACCTGGAGTCTGGCCGATTTACTCCGAAACTAGCTAGAGTGGTATGAGTAAAGACGTGCGCAGCCGCTCTATCAGCAACTCAGACCCCAGGTTGCGGATGAGATTCTGGCCGAGATTCGCGCAGGTTTGCGGGAGCCCTAATAGTGACGTGGGCCCAGGAGCATGACAACGAGTTTAGCGAACTGATGGTGGGCTACGAGCAGATGAAGTGTCCTTCCTTCCCTCATTCAATGGCGAGTCGCGGAAATCGCTCTGCGGCATAAATCGCAATACCCGCAGGACCGAGCGCCAGCCGGGCGCAAAGCACGCCACTGCGCCGTTCCACTTTCAGCCTGGAGAGAGCGTAGCGGGGACACTCCAGGGGCTCGAGTCCCGACTCGGGTGTATACGAAAACAAGAGGCGAAGTTCGTCTCCTTCTGTCCGCAGGTTGGGATTGAGCGTACTGTAAAGCTCATGCCCGTTGATCTCATCTGTATTGAAGACGACCACCATTTCATGATCCGCTACCACTCGCGACCAAGAAACAAGCGTACGCAAGCGATCTCCAAACTTTATCGGCCGGCCGAAATGGATACCGTCGCCGGAGATCTCGTGAACGTACTGACGCCCACGCCTCAGCCCAATCCAGTTATGCCGCAGCTCACACAGCTTAGAGACAGCTTTGAACAGCGGGGCATCCTCGTCGAAGAAGTGAACGTCTTTTGAGCACCTCCCGCCAAAGCGCCCACCAAACATGTTTTCCCGTAAAACCTTGTCACTTGCCGATGGCTGGCCGCCGCTGTCGAACGCCTGCTCGGTGCCATAGTAGATGCAGGGAATGCCAGCCGTCGTCAGGTTGACGGCAAGGGCATTGAATACCAGCTTGCGATACTCAACCATTCCACAAAAACGGCGTTTCTCGTTTCCTTTGTGTATCTGGTCATGGTCGTCAAACATTGTGACCACGTGCTGGCCAAACCAGGCGAAATCGCCGTGGTCGTCATATTCCGAGTTTCGAAAGAGGGAGAAGTACTCGTCAGGTTCCAAAAAACCCTTGACCATCGATTGAAGCCGCCCAGGGATATCTTCGATTCCCAGTGCGGCATCCAGCCCGGTCGTGTCCACCATGGACCACGCGTGGCTGCGCCCGCCTGTCACCTCTCCGGCAAGAAAGAACCGCTCCTTCCCAAGGCTCTGTGTGAACTCGTGAATTGCAGCGCAGAAAATCCGTGTGGACTCCTGGCCCATGTGCTTAACCGCGTCGATGCGAAAGCCGTCAATGTCGGCGTATGCGATCCAGTACGCGTAACAATGGATGAGGTGCCGAAGTGTAGGTGAGGGCGTCGGGTATTTCGCAGACCAGTCCACCGCCAGGTTCAGCTTCTTGAAATCGTAAAAGTCCCCTTCCCTGAACTCCGGATAGAAGTCGAAATTGACTATCCTGCCTTGGCTTACGAAACTGCCCGGCGTCTGCAATTCTTTGGGCCAGATCGCGCTGTCAGGCCAGGCGGCATCAACTGCAGCCGGATCCGGCGGATCAAATGGCAGTATGGGCTTGCCATCGCGGTCGCGGAATCCTTCGACCTTGTAAGGATGCCCGTCCCACCTCGGATCGGGTATCCACCGGTTTTCCCCTGTGCTCATCTGATACCGCGCATCCCGATAGCCGAACACGTTCCCGGCATGGTTGAGGATTATGTCGAGAATGCAATAAATGCCCTGCTGGTGTGCTGCGTCTACCAAATCGCGTAGATCTTGGCTTGTGCCGAAGTGAGGGTCGACGTCGAGGAAGTTCTGAATGCCATATCCGTGATATGTCGCCTCGAAGGGCACCTGTTTGAAAACAGGACTGATCCAGATCGCCGTTACCCCGAGCCGGCGTAAGTACCCGAGCTTGGACCTCAGGCCATTCAAAGTCCCGCCCTGCCAGCCTGCCGCTTGGCCCAGCCACTCCCAGTACGCTACGGATCCGATATCATCGTTTTTTGCAAGGCGGGTCGTTCCCGTTGTGACGGGCTGATCCCGAGCGTCCCGGTAGCCACCCTTTTCATTGCCATCCGAGAATCGATCCAGCATCAGAAAGTAGAGAATCTGGTCTGCCCAACAGTCCGGCGAAGGGGTATATTGACGCTTGGTTAGGTCCGTAAAATCGATTTCTGCAATACTCTTTGGCGCATTCATTGGCATAGCGCGACAGCCCCCTTGCGCAAAATTTCTCTAGTGGTAACGCATGCCGCAGTAGTAATCCCATAAGATATTCAATTCCATATTGCCAAGGGTTCCGTTCGCACAAGCAGTCCTGTAAAGGCGGTCGACCCGTTTCTTCGATATGTCGATTCCCCAGACGGAGGCAGGCCCGGCCACCAACCGCGGGCCATCGACATCACCCGGTCGGGACCTCGTCGCGCGTGACCGCACGCGAGCACCGGAACAGATGGTACTTCCAGGGTTTGAGGCCCACATACAAACCCTGCTTGCTCATCTCCACGCCATCGCGATCATAGACTGTGTCCGACAGGCGATCGTCGAGCCGCCATGCGCCTTCTTGTAGATCAAGCCAAGGCAGATGGAGCAGGCCTTGAGCCGGGGCGCCGCCCAGATTGACTACAACAATCGCCCGGTCCTCGCCCCGTTCCCAGCACCACGCCACGAGGTTCCGGAAGCTGGGGTTGTCGGGCCACCCGGTGCAATGGCACAACTTCCATTCGCCTTCGTGAAATAAAGCGCCATCGACTTCTTCCAGGAGCTTTTCGTAGAAGTTCCTCAGCTCTTCGTTCGGGCGCTCTTCGGCACGCCGGCCGAGGAAGACCGGCGTTCGGAGCATGCGTCCTTCGAATTGTCCTTCGTAGAAGAGCCTGGCTCCCGGAATGGTCGCGGCGGTTAGCGCGGCGGCCTCCTCCTTCCCGCCTGAGAAGGCGGCAGCGGCACGCGGTTCGTCGTGGTTCTCGATAAAGCGGACCAGCTTCGCCTGGTAAGCGGGATCGGCGCTCAGATGAAGACGAACACTCTCCGGATTGCCGTGTTCCAGCCGGTCATAAAGCCTTTTGTCGTAGCAGTAATCGAAGCCGAGCCGCTGCAACTCCCACTCCAGGTCCCAGTACGCCTCGGCAAGGAAGAGGAAATCCGGATGGCTTTCCTTCAGTGTTGGGATGACTTCCGCCCAATACTCCGTCTTCGGGATCTGGCCCGCCCACTGCCCCCACGTGCGTTCAAAGATCGCGTTGAGAAACAGCATCGCCATATCACAACGGATGCCGTCGCACTGTTGGGCAATGGTCGAAACCGCTTGAATAGCCCCGATCCGAAGCCCCGCGTCGAACGCGTTGAACTGCAACACGTCCGGCCACGCGGGGAAATAGGGATCCCGTCCGCGGGCATACACGCGGCCTTCGATCGTGACGAAAGTTGCGGGATTATCGCGTGCATCCTCCGCGGACCCGCGGATGAAGTATTCTGGATGCTCGACAACCCACGGGTGGTCGGGCGCGACATGGTTCGGCACATAATCGAGAATCAGCCGGATCCCACGCCGCGCCAGCTCTCCTCGCGCAGCCGCCAGGCCCTCGGCGCCGCCCAGATGGGGATCGACGACATAACGCCGAACGGAATACGCCGACCCCACATTGTCCTCGGAACGAAAATCGGGCAGTGCGCGGTGGAAATCGTCCAGCAAGACCTGGTTTTGATTGGAGATCGCGACGCAGGCAGGGCTGCGTTCCCAGACGCCCATCAGCCAGACCGCCTCAAAGCCAAACTTTGCGATGGCGTCCCATTCGGCCGATGGGACAGAACTCAGGTCGACGCCGTGGCCGATCTTCGCGCCGATTGCGGAGAGCCAGACCCAGGTGTTGATCTCGTAGATCGCGGGATGCTTTGTCCAGTTCGACATCGTGCTTCCAGACTCCTGCAGGATGGTTGACAGGTGGCTGCGGGTTTATTTTTCTGTGGTAAAGACCGAAGCGCTGTACGGCGACATTAACGAACGCGCCGGACCTTCAACATGAACTCGCCGTCGGGGACCCAACACATCAAAAAATATACCCTCGAGCCGTTGTTGGCATCAAACCTGTGCACGAGTTCCCGACAAAGACAGGCTGTGACGCGGACAACGCAAACTCACGGTCTGACCTGGTGTGGATTCTAATTCGGTGTGCCTGTTCGAACCGATGGGGGTCTCGCCGATTTCCGGCGTTCGTTTTGGCGGCTTCTCAGTCGCCTGATATCGACACGGCCAGAACGATTTCATCGCGGACGGATCTTGCGGGCGGTTCCTCGATTCCGGGCGATAAAGTAAAGTGTTTCCGTTCGCTGGGGCCTGCATGTTCTAGGATTTTGCCGAAATCGGGGTTGCACATCCCGCATTCGCTTCGGTTGTCCCGGGTTCCGGCAGAGAAAAATACTTGGGTACCGGCGGCCTTCATACACAAAATGCATAAGATCTTCGTTTCTGATTACGACGGCACGATCACTGACAAGGACTTTTACTCACTGCTGGCCGAACGTTATGCTCCCGCGGATACGCCTGACTATTTCGCCCAGTACCGGGAGGGACGGATCTCTCATTTCGAGGCCATGGCGGCGTACTTCGCGTTTGCGCCTACCGAGGAACAGCGACTCGAAGAGCTGCTCGCAGCCAGCCAGGCGGATCCAGACCTGGGCGCCGCAGCGGCGCGGCTGCAGCGTGCCGGTTGGGTACTTTGGGTAGTTTCGGCTGGTTCCTCCTGGTACATCGAGCGCGTTCTCAGGCGGGCCGGCGTGGCCGCGACGGTATATTCGAACCCCGGACGCCTGGAGAACGGGCGCGGGCTTGTGTTGGAGAAGCTGGACCCTTCATCCCCATACTATTCGGCATCATTGGGCGTGGACAAATCGGCCGTAGTCCGGCAAGCCCTTCACATCGCCGACACTGTGGCATTCGCGGGTGACGGGCCACCTGACTTGCAGCCGGCCCTGCTCGTTCGGCCGGGGCTGCGTTTCGCGCGGGGGATCCTGGCCGATGAGCTGCGGGCGCGCGGGGAGGCTTTTCAGCCATTCTCGCGCTGGAGTGAGATTGCGAGAGAACTGCTGCCATGAAGAATGCACAGATTAATGTGCCCTGGCTTGTGCGTATCAAGCCCGGAGCACTGCAGCGTCTGGGCCTGTACCTGGCGCGCGCCTGCCTGGCACCCGTCGCTCTGTTTCACAGCGAAGGCCTGTTGCAGTCCATCCTGGACGTGGCTCGACAGAGCCTTCGGGATCACGGCGTGGATGCGGCTCTGCTCCATGAAGTGAAGGAGGCGAGCGTAGAGGAAACGGTGCGCTTGCTGGGCACAGTGCCGTCTTCGTGCAAGGTATTGATCGGAGTCGGTGGCGGCAAGGCGCTCGACGTCGCTAAATATACCGCTTCCCTTGCCGGACTGCCTTACTTCGCGGTGCCAACCTCCCTTTCCAACGACGGCTTCTGCTCGCCACAGGCGAGTTTGACCTTGGAGGGCAAGCGCCGGTCATTGCCCACCGGTCTTCCCGAAGCGCTTGTAGTCGATCTCGCCGTCTGTCAACGGGCACCGCGGACGCTCTGGCATTCTGGAGTTGGCGATTTGTGCTCCAAGTTCACGGCCGTTTCGGACTGGAAGCTGGCTTTCGACAGGCGAGAAGTTCCAATCAATGATCTGGCTGCGTTAATGTCCGATGCCAGCGTTTTCCAGTTCATGGCCCATCCGGTCTCGGACGAACAGGGACTTCGGCTTCTTGCTACGGCGCTTATGCTGAACGGGGTTGCGATGGAGATCGCCGGGTCGTCACGGCCGGCCAGCGGCAGCGAGCACCTCATTTCTCACGCGCTTGATATGTGCGGGGCGAGGCCACGGCTCCACGGCCTCCAGACGGGGACGGCAGCCTATCTCGTCAGCGGCCTGCAGAGCGGCGGCCACCACGAGAAAATTGGCGAGCTGTTCGCCCGCACAGGTTTCTGGGAATCCGTCCGAAAGGAGCCCTTTTCCAAAGAGGAATGGAGGATTGCTGTAAAACGAGCACCTTCGGTTAAAGAGGAGTTTTACACGATTCTCTCCGAGAGGGAGGTGTGGCCGGAACTCGACAGGATGATTGCCCACGACCCAGCCCTCGTTGGATGCTTTGAATGAGGTCTCCTTGCCGGAAACCGCTCGCGGGAAGAGACAAAACCGGCGTTTTCGTCTTGACTGCTAAAGATCTAGAAAGTGCAGGCGCTGTCTGCAGATTTCCGGTTCGCATCCATTGATAGGCTTCGACTTCTTCCCCTCGAGGCAGGTAACTGAGCTCGAGCGGCTTGCCGTCGCGCAGAAGCTTGAGCGTCAAAAGTGCCTGCTGATCGCCTTGAATCCGGTTCAGAGGAACCGGCTGAGTGATTTCGTCTCCATTTCGCAGACCGGCACGTTCGGCTGCGGAGCCCGGAATCAGATCGCGGATGATCCGTTTGGGCTCGACCAGGACCTTCGGGTTGAAGCCCGAGTTGGTAGCGGGCTGCACGGTAGGGAGCCAGCCCGTATTTCAATCCTCGAAGCTGCGCGCACCGCCCTTCATTCGATTGGTGACAAGGTTGGTCCAAACGAACTTTATCACGCGCGCGTCGTTGTAGCAGTACGCCAGGTTGTGATTCAGCGTGGAGAAGCAATGCTGCTGGCAGGTCTTTTTCATGCCGGCAAGCTGAGCGGATTCGAACTTGTGATCATCGATATTCCCCCAGTCGTAGCTTGAGGCGTACATCGGGAAACACGGCGCAACGGTCCCATCCGTGCGCACGATGACGTTGTTTTGGCCAGCTCGGCAATTCCACTCCGCAAAATGAAGTTCGCCATTCCGGTCCTGCACAAAGCCGGGTAGACCCGCGATCCGCTTGGCAATATCGCCATTAGTCCCCGTGCCATCGCCGTTCCAGCCGAGCCGCTGCAGGTCCGATCCGCTCGCCATGCGGATAAACGCCTTGATCTCCTCGAGACGCTGCACGGAGTTGACCATCTGATATCCTGCCTTGTTTTTCTCGATCAGCCAGTCCACCAGCGAGTCAATCTCGGGCCAATCCTCGGGGCGGATGTACGTGGGATTGTCACTGAGATGCTTGAAATGCTCGTCTTGCTCAAGCATCGGAGTTTCGTTGATGTGATAGTCGGTGGCTATGCGGCTGTCGCGCGCGTACTCGGTCAGGGTCCGGATATCCTGTGTATTGTTGCGACAGATATTCATGTTGAAGAACACCATGTAGCCGTAGACATACTGCTTCTTCAGCAAGTACTCGAGGTGCTTACGTACCGGCACCACAGCCTTGGGCAGGCTCGGTTTCTCGTCCCAGGAATCGACCGCAAAGTTGAAAACGGCGGCGCCGGCGTCTCCCAAGCGGTCGACCACGTCAGGACGTAACAGACGCCCGTTCGTGCCGATGTAAATCCAGAATCCCTTCTTGGCCGCGTAATAGACGACTTTGTGGGCGAACTGCGGTCGCAGCAAAGGCTCGCCGCCCATTAAGGCCAACACCCGGCAGCCATGATCGTAAAGCCAGTCAATCGAGCGCCGGGCAATATCCTCGGTCATACCTTTGACCTTGTTGTTATAA
>Ga0126383_10000437_pt1 | contig 22895 bp, 23 predicted proteins | sample PanSoiMetPlot_35_FD_96882 | JGI IMG/M metagenome (GOLD analysis project Ga0126383, IMG submission 96882) | Tropical forest soil microbial communities from Panama - MetaG Plot_35 | ecosystem: Environmental > Terrestrial > Soil > Tropical forest > Bulk soil | place: Panama | collected 2016-02-17
CCGAAGCGTCCGGCCAGCCAGCCGGTCAGCGGCGTCATGATCGCCGCCGCGACAATATAGGACGTCACAACCCACGCAATCTGATCCTGCGCGGCGGAAAAGCCGCCCTGCATGTGCGGCAGGGCGACATTGGCGATCGTCGTGTCGACCCCCTGCATGAAAGTCGCCAACATGATCGAGACGGTAATTGCGCCCCGGTTCGCGACCGGGGCACGCGTCTCATCCGTCACCGCTCCGCGGCTCGTGTATTGGGGCCGGTGAGCCAGGCGAACATGCCCTGGACGCGGTCGAGCCAGGGCCGGCGGTGGCGCGTGTCTACCTCGACCGTCGCGCTGAGCCCGGCATGCAGCGGCGCCGCCATATGATCGACATGTTCGAGGCTGAGCCGCACCGGCAAGCGCTGGACGACCTTTACCCAATTGCCGGTCGCGTTCTCGGCCGGCAACAGCGAGAACGTCAACCCGGTCCCGGGGCTGAGGCTCTCGACCTTGGCGTGAAAGACAGTGTCGGGATAGGTATCGACTTCCACCGTGGCTTCCTGGCCCGGACGCATATGGGTAAGCTCGGTCTCCTTGAAATTGGCCTCCACCCAAACCCGGTCGGTCGACATCAATGAGAACAGGGGCGTTCCCGCATTGACGTAATCGCCGACCTGCAGCTGCTCTACCTTTGTGACGATCCCGTTCTCCGGGGCGTGAATTTCCGTATAAGAGAGGTTTAGCTCGGCACGGTCGAGTGCGGCCTGTGCGTGCTGCACCATCGGGTGTTGCTCCAGCGGGATATCCGGGTCACCACCGATATTGGCGAGCGCGACGGCGACGTCCTGCTGCTTAGACGCGAGTTGTTGCCGCCCGTTCTCATAGGCTTGTCTCGACTGGTCAAACTGCTGCTGGGAGGCGGTGCCGGAAGCGAGAAGGCGTTTTTGCCGCTCGAACTCGCGCTCCTGATACTCTGACGTGGCCTCCGCCGCCCGGGCATCCGCCCGCTTCTGGTGGTACGTCGCCTTTAACGCGTGAATTTGGTACCGCACGGTGGCGAGCTGGGCTCTCGCTTCGTCTACGGCGATCCGGAACGGGCGTGAATCGAGACGAAAGAGGACCTGACCAGCGGCGACCTTCTGATTGTCCTTGACCTCCACTTCGACGACCCGACCGGGAACATCGGTACTGATCGAAGCCCGAGCGGCCTGGATATAGGCGTCATCGGTCGACACGTAGCGCCCGCCGGTCAAGTACCAATAGCCCGCCGCGAGCAGGACGAGAATCGGCCCGGCCAGCATCAGCGGCAGTCGCAATCTTTGCCGTAACGGGCGCCGCCGCCCGAGGACCGCCGGGCGGCCTTCGAGCGGGCCCCGCAGCGCGCCGATCGTCGAAGTTTCGTTGTCGGCGGAAGTCGTCAATGCCGGCCTCCGACGGGCGACAACTCCGCCGCCTCGGCATGGGGCGCGCGGTCTGCCGTCTCGTCGAGATCGGCGAATTCCGCCGCCAAGGGCGGCACACGCTCCGAAAGGTTGGCGTGCACCCGCCGCAGCAGCTCGAGCAGCTGCTTTCCCTCGTCTTTGGAAAAGCCGGCAAAAGACTCGCCGCGGATCTCGTTCGATAGGTCGAGAATGCGCGCCAGGATCGGCCGGGCCTTGTCGGTCAGAACCAGGCGGCGAGCGCGCCGGTCGCCGGGCTGCGGCTGCCGCTCGATCCAGCCGTCCTCCTCCATACGATCGATCTGCCTGACCAAGGTCATCGGCTTGATTTCTAGGAGGTCGGCAAGGCCGGCCTGGTTGATCCCCTCGTTTCGAGCGAGATAGCCGAGCACCTTGCATTGCGCCCGGGTCAGGCCGAGGAAGAGCAGCGCCCGTTGATTGAACCGGCGCCCGAACAGGCGGGCGACGTCGTGGACCAGAAACCCAAAGCTGCGGTCGAGATCGATGGCCATGGCGATATCAACACTACCCATCGGAGATAATAAGCTATGGTATCAAATTCTGCCAGCGTTGCCGCGGGTGAATTCGCGCGGCTGGTAGTCGCGAATTCGATGGCTGGGCGCTAGCCGGCGCGCAGCCCCGGGCGGGCCCGGCGGACCAGCAGCAAAAGCGGAATCAGCAGAAACACGATCATCATCATCAGAGCGTAATCGTTGATATAGGCCACCATCGCCGCCTGCCGGGTCACCTCTGCGTTGAGTGCCGCAATCCCGGAGGGTGTCGAGAGGTTGAAAGGCGGCGCCAACAGCGGCCCCTGGGCGAGGGGGTTGTCCGGCCGCAGGTGCTCGATCAGGCGCGAGTGCACGATCTGAGTGTTCTGGATCAACAGCGCCTCGAAGATCGAGATGCCGATGCTGCCGCCGAGATTGCGCATCAGGCTGCGCATCGCGGTGCCTTGCGTCAGGATGTGGCGCGGCAGGTTCGACAGCGCCAGCGTGTTCAGCGGAACGAAAGTGCAGCCGAGCCCAAAGCCTTGCACGATCCCGGACAGAATTACCGGAGCCATTCCCATCTGCAGCGAAAACCCCGTCATCTGCCATAGCGACAGGACGGTCAACAGAAACCCGGCGAGGATGATCAGCCGATTGTCGATGCGGTTGATCATGCGCCCGACGATAAACATGGCGACCATCGTGCCGATACCGCGCGGAGCGGTGACGAGCCCGGTCGTGAATACCGGATAATTCATCAGGGACTGGAGCATGGTCGGCAGAAGCGCCAGGGTGCCGCTGAGAATGCCGCCGACGAAGAACATCAGGACGGTGCCGGCCATGAAGTTGGGGCTCTTTAGCAGATCGAGATTGATGAACGACCGATCGGTGGTGGTTGCGGTATGAACGATGAACAGATAGAAGGCCACTCCCGAAACGATCGCTGCGACCCAGATCTCCGTCGAGTTGAACCAGTCCTTGAGCTGACCGCGGTCGAGCAGCATCTGCAGCGCGCCTACAGCAATGCTCAATGTCACAAAGCCGAAGAAATCGAAGGCCTCGCGGTGGGTGTGCCGCGCGTCGCGGATGAAGATCAGGATGCCGAGGCTCGCTATCACTCCGACCGGCAGGTTGATGTAGAAGATCCAGCGCCAGCTGTAATCTTGGGTCAGCCAACCACCGAGCATCGGGCCAAAAATCGGCCCCAGCATGACCCCAATGCCCCAGACCGCGATGGCCTGGCCGTGCCGTTCCGGCGGGTTGATCTGCATCAGTACCGATTGCGACAGAGGGACGAGCCCGGCGCCGCAGGCGCCTTGCAGCAGGCGGTAGATCACCAATTGCGTGAGGCTGGTGGCGCTGCCGCACAAGGCCGAGGCCAGGGTGAACCCCGCCACTGAGAACAGAAACACGTATTTGATGCCGAGACGTCCGGCGAGCCACCCCGTCAACGGCGTCATGATCGCGACCGCGACGATGTACGAGGTCAACACCCAGGCGATTTGGTCCTGACCGCCGACAGGCTGCCCTGGATATGGGGCAAGGCGACATTGGCGATCGTGTTGTCGACGCCTTGCATGATCGTCGCCAGCATGATCGAGGCCGTGATCATGCCTCGATTGGCGACCGGCGCTCTTGCCTCGCTCCTCACCCGCCGCTGTCCGTTCACAAAGAACGCATGTGACGTGATTATAAGCCAAGCAGATGAGTTCCTACAAATTCCGGTCGATCGGGCCTGACCGCTGAAAATTCGATGGCTCGGGGAGAGGGCGGCGGGTACTAAAAAGCGCCGCCGGGCTCGGCCGATATAAAGAGAAAAGAGAAAAGGGGGGTCGCGGGCCTGTTCCGCGCGGGGCCTCCGATGGGGTATGATCTTGCAAGGGAGGGCAGAGCATGAAGACAAAGCTTCAATCACTGCGGCTGTTTGCGGCGTTCGGCATTGCCATGCTGATCGGCGGCGCTCCGGCGCGGCTCGTCGCGCAACAGACGGCGGACCCGGCCATCCATATCGGTGCCCATGATCTGGGCGGGGTCGTAGCCGGCGCAAACGGACCCGAGGCGGGCGTTTGGGTGATTGCCGAGACTACGGGCCTACCAACGACAAGGTTCGCCAAGATCGTCGTCACCGACGACCTGGGACGCTATGTCATTCCGGACCTCCCCCAGGCCGATTACAGCGTATGGGTTCGAGGCTACGGGCTCGTCGACTCGCCGATGGTCGTGACGAAGCCGGGGAAGATCGTGAACCTGAAAGCGGTGCCAGCGCCGAACGCGGCGGCGGCTGCCCAATACTATCCGGCGGTCTACTGGTATTCGATGCTGAATATTCCGGACCAGAGCCAGTTCTCCGGTCCGCAGCGCGACGAGAATATGCCGGAGAATATTAAGAGCCAGGCCGCATGGCTGAACATCATCAAGACCACCGGCTGCATCGCCTGCCACGGGATCGGTACGATCGGCACGCGCACAATCCCCGCCGCGCTCGGCCACTTCGATAATTCGGCCGAGGCCTGGGCGCGGCGTGTCCAGTCGGGCCAGGCGATGACGCAGATGGTCAATACGATCAACCGGCTCGACGCGCAACTCGCATTCCAGTATTTCGGCGACTGGACGGATCGGATCACCAAAGGCGAGCTGCCCTTTGCACAGCCTCCCAGGCCGCAAGGCGTCGAGCGCAACATCGTGCTGACCTTGTGGGATTGGAGCCGAGAGACCGCGTATATGCACGATCTCATCGGCACCGACCGCCGCAACCCCACGGTCAACGCCAACGGCAAGCTCTACGGCTCGACGGAGGAGAGCACCGATTATTTTCCAGTGCTCGACCCGGCGTACAACTCCGTCGCTGAGATCAAACATCCGGTGCGCGATCCCAATACGCCCTCCTCGAAGAGCGCACCGCTGGAACCTTCGCCCTATTGGGGTGACGAGCCTATTTGGGACAGCCAGGCCAGTCTGCACAACCCGATGATGGACGAGAAGGGGCGGGTCTGGTTCACCGCCCGGGTGCGGCCTCCGGCCAACCCCGATTTCTGCAAGCAGGGGTCGAGCCATCCCTCCGCGCAGGTCTTCCCATTGCAAGAGGCCAACCGCCATCTCTCGATCTATGACCCGGCGAACGGCAAGTTCACGCTGGTCAGCACCTGTTTTCCGACGCACCATCTGAACTTCGCGACAGACGCCAACCAAACGCTGTGGACCAGCGCCGGCGGGCCGCAGACGCCGGTCGTCGGATGGCTCAATCGCAAGATGTTCGAGGAGACCGGCGACGAACAAAAATCTCAGGGCTGGTCGCCCTTCATTCTCGACACCAACGGCAACGGCAAGCGGGACGATTATGTCGAGCCCAACCAGCCGGTCGACCCAGCGAAGGACAAGCGCGTCGTCGCGGGCCTCTATTCGGTAGCCGTCAGCCCGGCCGACGGGACTATCTGGGGTACGTCATTGGGCTTTCCTGGCTATGTGGTTCGCGTGAACCCGGGACTCGACTCGACCCACACGGCCCTGACCGAGATCTATGAGCCGCCATCGCCCGGCTATGGGCCGCGCGGCGGCGACATCGACAGCAAGGGCGTCTTCTGGGCGTCACTGGCGAGCGGACATCTGGCGAGCTTCGACCGAACCAAATGCAGGGTGTTGAACGGCCCGACCGCGACCGGCAAGCACTGTCCCGAGGGTTGGACGCTCTACCCATTCCCGGGACCGCAGTTCAAAGGCGTCAGCGATCCCGGCAGCGTCGAGTCGAGCTATTACGTCTGGGTCGATCAGCACAATACATTAGGGCTTGGCAGGGACGTGCCGATCGCCACTGGCAACCTCAATAGCGCATTGCTGGCTCTCGTCGACGGCAAGGTCGTGGTCCTGCGCGTCCCCTATGTGAACGACTATTTCACGAAAGGGGTCGAAGGCCGCATCGACGACCCGAACGCCGGCTGGAAAGGCCGGGAGTTGTGGACCACCACCTCGACCAGGACCATGTTCCATCTCGAAACCGGCAAGGGGACACTGCCTAAAGTCGTGCGCTTCCAGCTGCGCCCGGACCCGCTCGCCAACTAGGCGGGGCCGTCAACTCTGGCCGGCGACGTTGCGGCGCAGCCGTTCCTGGCTGGCAGCCGGCCAGACCTCAGGAATCCTGTAGAACGCCTCGAAGGAGCGCGCATCGGCGGGCAATTCGAACCAGGGCAGTTTGCTTCTGGTGAAGATATGAACGTCGGGCTTGACCCGTTCCGGATGGTCCAGGGTCCCGGCGCGGACGAGCAAGGTGTCGCCGGGCGCGGCGTGGTATTTGCTCCACAGGCGCGTCCCGCAATCGCTGCAAAAGAACACCTCGTGCGGTTTGCCGCTGCCCGCCGACAGCATGACGGATTTCGGCAGGCTGTGGTCGGCCTCTACGCAATTCTTCTCGATCCACATGTTGAGGACGAACGCGCTGCCCGTCTGTTTCTGGCAATCGCGGCAATGGCAGGCGTGAATGATCAGCGGCGGGGCAATCAACCGGTACCGCACCGCACCGCAGGCGCATCCCCCTTCATGATCCATCTCCACCCTCCATCCTTCGATCCGGTTACCTCAGGGCGCTGGAAGTCTCGACCAACACAACAGCCGGCATGTTCGGCGAGAACTACGCCGATTGGCAAGCTGCGATCGCTATCATTGCATCTGAAAATCTATTCGGCTGGCGAGTCTGGCCAATAACAGAAGCATCAAAAATGGCCGTAATGGTGCGGTTTACAGAGCTGCCGTAAACTATCACTCGAGTGCCTGTCATTATGGAAGACTACCTACCGTTGTCGGGGCCGGACCGCTCCTGATATTCGCGCGTCGCGCGTGGCGATCGATGACGATGGTCTTGCAGATCTCTCGGGTGTGACTTATATCGAGCGGCATATTAACGATTTCTTTTGGGAGTCACGCTCGGTGGAAGATTGGCAGTTGGCAGATGAACGAAATAATCGAGAAAGGATCACCCGAGCCCGACAAGCAGCCGAGGAGCTCTTCAAGCCCGCGCCGCCCAACCCCCCCGATGTAAAGGTGCCGCAATCGGCATCGAATGAGGGCACGCCAACCGATCAGCCGCCGCGGCGACAACCGCGCATCTTCACAGTCCCGCCACGGCTTGCCCCGCTCCCAAAGACGGAGCCACCAGTCGCAAACCCGCCGGCTCGGCGAGGCGTCGCGAAGCCCCGCAAGGTCACCGTGCCTCCTTCGCAAATCGGCCGGGTGCGTGCATTGGCAACTTACGGCATGACGCCTCGGCAGGTCGCAGATCTTTACGGGGTCGCAACCGAGGAAATCGATCGGATCCTCAAAACTCCTGCTTAGCCCAACAAACTCACGGCGATGCCCTATTGCCGCTGCGGCAACGAATTTCCCCAAGCGCGAGCCGAGCTCGGTTTCGATTGCTGTCTCGAATGCGGAACCGCACAAGCCGCGGCTGAAACCGCGCGCCGGGCCCATATGATCGCGCCGATCAGTCATAAATCGGGTTACACCTATCTGGGCCCTGATCGCCCGTCGCAGCGCCAGCGCCTCCTGGAGGGCTCCGCGAAGACCCCGCCGATTGAGGCCGGCTCGGCCCTCGGCCGCTCTGCGCGGCCACGACCGGCGAAACGCAAGCGATACGAATTCGCCGGCTGGGAGTTCAAGCCTGACAAGCGGGGCGTGCGGCAAAAGCGGGCAGTCCTCCGAGAAATCCCATCCGACTGAGCTTTCAACCACCGACGGGACCCGGTTTGCCAGCCGCAAGAATAGTGGCTTGCCCGCCTGCGCGCCTGCGCCGTAGGCTGATCGCGATCAGCTGCCGTCCAACTCACGAATCCGAGCAGCGAAATTGGGGGGATCGCAATGGACGCTCAAATCAACCTGTCACGCCGCCACGCTTTGTCAATGGCTGTCGCACTAGGAGGCATCGCAATGTCCGGTGGTCGCGCTTCGTCACAATCCTCACCGCGGATCGAGCAATTGACTCCAGAGCTGGAGCGGATCATCTCCGCGTCGGACCCGATTCAACATCTCGCCGACGGGTTCGGTGGCGCTTTAGGCCCGGCAGAAGGACCGCTGTGGTGGAAGGAGGGCCATTACCTGCTGTTCAGCGACATTCACAATGACAAGCGGATGAAATACGAGCCCGGCAAAGGGGTGACGGTCTTCCAAGAGCCGACCAACCGCGCCAATGGGCTGACCCGAGACCTGCAGGGCCGGCTCGTCGCTTGCGAGCACGATTCGCGGCGTGTCACCCGCCAGGAACTCGACGGCAGCACCACAGTAATCGCCAACAGCTTCCAGGGGCGGCGGCTCAACCGGCCGAATGACGTCGTGGTCAAATCCGACGGCTGCATCTACTTCACCGACCCGTGGACCAGCCCGGCCGCCCCCGAGCAATGGGACCTGACCTTTTCCGGCGTCTACCGCGTCACCCCCGACCTCGGCACGATGAGCCTCCTGATCGGCGACTTTATTGTTCCGAACGGCCTCGCCTTCTCTCCTGACGAGAAAGTGCTGTACATCAACGATTCGCGGCGCGGCCATATCCGGGCATTCGAGCTCGCGCCAAACGGGACGCTCGCCAAGCAGACCGACCGGGTGTTTGCCGATCTGCGCGGCGAAGAACCGGGCGTCCCAGACGGGATGAAGGTTGATGTCGAGGGCAATGTCTATTGCGGCGGCGCCGGCGGCATATTGATCATGGACCCGAACGGCAAAAAGCTCGGCCGCATCGTCCACGGCGCGCCCGCCACCACCAATATCGCCTTCGGCGGCGACGACTGGAAGATCCTCTACTTCACCAGTCGCAACCATCTGGGTTCTGTGAACGTGAAAATCCCGGGTGTGCCGGTGCCGACGCAAAAGCGATAATTCTCCCGACTAAATCTTGACTTCACTGATCTGAATGGTCGGTTGGATGTCGGTGTAATTGGGAATATCTGCCATAATGGTATTGGCATGGGGGCCGAAGGCGGTCTGAAAATCCGCTACCGAGTCGAAATAGAGATGCCCCATTGCGACGAAGGCCGGCCGCGACCCCGGCGTCGCGCCCGATACCCCTTGCTCTACGGCAACGTTTTTGCATATTGACCCCAGCTTTTCTCGGACCATCGGTATGTGCTTGCTGCAGTAATAGCTCATGTCGAACTTACTGCCCTCGTTGTTCGGGTAGAGCACGCTGACTTTGATCATTAGCCGCCTCCATAGGTTGAGAGAGTGAGCAACCGTCACAGAGCCCTTGATCCTCGCGGGCCACAATAACCGTCGGTATGGGTCTGAGCGCTAGCCTCGCTCGAAAATCTTCGAGCACAACTCGAGGGCAGCGGCGCCCTCTTCAAGATAATCGGTGGCGTACCGACGAGATGATCGATAACATTGGTGTTCATCGTCTCGCCTGCCTGCTGCAGCGCCTCCGGCCAGCTCTCCGCATCGTAATCGCCGCGGCCGAGCCACATCAGCGCCAGCAGCTCCTGACGCTCCAGAGGGCTGAGCCCGTAGATTGCGCCCCTCAGTTCCTGCTCGCTCGGGTTGTCCGGCGTCTCCAGCAGAATTTGTCGTTCATCGTCGTCGGGCGGATTCGGGCCGGTCGCCGCATCCGGCTCCACCGGCACTTCAGCATCGAACTCGCGCGCCTTGGCGATTATGAACGCCAGTCTCTCCAGTGAAATAGCCAGCATTCGGCCTCTCTTTGATCGTCGCATCTTGAACATCGGCGCCGACAGGCCCGGACCCGCGCCGCCGTGCTGTCGGTGCTAACGCCCGACCAAAAATTTCGCCCGGCGACGCCGCTTCATTTGACCAGAGTTACCGGAACTCGGGCAAGTTGAACGACCCTCGTGGCGACCGACCCGAGGATCAGTCCGCGCAATGCGCTCAGCCCGCGCGTCCCCATCACGATCTGGTCGGCTTTGACTTGGCGCGCGATCTTGACGATCGTTTCGGCGATCGGACCCAACTCGGGTCTCGTTTCGAATCTCACCTCAGCCTTACGGCAAAGTCCTATCGCTCGCCGCAAAGCCTTTCCCGACTGACGCGCAGCCGCCTCTCTGTCGGCATCGGCCGTGACGACCGCGGCGATGTCCGAAACGTCGAGCGTCTCCCTGCTTTGAACGTTCACCAGAATGATCACGGCATCCGGCCTGCCGGTGGTGAGCGACACTGCGTAGGTAACAGCATGGTTCGCCGGCGCCGAGCCATCGACCGGGACGACGATTCTCACGACGGAACAAACTCCGGTGTTTGCCGGCCTCGGGGGTGACGCAGCTACACCGGTCAGTCCCCCCAGACCAGGAAGAGGCCGGCCTCTCCGGGATAGCCGCCCGGAAAATCGAGCACGCGTGCCGCCAGGTGAAAGCCACCCGGCTTCAGATCGCGCTCCCAACGCAGGTAAATCTCGGCCGCCTCGCCGCGCAAGGTTTCGGGCCAGTTTGCCAGCGGCGCGTTGATCGCCCGTCCATGATCGGTGCACAGCTCCGTCGGAAAACGCAGCAACATAAACTGCTTCTCGCCGCGTGCCGCCGCTTCTCGCGCACGGTGCAAAATCGAGCGCCAGTCCTCCTCGCCGATATGGTGGTCGATCAGCTCGCCGACGCGCCAGTGGCTCTGCTCGGCGGCGGAACGGCGCATCTCGTCTCGACGTTCGATCTTGCGATGTTCGAAGTCGGCGGTCAGCTCTCGAAAATTGGCAACCGTCAGAAGAGGCTCCAGGTTGCCCGCCGAGGTCCGACGCGGTGCGCCGGGTGCTGCTGTATCGTGCCGATGCCCGAAACGGTGGTCGATCGCAGTAACAACATCTGTCAAAAGACCATGCGGCCTGGCTCTACTCCCGGAGGAGCTCTGGTCTAGATGATTCATGTCAAAAGCGCGAAGCAGGTCGGCGCGGCTCACAATTCCCACCACGTGACCATCACGTACGACCGGGACGCGTTTGATCCGGTATTCCTGCAGGAGCCGGGTGATTTCCGAGGCCTCGGCTGTCTCGGTTATCCTCACCACCGGCGCGGTCATGACATCTCGAGCGGTCAGCTCAGTGCTGCCGAGACTTGCCAGAAACTGCGGGTTGAGGGTTTGTCCTTCCGCCAACAGGGTCAACCACCAGTCGCGCCGCGCCTGCCGATCGGCCTCCCCGCGCCCGAGCAGGTCACCCTCGCTGACCATTCCAATCGCCACTCCGTTGCGGTCGATAACGGGAACTGCACTGACCCCGTGCTCGAGCAGAATGCGCGCTATCTCGCGCGTCGGCGTCTCGGGGGGAACGCTGACCACCTCCTTCGTCATAAACTCGCGTGCCTGCATGCGTGATGACCTCGCCAATACCCGGGACTAGAAACCCCGTCGTGGAGACCGATTACCAGGACTTGATGACGTTTGAGACGCCTACCGGCTGGCTGCTGATCACACACTGCTCAATGCATCATCAGGACTGGCACGGCGGCGCCGCGGAGTACGTGCCGGGTGAAGCCGCCGAAGATCCACTCCCGCAAACGGCTGTGGCCGTAGGCGCCCATGACAACCAGGGCGCCTTGTTCGGCGGCGGCTGCGAGCAGTGTGTCGGCGGCGCCCAACCGGTCGGGCTGCAGGTGACGGGTCGACGCGTTCAGGCCATGCCAGCGGAGAGCGGTCATCAGGCGAGCTCCCTCTTCGTCCGAGATCCCCCGTTCCTCGGCCACGGTAACGATCAGGATTTGCTTCGCCCTGGACAGCAGCGGCATCGCTGCCGTTACCGCCCGGGCTGCTTCCGGTGCGGCCTTCCAGGCGATAACCATCGTTTCGGGGAGCCCGGCGAGCGGAGTCGCAGGCGGTATCAATATCGGCCGGCCGCTGCCGAGGACGGCGGTCTCGATCGTGTCCATAGAGACCCCCTGGTCGTCGGCCGATCGGCCGATGAGGAGGAGATCGGCCGATCGGCCGTGTTCGGCAATCCAGTAAGCCTCGTCGCCGGTCTCGCGAAGCCATTGCGCCGAAGGGCCCGGCTGCCCGCTCGGAATTTCCGCGACCGCCAGCCCCTCGCGTGCACAAAAACGCTGAAACTGCTGTTTGGCCTTTTCCTCCCGTTGCTGGGCTTCCTCGTCTATTTTCGCGACCAGACCGGTGATCATCGTGGCGCCGCCACCATCGGCGCTCATGGCGGCAACCATCGCCGCCGGGTCGACGCGCACGTGCAGGATGTCGAGATGCGCGTCGAACGCGCGCGCTGCGGCCAGGGCCGATGTGAAGACGGCATCGTCGGCAGCGCTTCCTGTCGCCGGGACAAGAATCGTCTTGATCATCGGACCTCCTCTGGGCGCTCATGCTGACAGTCAATGTTCGGCTGGCCCGCACAGGCCGCCATTGATTTAAGTCAATTCACGGGACGAGCCGACGGGCAACGGCTACTGCCACCGGCAACGCCATACGGTGCGTTTGACGCCCGAGATCCAGCGGCTTCAGCAGCATTCGCACGCTCATCCCGTGTGGGAAGTGGTCGCGGACCAAATCTCGTACTTCTCGGCGCAAAACCCGGTAAACCCCTGCGTCGAACGGAGTTGAGGGATGGCGAGCCTTGTAGACGTGCTTCAGGACCACGAAGCTGTCGTCGCCGCCGGTCATCCTCAGGCGCCGCCACAGCGCCGACACGACCTGCGCGCGGCGCGGACTTTCGACTTGCCGGTAGCTCCGGAAATAACGATAGAAATGCTTGTAGTGGCGGACCTCGTCGTCTGCTATGCGCCGCGCCACGATGGCGAGTACCGGATCCGGGCTGGCGCGCGACAAAGTGGTGTAATAGCTGGCCGTGCCCGTCTCGACGACACAGCGCGACGCCAGCTCCAGGCTGCGTACCCGCTCCAGCGCCACGTCGCAATAAGGCCTGAATTCCTCGACAAACCCGCGGTACGCCGGTTCCCAGTCGAATTCCGGCCAGGCGGTCTCAACGTAGCGGCGCAATGCCCTGCCGTGCTGCAATTCTTCAGGCAGCCAGGAGTGGGCCAACCATGACGTGACTTCGTCGTCTTCCGCGAAATATTCGACCAGATTCTCGGTATAGAGGTCGGTGGCGCTTTCCATAAAAGAGGCCGACGCGACCAAGTAGAAAAACGCCCGGTTCGCGGCCACGGCATCGGGGCGAATGCGATGCCAAGGAATGTCGTCGAGGGACCAGTGCCGCCGGCCTCTCCGGCTTCGGCCGACAGCGCGAACCTCGTTTACGGTATGAGTGCGAAGGTCCATCCCAGTTGGCGAACGGTGTCGGTCAGAAGGTGAACATTGTGCTTTCGGCGCGGAGGCCGAGAAGAATTTGGCCTACCGTTGCGAAATGCGCCTGGCGGCCTTGATACTGTTGGAGCACCGTGTGGACATCGCGAAACCGGCGTTCGAACGGATTGCTCTCGAAAATCGCGGTCGCCCCGGCCGCATGATACGCCGTGTCCACGACATCGCGCGCCTGATGAATGGCCCAGGTCGAGGCCAGACGTATCGTGGTGTTGTGATCGAGCGTAACGCGGCCCAACCGTCCGACGTCAACCCAGATTTCTTCGAGCGAGCCCATTAGGAAAGCGCGCGCCGCCCTGAGCCGCGCTTCCGATTTCGCGGCCTGCGACTGCACGACATTGTCGTCACGCAACGTGCTTCTGGCGCCGCGCGGGATCTTGTCACGAGCGAGCGCTATAAAGGCCTCCAGGGCACTTCGCGCGACCCCGAGCGCGACCCCGGCGAAGCCGCAGGAATACATGTTGCTGCTGCTGAAAGCGTAGAGCGGGCCGGGCTGACGGGGCTTCGGTTCGGCTTCCCGCAACACCGTATGGCTCTCCGGCACAAAAAGATCGGTGACGGTATAGCTGTCGCTCCCAGTGCCGCGCAAACCGATGACATGCCAGATGTCGGTAAATCGGGCACTGGCTTTCGGGAAGAGCAAGGTGCGCATCACCGAGCCACCATCGGTCCGCAGCCGCGGCGTCCCGTCATCTCCGAGGATCGCCACATGGGCGCCGAGCCAAGTCGCATGATGGCTGCCGCTGGCGAAGCTCCAGGTCCCGGTCAGCCGGTAGCCGCCCGCGACCTCCCGGGCCTCGGCCGGACCGGGCGGACCCCAGGCGACGATACCGCGCTTAGGACCGAAAATCTCCCGCGCCACTTCCGGGTCGAGCAAGGCCGCAGTCATCGTGCAGCCATTCGCCTGGCCAAGGCACCAGGCGGTGCTGGCGTCGTGCTTGGCTACCTCCTCGATGACCTGCACATAGGCGGCCGGCGGCAATTCGGCGCCGTAAAGCGCGCGCGGCAGCAGCAGGCGGAACAGCCCACGATCGACCAAGGCTTCGACGATTGACTCAGGGAGCTCCCGACGGCGCTCGATCTCGTCCGCCGCCGCTTCGAGTTCCGGGCCAAGATCTCGTGCTCGCGCGATGTATGCGGTTACGGACGCTTCGGTCATCGGTACCGGGACGAACGCCTACCCATCCAGCCGCGGGCGAACCGAGCGCCACGTCGTGGCCTTCTCATACGCATGCGCCGCGCGTAGCACCGTCGCCTCGTCGAACGGCTTGCCGACGAGCTGGAAGGCGAGCGGCAAGCCCGCGGCACTGTAGCCGCAACAGACCGACATTGCCGGGGTGCCCGTCACGTTGAACGGCATCGTCAGCATCGGGCGCTCGAAGGTCGCGAACTTGCCGACGGCATCGATAGCCGGCGCTTCGCTCGGGGTGGCCGCGGTAAGGGCGAGATCGAGATCAGCCATCGCCGTCGCGAACTCGGCCGCCAGCTCGCGGCGGCGGCGAACCGCCTGGACGTAATCGCCGCCGCTGATCAGGGCGGCGAGGACCATACGGTCGCGGAACAGCTCGCCGTAATCGCTAAACCGCTCGCGCAATGTCGCCTCGTGGATCGCATAAGCCTCGGTCAGCATGATCAAAACGCCACACGCCGCCCATTCGGCAAGCGGCGACAGCCGCAGCTCGCGGACCGAGCAGCCGAGATCTTCGAAGACCTTGACGGCGGCGGCGATGCCCTGCCGCGTAGCCTCGTCCGCCGGATTGTCGTCCTCGTAAAAGTGGCGGATTAGCCCGACCCGCAATCCTTTGATGTCGCCCGAAAGTGCGGCGCGGTAATCCGGCACCGGGCGGTCGGCGCTCGCCGGATCAGCCGGATCGTGACCGGCCATCGCCTGCAGCATGATCGCGCAATCCTCCGCGGTCCACGCCATCGGGCCGGCATGGTCGAGCGAGAAGGCGAGCGGCAGGATACCGGCACGGCTGATCCGGCCGTAGCCGGGCTTCAGCCCGGCCAGACCGCACAGCGCGGCCGGGCCGCGGATCGAACCGCCGGTGTCGCTGCCGGTACCGCCGAGCACAAGGCCGGCGGCGACGGCCGCTCCGGTCCCGCTGCTCGACCCGCCGGTGAAGCGGCTGGTATCCCAGGGGTTGCGGGCAGGCGGCCACGGGAGATCGAAAGACGGTCCGCCGAGTGCGAATTCGTGGGTGGCGAGCTTGCCGAGCACGATTGCACCGGCATCGGTCAAGCGCCGGACCGACGTCGCATCCTGCTGCGGCACATGGTCGATCAGGATCTTCGAATGGCCGGTCGTCGGCACTCCCTTGGTCTCGTATATGTCTTTGAGGCCAATCGGGATGCCGTGCAATGGGCCGCGGCGATTGCCGGCCATGATCTCGGCCGCGGCGGCTCGCGCTGCGGCGAGAGCGGGTTCGCGCAGCACCCGGATGAAGCTGTTGAGCTTGCCGTCGTGCCGCTCGATGCGTGAGAGGCGGCTCTCGACGAGTTCGACCGGGGAAAGCTCGCGTTTGCCGATCAGTGCGGCCGCCTCGGCGATCGTCAGAAAATCCGGGACCATCCGTTACTCCTTGGGCGGCGGGAAGATGTGGGCAGGCTCGGCGGCCATCGTTCGGGTTTTTCGCACCCGTTCCCCCATCTCGTCGATGAAATGGGCTGCGGCGGCGATATCCCGCCGCTCGCGCTCGGGCACCTCCAGCCCGGCGCGGGCGAGCGCCGTCTCGACCTCGGCGCGGCTCATGCGTAGCGTTTTCACGATCCCATCCCCATTGGTCCGGCTGTCTCATTCTGGCGGAAATCGCTGCGCGGCGGAACCGAATATCTGCCCGCAGATGCGCGTTGCGCCGCGATTGCGCGGGTGTGAGAGTCACAGCCGATCAGGAATTAACGAATCGGAGGGGACGACATGGCAGGAGACCGGCGGGTTGCAATCATAACGGGAGCGGCGAGCGGCATCGGGCGGGCAATGGCTCTGGGCCTCCTCGAAGACGGTATCGATGTCGCCGCGGTCGACAAGGAGCCGGCCTGGCTGGACGAGTTGAGGGCGGAGGCAAACGGCAGAGGGTCCTCAGGAGCGCTGCAGACGATCCGGGCCGATCTGACGGAGCCGGCCTCGTTCGACACCGTCGTGTCGGCGGTGCTCGCCGAGTTCGGCCGGATCGATATCCTGGTGAACAATGCGGGGATCGGTCAGGATTCGATCCGCGCCGACCGCCGCCGCAATCCGATCCGCTTCTGGGAGATCACGCCGGAGCAGTGGAGCCGCTTCGTCGCGGTCAACGCGACCGCACCTCTGATGATGGCTCGCGCGGTTGCGCCGCATATGCTCCGCGCCAAGAGCGGCCGCATCGTTACGGTCACGACCAGCCTGGGCACGATGCTGCGCGACGGCTACATTCTCTATGGCGCCAGCAAGGCGGCGGCTGAAGCGGCAACCGCGATAATGTCGGCCGATCTCGCCGGCACCGGGATCACTGCCAATGTGCTGGTGCCGGGCGGAATGACCGACACGCGTATCATTGCCGATGGTGCGGTCGCCGACCGTAGCCGGCTGTTGCGGCCCGAGATCATGGCTCCGCCGCTGTTGTGGCTGGTCTCGGACGCCGCCGCCGAGGTGACGGGGCGGCGCTTTCTGGCAGTCCATTGGGATGCCTCGCTGCCGCCCGCCGAGGCGGCGGAGAAGTGCGGCGCCCCGATCGCCTGGAAGAGCATTGCGACGATGCCGATCGAGCCGGACTGAGGGTGGCCTCCTTTCGGCTTTTCGTGGCAGGCGCCTTGCTGGTCTGGTGTGCGGCTGCGGCCGCGCAGGAGCAGGTGCGGTTCCCTTCGTTCGAAGACAACGGCTCTGAACGGCCCGCTACCACGCTCGATGGGTATGTGTTCCGACCTGCCGGCGAGGGCCGGCATCCGGCAGTGGTGTTCCTGCACGGTTGCAGCGGACTGTTCAGCCGCCAGACCGGCACAATCGACTCACGCGAACGCGATTGGGCTGCCGAGCTCAACCGGCACGGCTTTGTTGTATTGATGGTCGACAGTTTCGGGCCGCGCAGTCAGGGCGAAATGTGCTCGCAGCGCGGCTTCAATCGCGAGGTCTATCTGAAGCGGCCGCGCGACGCGTACGGGGCGCTATTCTATCTGCAGGCGCAATCCTACGCCTCCGCGGATCGAATCGGGATCATGGGATGGTCCGAGGGAGGCGGCGCTGTTCTCTACGCCATCCGGACGCAGAGCCTCGGCCGGCCTGCCCAGCTGCCGCACGGCGACTTCCGCGCGGCCGTCGCCTTCTATCCGGCGTCCTGCAACGAGCAACGGCTGGCCGGGTGGACGAGCGCGATCCCGCTTCTGGCACTGCTCGGCGCTGCCGATGTTTGGACCCCGGCCGGGCCGTGCAAGGATCTTCTCGAAGGGGCGGTCGCCCGGCAGTCCAGGGTCGAGATCCAGATCTATCCCGGCGCCTATCATGGCTTCGATCGTCCCAAAGCACCGCGCCGCGAGCTGCCGGAGTTTCGCACCGCGACTGGCATCGTACCGATCATTGCGACCGACCCCGCCGCGCGGGAAGACGCGCGCGCCCGCGTCCCGGCCTTCCTCGCTCGTTTCTTGATGAACTGACCGGCCTCTCCTCTCGCCCCGCTCGTCTAACGGGCAATAAAGCCGTAGGCAGCGTTGCTTCGCGCCGGGCTCCCCTCGAGATAGGCCGTCTTGAGCGTGGCGATCCCGTCATTCTTCAGAGGTGCGAGCTCGGCGCGCAGATCGAGCTTATAAGAACGCGCAGCATTGTAGCCGAAGATTGCACTCTTGACGGTGCCATCGGCCGGGCCGAGCGGCGCGAAGCCGTTTTTCTTTTGCATGTCTTCGGGGATCTCGAGCCGACGGAACGCCTCGATCTGCCATTGCGGCGAGCCGTACCAGACCGAGTCCGTGCCCCAGAACACGTGGTCGTGTCCCAGACCTTTGATCAGCGTGCCCATCATGGCAGCGCAGAAGCGCGGGTTCGACACTGCAGAGATCGCGAAAGATGTCCCGATATCGGCATAAACATTGCCAGCGCCGGTTTTCTGCGGGATCGCAGCAAGGTCGGACACCCAGCGGATATAGCCGGATTTTTCAAACTCGGCGAGTTCGCTGTCGGGCGACTCGAGAAACGCGCAGCGCCGAGTGATAGATCACGAAATTGATCTGCGGCCAGTCCTTTGCTGCTTTCGGCAGGTCGTCGACATTGGCGTATTTCCAGGCGCCACCCGGTATCGCCGTCTCGTAATCCTTGGGCAGCAGGCCTTTGTGGATGCACACTGTCGTGATCCCGGCCTTCACCGCCTTTTCGTAGAAGGGATAGGCGAGCTTCTCGTCGTCGAGCCGCCATGGGTATTTCGTCGTCTGCGGCTGCAGCGGGTCGCCGATCGTGTAGCCCTTCCAGCTGTTGGGCTTGACCTCGGCGATGCAGCGGTCGACCTCTTCCATCCAGCCGGGCTGGCCTGGAGTAAACAGGGAATGGAACAAGAGGCGCTTGGAGCCGGCGAGGCTGTTGACGGTCTGGTTCGCGAGCTTCATCTGGTCGTTGGATAGAAACCAGGCCGCCGGGTTGTCGAACGGGGCGCCGCTCAACAACGCCACCTTGGTGTCGCTGTCCAGGTAGACCTCCTTGAGGAAGTTCTCGAATTTGTAACGGTCGAGCGACACCCCGAGCGCGTCCTTCAGCAGTGACGGGTTCCAGTGCTGCCCGGCATATTTGGCAAGGCCCAGAATGTCCTCGACCTTGTAGTCGTCGCGCACGAAATGGACCTGGTCGTCGAGAATGAATTGTCCCGCCAATCCGTTTGCCCGTGCAGTGGCGGCTTCGGGCTGGGCCGCCTCGGCAGGTGAAACGGCAAAGATCGGGCCGAACACATCGTTCAGGGCGACAAAGGCCGTCGCCATGCCGCAGCTCGTGCGCAAGAAATGCCGGCGGTCCATCCCGAGCTTGCGGGCACTGGCGCCAGCAAGCTCTTTGAGCCGCTCCTCGAACTGCCGCTGGCGCCTTGTCTGCGGCAGCGGGTTAAATTCCCCATTCGACACGATCCGAGTTGGCACCGGAGACCGAAACGCAACCATCTCCGCCGGCTCGGTTTGCGCAAGCTCACGTTTGCTCAAGAAAATTGCCATGGCGCTCCTCCCTTGGATTGCGCGCGGGCGGCTCTGCCGGAGAGATGCCCGCGGCCGTTAAAAGAACATGCTTCTTTACCTTAATCGAACATATTCGGCCCCATGCGAACCGTGGTCAAGGATCGCGACGCCATATCGAGCGGCAGCCCATTCGACGGGCCAGCGCTCCTGCCGCGATCGTGCGTCAGGGCGCTCACATCGGAATAAAAGCCTCTGAGAGTTCGATCACGATCGAACAGGTCAGGCAGTTCCGAACTCAGACAATGCAGAAAGGTAAGTAAAATGGCATCTCAACATGTAGACATTGGCGAGGCGGACTGGACGAGCGGCGCTCCCTTTTATGGTCCTAGCGCGGTATTTAATGGCAATGACATCGTGCAACTCAAGATCTTGAGCGACCGCCGAGCAGAGGGTGGTGGTATTGCTTGGCTCGCCAAGTTTTCACCGCCGCCCGGCAGGCTTATCAAGATAGTCGCAAAGGCGGTCTCGGATGAGCATGTGTTCAACCTTCAAGGTGGTCGGGTGACCAAGTCCGGCGCACCTGTGCGGGCCTCAGGCGGCTATACCCTGAATCCAAACGGACAGCCGCACAGTGCCATAATTGGCAGCTAGACCGTCAGCCTCGTCATCTATCGGGGCGAACCGGACGAGATCGTTTCGCTGGAGGTGATAGAGGCAGCCTGAGCAATTTGGAGATAGCTCTAGGCCGGCGCAGGAGACGCGGAGCCGCGTTCGGGCCTCGCTGTCGTATTCATTTGGACCGGTTAGAGCGCTATGCGAAGTTTTATCATTCGCAGAGTCGAGAAGGCCTCGGCCAAATGGACATAAACGCAATACCTCACCGGCTTGGGTCCTGTTGAAATCGGGCCGTCGGATCAACTTGCTGCAACCTACCGCCGCCGATTGGGAGGATGAGGATCTTGCGCTTGGATTGGCGCGGACGTACCGATGGGGTGGACATTCGGCTTGGGATCTTCCGCTATCGGTCGCTCAGCACAGCGTCACGGTATTGGCGCTGCGACGAGCCATGGCGACAAAACCGCTGACCGACGGCGAGGCATTGCGCGAACTCCTGCATGATGCCGAGGAAGGCTTTTTGTCGTGGGACCCCATCGCGCCAATTAAGCCGCATCTGGGGGAACAATTCCGCTCACTGATCAGTAGGCTGGAAGAAGTGATAGCGCGACGGTATCGATTGCCGCCGTGGACAGCCGAGGGATACGGTGCCCATAAGCACGCGGATCGGCTCGCCGCTGCAAGCGAGGCCTTTCATGTTGTCGGATGGAGCCTCGCGGAGATCCGGAATTACCTCAAGATCGAACTCGACCCGGTGCAGGATGACCCGGTGAGCCCTCCGGTTGGCATGCGTCCGTGGGAACCTTGGCCCCCGAAATTGGCGGCTTCGGTTTTCCTCACGACCCTCAGGAGTCTCGATTCACAGATGGTTAACTAGGCCCTTGACACAAAAAAGGGAACGGCGGTCATGACCGACTAGCGTTCGCTTCGGTATCCAGACGCTGACGGTGGATCGCTCTCGGCTGACCCCCACCCAAGGCCGCTGGGATGGAGATCCACCTGATCCGCTAAACGCACCGGATTTGCTTCGATCGGCATCGAAGTGTTTTCGCCCAGCGACACCGAGCTGGGGGTTATATTAGAGACATGATTACAGGCCCTCTCATCGCCGAGATAGCGGCGCTGGTCGGGGAGCCGGCGAGAGCCACGATGCTCTCGGCGCTTCTCGATGGCCGCGCTCTTACTGCCAGTGAGCTGGCCTACGCGGCGCGCGTCACACCGCAGACCGCGAGCACGCATCTCGCCAAGCTGACCGAGGCAGGCCTGCTGGCGCCAGTCAAAGACGGGCGACATCGCTATTTCCGGCTCGCATCACCGGCAGTGGTAGAGATGCTCGACGGCATCGTGATGGTTGCGCTCGAAAATCGGCCGCGCTACCGCCCTTTGTCGCGTCAAGCCCGGGAGCTTAGTGCGGCGCGAATTTGCTACGATCATCTTGCCGGTCGTCTCAGCGTTGAGCTCACCGATTTTTTCACCACGCACGAATACATCGTGCCGGGCGACCAAGCCGCCGAGATCACCGAGGCGGGCAGCCGGTTTATCGCCGATTTCGGCATCGACCTGTCGGCCATGAGTTCGACGCGCCGCCATTTCTGCCGATTGTGTCTCGACTGGACCGAACGCCGGCCGCACCTCGCCGGCGCGCTGGGAGCCGCGCTCACCAAACGCTGCTTCGATCTCGGCTGGACCGAGAGGATGAGGCACAGCCGCGCCGTGGTCGTCACGGCGCCGGGAAAGTGCGGGTTCTGGGAAACCTTCGGGATCAGCGTTTCCGATGAGAATGCGAATTTCGTATGAGAAGGGCCGTCCACCCGGAGTAGCGGCCGACCCGCCGTAACGACTGCACCTTCAGGCTTTTCAAGACTGTGCGGCTTGCCCATCGGGCGAGAACAGGAGAAGTCTAATGATGGCAGTACAAACTCAAATCCTGCCACCTAAGCCTAATACGACATTTGCCAGTCTGCGGAATCGCAATTTTCGGACATATTTCGCAGCACAGATTGGGTCCAATATTGGTTCCTGGATCCAGATCACGGCCGAGAATTGGCTGGTCTTGCAGTTGACCCCCGCCCTTGCCTCCCCCGCAAGCGGCGGAGGGTTAGGGAGGGGGCTGGCGCTCGGAATCACCAATGCGCTGCAATTTGGGCCATTGGTGTTTTTCGGCCTCTATGGCGGCGTCATTGCCGACCGCTGCGACCGCCGGCGATTGCTGGTCGTCACGCAGAGCGCGCTGGCGCTGCTGGCTGCCGCAATCGGGGTGTTGGTCGCAGCTCGACTGATCCAATTGTGGATGATCTGGCTGGCCGCTCTGCTCCTTGGCCTGATCATGTCGATCGACAGACCCGCGCTGCTCAGCTTCGTGAAAGACCTTGTCGGCGAAAGCGATCTGCCAAACGCGGTTGCCCTGAACAATGCTGTCATTTCATCTGGGCGGATGATCGGCCCCGTGACCAGCGGGCTCTTGATTGCGTGCTTCGGCGCGGCCCCGAGCTTTTTCATCAATGCCGTCAGTTTCGGCTTCGTCATCCTCGTTCTGCTGATCCTCGATGTCGGCCGTCTTCATGTGAGCCGACCTGCGGACAAGAAGCCCGGCCAGGTCCGCGAAGGCTTGTCCTACATTCGGCAAGACCCTGTCCTCCGCCTTACCGTAATAGCGATGACTGTGATCTTCATTGCAGCCTACAATTTCCAGGTCATGGTTCCACTCATGGCCTTCCGGATGCTCGGCGGGTCGAGCGAATTGTTGGGCATTGTGATGTCGTCTTTGGGCCTGGGGGCCGTGACGGGTTCATTGATAATCGCATCCTGGATTAAACCCGGATTGTTGATGATAGCTATTTGCTGTGGGCTGCTGAGCCTCATCCACATTTGGCTGTCTTTGCCGTTGGGGATTTACTTCTCGGTCGCGGGCATGTTTTTGCTCGGGGTGTCCTGCGGTTTCTTGAACGTAACGATCACCAGCACGCTGCAAGTCAGAGCGCACGATGATGTGCGCGGCCGTGTGATGTCCACTTACAGTATTGGAA
>Ga0126383_10000438_pt1 | contig 22876 bp, 15 predicted proteins | sample PanSoiMetPlot_35_FD_96882 | JGI IMG/M metagenome (GOLD analysis project Ga0126383, IMG submission 96882) | Tropical forest soil microbial communities from Panama - MetaG Plot_35 | ecosystem: Environmental > Terrestrial > Soil > Tropical forest > Bulk soil | place: Panama | collected 2016-02-17
CCGTCGGCCCAAAAGCTCCTTGACTTCAGATCCCTGCCAGCCTACAATTCCGCGATTTCGCCGTCGTTTCCCTGTGACGCGGCGTCCCCCCGCAAAATCAGTACGGAATCCCGGGTTGACATGTTTTAGGCAGACGAACGGCGAGCGTGTGTGCTCGGAGAAGGGGTCTCTATGACGAAAACGAAGCTGGCGATTTTTTTCTTGGTCGGAGTCGGTGTGTTGTTGTCCGTGCCGCTGGGGCAGGCGCAAACCTATACCGATCTGTTCGATCTGACTCAGTCCACGGGGAGCGGTCCCGGCAATCCGAACTTGCTGGCGCAAGGTCAGGATGGGAATCTTTACAGCACGATGCCTTCATCGTTTCCAGGTGATGGGACGACTGTAGTGGCGCCGCCGAGCGGCGGCATCGTCACCGTAACCCACTATTTTCAGGGAACGGATGGATTCAGTCCGATGTCGGGCCTCACGCTCGGCATGGACGGCAATTTCTATGGCACGACTTACATCCATTCCACTGGCCCGTACGGGGAGGTCTTCAAAGTAACGCCGGGCGGCACCGTGACGGTGCTCTATGGTTTTGCCAATTCGACCGACGGTGGATATCCATGGGCTCCGCCGATTCAAGCTTCCGATGGCAATTTGTACGGAGTGACGCAGGGAGGCACTCCAGTCGCCTATAAGATCACGTTGTCCACTGGCGTGTACTCCGTCCTTGCCAATCTTCCGGGTCCGAGCATTGCGCCCTTGATTGTGGCCTCGGATGGAAATTTCTATGGCACGACCGTGACGGGCGGAAAGTTTAATGAAGGCACGGTATTTCAGCTCACCAGAAAAGGCGTGCTCAAAATCGTTTACAACTTCGGTACCGTGGCTTTCGATGGTACTACTCCGGACGGACCGGTGATGCAAGCAGCTGACGGCAAGTTTTACGGCACAACGTACTGGGGTGGATCCAGCGGTCTTGGAACCGTTTACCAAGTGACGGCTGGAGGGTACAAGATCCTGCATAACTTTGGCGGGAGCGACGGCGCGCACTCGCCCGCGGGGTTGGTTCAAGGCAGCGACAATTTCCTGTATGGCGTTACCCTCGCCGGTGGAGCGTTGGGGGATGGTGCGTTCTTCAAGATCAATACCACCGGTACCACGTACGCGGTGCTGCACAACTTTGACGGCAAGCCGAGCGGTGGCAGCCCCGGTGCAACACCCCTGCTGCACACCACCGGCACCATCTACGGGTGGGGCGGGGTCGGCCCGAAAGAGGGAGTTCTCTACAGCATGAACGTTGGATTGAAACCGTTTGCCTCGCTGGTTGTGCTGACGGCGGGCAAGGTCGGAACCAAGGTAGGGATTCTTGGCCAGGGCTTCTCGGCCGCGACCAGTGTCAAGTTTGGAAGCCGTCCGGGCACTTTTACGGTGGTCAGTGATACATACATGACGGCCGCTCCTGCTGCGGGCGCCACCACGGGGAAAGTGACCATCGTTGAGTCGGGCGGGAATCTGCTGTCAGCACAAAAGTTCAAAGTCATTCCCAGCATTAAGACATTCAATCCGACGAGTGGGCCCGTGGGGACTCCGGTGGTGATTACCGGCATGAGTCTTTCGCAGACGACCACCGTTAAGTTCGGAACCGTGAGTGCGAGCTTTACCGTGAACTCTGACACCCAAGTGACGGCGACTGTTCCGGCGGGAGCCGTGACCGCGAAGATTTCGATTACGACACCGGGTGGTACGGCTGTGAGCGCGACGAACTTCACGGTGAACTGAAGGCCCGATTCCGCTGGACTCCCGCCGCTTTTGATCAAGGCAGCGAGGGTAAGTATGTGTGCTCCGACGAAGAGGATCACTATGACGAAAACGAGGCTGGCGTTTTTTCTGTCGGTCGGTATCGGGGTGTTGCTCTTGGCGTCGCTGGGGCAGGCGCAAACCTATACCGATCTTCACGATTTACTGCAAACCACGGGCAGTGTGCCGGAAACTCCAAACCTGCTCGGCCAGGGACAGGACGGCAATTTTTACAGCACCATGCCGTCATCATTCCCGGGACAAGGCACGACGGTGGTTGTGTCTCCTGCGGGCGCCCTCACCGCGACTCATTTCTTTCAGGGAACCGACGGCTCCGAGCCGCTTTCCGGACTGACGCTCGGAATGGACGGCAATCTGTACGGCACGACTGCCATCCACAACACCGCCGGCTATGGAGAAGTGTTTAAGGTTTCTCCTGCCGGAGCAGTGACGGTTCTCTACAACTTCACGAATACGACCGACGGCGGAGCACCGTGGGCTCCTCCGATCCAAGCCTCGGATGGCAACCTCTACGGTGTCACGCAAGGGAGTGTGCCGGTCGCTTATAAGATCACAATGCCGGCCGCGACTTTTTCCGTGCTGGCGAACCTTCCGGGACCGAGCACCGCGCCGCTCATCGTGGGCTCCGACGGGAACTTCTATGGCACGTCGACCTATGGCGGCACATCGAACCACGGAACGGTGTTCCAACTGACCCGCAAGGGTGTGCTGAAGATCCTCTACAACTTCGGTGCTGGAGCTTCCGACGGTACGACGCCCCAAGGGGCAGTGATGCAAGGCGCTGACGGCAAACTTTACGGGACCACCACCTGGGGTGGATCGCTGGGGCAGGGAACCGTTTTCCAGGTCACTCCGACGGGAGCTTACAAGATCCTGCACAACTTTACCGGAACTCCAGACGGCACCAACCCGCCGGTCGGGCTCGTTCAAGGGAGCGACAACTTTCTTTATGGCGTGACCAGCGCCGGAGGAGCCTCCGGCCATGGAACCTTTTTCAAACTGAACACCACCGGTACGACTTATTCGGTGATTCACGACTTTGACGGAAAGACCAGCGGCGGTGCTCCGCTGTCGGCTCCCACGATTCACACCAACGGGATCATCTATGGCTGGGCGAGTGTTGGGCCAGCAGAAGGCTGCTTCTACAGCATGAACGTGGGACTGAAGCCGTTTGCCTCGCTCGTCGTCCTGACCGCGGGTAAGGTCGGAACGAAAGTTGGGATTCTTGGCCAAGGATTCTCGACCGCGACCAGCGTGAAGTTTGGAAACGGGCCGGGAACCTTCACGGTGGTCAGCGATACGTACATGACGGCCGCTCCTGCAGCGGGCGCCACCACAGGGAAAGTGACCATCGTTGAGTCGGGCGGGAATCTGGTGTCCGCGCAAAAGTTCAAAGTCATTCCCAGCATCAAGACATTCAGTCCGACGAGTGGGCCGGTGGGGACTCCGGTTGTAATCACCGGCATGAGTCTTTCGCAGACGACGTCGGTGAAGTTCGGAACGATAACTGCCAGCTTCACCGTGAACTCCGACACGCAAGTAACGGCGACAGTGCCGGCCGGTGCCGTAACCGCCAAGATTTCGATTACGACTCCGGGTGGTACCGCCGTGAGTGCGACGAACTTTACGGTGAACTGAAGATCAGACTGTGGTTTGAATGCCCACAGCTCATTCCGCTTTGTCATCCTGATGGCGCCGTTTTTTGGCGCCGGAGGACCTCTGCAACTCTGCCTGCAGCGCTCAAACGGCCAGGAATTGCATGGGTCCTCCGGCCTGCAAGAAGCGCAGGCCATCAGGACGACAAAGCAGAGAATTACATCAAAAGCTAAAACGGACGAGGTTCGCTGCGGGCTTATTCATCCGGTTCCGGAGCAGGTTCTGTGTTGGCTTCGGCTTTTGGTTTTTCCGCGACGATCGCCTGCCAGTTCAAAATTGAGTTCCAGAGCAAACGCTGGTCGCCGCGGTTCATGTCGCGGTGCATGGGATTGAAGTTGAAAGCTACGACGTGTCCCTTGCCCACGGGCATGTCGAGGATGGCAGGCCGTCCGATCAGATTTTCTTCTCCCCAGGCTTGCCCGCTGACCACGAAATCTTTGTTTTCACTGTCGCCCCACTCCATCACGATTCCGCTGCGATCTTCCGGGCCATCGAGACAGGTGGTGCAGTAGGCCATGCGCAGCCAACGCCGTGGCGTGTTGTAGAGCGGAAAATTCTGGCGGAAGACCCAGGTGTGTGCGGGGTATCCGTATGCGATGGGATGATCGGGTCGATCGAACGTGACGCGCACGTGCGCGCCGGGCGTGCGTGTTGCAGCTTGCTGAGATGCTGCAGATGACGATCCGCCGCCTCCGGCAGTGCTACGCGGAACGCCCCCCGAAGATCGGCGAACAAAGCGGACGAGTCCACCTTCGAGTGCCAGCATGCTGCCGCTGCCAAGCGTGACCATCAGTCCACCGTCGTCGACAAAGCCCTGAATTTGCGCCAGGCCTTCGTACCCGATGCCGCCGGTGATGTCGTCGGATTCAGCGGGCGTGCCGAAACTTGGCGTCTGTGGCGTTTTCTTAAACGGCATCGGTGACCAGGCCCTCGGTAGACCTTCGATCTGCTCGGCGAGTTCGAGATCGACGTGCCCATATAAGAGGACGTCGATTTTTGATCGCAAATTTCCCGCGCGGATGTCTTCGTCGCGAAGATACGTGTAAGGAACTTTGCGCTGGTCGAGCGAGTAGCGGATCCATCCGATCGAATCGGTATCTGCCCATGGAACCCAGACCCCGATGCGAGGAGTTGGGGCGGCGTGACGTGGGACGCTCGGGCCAGTTGGGACTTCGATGAAATCGAGGCCGAGTTCTTTGGCGGTCTGCTGAACCGCGTCATGCAAGCCCGATTGATCCGACAGAATCCACGAACCTGCAGGATATTTCGCGCCACCGGATTCGAATTCGTGCTCGGCAATTTGAATTTCGAAATTCGCCATACGATAGCGCGCCGCGAGCAAGGATTCCTGGCCTGTGTCTTTCAGCAGATAGACTGTGCCTGCCCCGCTCAAATGCCCCGCCACTTGCGCCGGTTCCGTAAGCAGACTCAGCGAGGCGCTGCGGATAGCGGGATCTGTCGTCGCGATTGCTTGGAGATGATAGTTCGCCGGCAGTTCCCACGAGACGTCGTCATAGGGAGGCTCTCCGTCTTTTGGATAATGCTGCGGCGTCAGCAGATCGACGGCATAGTTGCGATACGGTTGATCTAGGCGGACGACATATGTCCCCGCTGGATAGCTTCCATCTTTCAATTGAATTGAACTCTGCGCGCGAGAGACCTCGATATGTTGCCCCATGAGGCGCGCGACCATTGCCTCGACTCGCGATGGATCACCCTGATCCTGTGGAATCAGAAACGCAAACGGCGGCTGAGTTAACCCTTTCTGCCAGGAATCCCAGGACTTCTTGTAGAAGTTGCGCAGCATGTCTTTCGCGTGCGTGGCGGAATCATCGAGCGCGATCAGCGCGCCGGTCTCCTGATAGTTGAGATTGTCGCGCGCTGACCATGTGACCTCATGCGGCGCTGGAAGTGGACGATACCACTCCATCGTCGTTGCGCCCGGAGAGATGGCGCGCTTCTCGGTTTCGGCGCTGCCGTTGCCGAAGGTCTCGTAGCCGCGTCCGATGCTGTTGTGATTCATCGCCACCGAGTCGAGATAGAGATGCGCGAAGGCCTCGCCGAAATTCCACGTCGAAACGCCCGGCATGCCCATCGCAGTCATCGCCTCGACCTCATGCATGCTCATCTGGAGAAATTCGGTGTACGTGATCGGATCGATGTTCGGGTTGTAAGGGCCGGTACCGTTCCACGTCATCATGAAGGGCACTCCTTCATGCAGGTCGTGCACAACCGTCGGGTGCCATTCGTGGAACATGCGATGAACTGCCTTTGTGGTTTCGTGCGTCTGCTGGTGTGTATCGCGGTTGATATCGACGAAGGTGTATTTCGACCAGTAAGGCGGCGACTGGCGCGGCAGGGTGTTGCGATCGGTCTTTCCTTTCAGATAGCGATAGAACCAATCGACCATCTTGTCGCGTCCGTCGGGATTGGAGATGGGATTGATCAGCACGACGAGATTCTCGCGGATGTGCTGAATCATCGGCTGTTCGGAAACGGCGAGGCGATAAGCGAGTTCGAGGACCGCTTCGGTGGATCCAGTCTCGTCAGAATGCAGTGCGGCGTTGAAGTAATAAATTGGGCGCGAGGTTGAAATGAGTTTTTCGGCAGCGGCCTGATCGGTGCGGCGAGGATCGGCTAGTGATGCAGTGGCGGACTTCAGTTGGTCAAGATCGCGAATCCCTTTTTCGTCCGCGATCGCGATCACGATGATGTCGCGGCCTTCCTCGCTTTTCCCGATGGTGAAGACGCGCACGCGCGGGCTTGCCGCCGCGAGTGCTCGGCCGTAGGCGTAGGTCCTTTCGGTGCCAGCGAGTTCTCCGCGAGCGCCCATAATGCGTCCGAAAAAGTTTTCGGGGGACGGAATTTTGTTCGATTGCGGAACGTAACTTACGAGGGGAGAGACGAAATGTGGATCCGTCGTAGCCGAGGCAATGGCTTCACTCGTGCCTGGTTCAGGGATGTCGGGATTTTGTGCAGTTGCGGTGATGACGAACGAAAGCGTGAACAGCCACAAGAGCGCGGCTCGGAACATGGGGCCCCCGGAAGCGATATGAAGGCGGAAGTGTAGCAGAGGTCCAGGGTGAAACGTGTTCAGCCAGCATTGAGGTGTTTGGATCGCGTCGTTTTCTTACGATGATGTCATCCTGAAACTCGGCGCAGCCGAGTTTAGGGACCGTACGCCGGCGTCGAGCGCTCGTGCGGCATCCGGGAGTTCCCATGCGGTCTGCAGTATAGGTGACCCCATCCACTGTAGAGTCGCTGTCCGCACACGTAGGGTTCCTCCGTGAGCTATCGCTCTCGTCAGAATGACAACTCGTTCTTTTTACGTTTCTCTTAACGGTCTCGGGTAGACCGAAGGAAAAAGCTCAGCAGCTTTAAAGACAAAGCATGACCGCCGAGTTCGCTGAGGGCTCGCAGAGAGAGCGGAGAACACCCATACTTACGTTGAATTGCGACGAGACTTAGCGCGCGGCTGTTGCTAGACCCGATTGAAGACGGATGACCAAACCTTCGGCGGCAGCGCGGACTCTCGGATAGTAGTTCCGGGCGTCGGCGACGACCTTGTCGACGATGGCGTCGGTGTGGTCGGGGTCGTGGTGATAGAGAATCAACTCCTTCGCGCCGCTTTCCATGGCGATGTCGACAGCTTCGCGCCAATGGCTGTGTCCCCAGCCGCGCCGGCGAGCGGCGTATTCTTCAGGCAAATATTGCGCGTCGTAGATCAGCAGGTCGGCGCCCTCGGCAAGTTTGCGGACGCCTTTGTCGAACTCGGCATCGCCAGGCTCGTTGTCGGTTGCGTAGACGAGAATGCCGTCCTTGGTTTCGACGCGAAATCCCAGGCAGCCCTGTGGATGGTTGAGCCACTGCGTCGTGATGCGGATGCCGTCTCCCATGTCGAGACATCCATTGTCAATGTTGCAGAAGTCACGCTTAGCTCGCATCATCCCGAGATCCACAGGGAAGTAGGGCGATGCCATCTGCTCGGCCATTACTTGCTGAATGCCGCGTGTGCGCCCGGATGAATGAAATGAAAAGCGGCTTTGAGGATTCTCGTAAAGCGGGCGGAAAAAGGGCATACCCTGAATGTGGTCCCAATGAAAGTGGGAGACGAAGATGTGCGCAGCGAAAGGGCGATCGCCGAACTCGCGGATAAGTTCCTGGCCGAGCATGCGGAATCCGGTACCGCAATCGAAGACATAAATCTGATCTCCGATGCGCACCTCGACGCACGAGGTATTCCCTCCGTAGCGCAGGTTCTCGGGCTGTGGAGTGGGCGTGGAGCCGCGCACGCCCCAAAACTTAACTTGCATAAACTCCGTCTGGTGCGAGTTGAGTTAGTTGATCGCGATCATCTTCCCGTCGATTGAGCCCTGTTGTCCTGGGCGAAAAATAGTGCGCACCCGAATCTTCAGCCGCGTCTGTCTTCCCTGGAACTGACGCAAAAAGCTCATAATGCTCGGGATAGTAGCGATTCTAGTCATCTGGGCGAGGGTAACAAGTGACGAAAGTTTGGAGGCAGGCTTTGAGCTTCCGGCTTTCGGCTTCAGGCTTCGGACCTCTGCCCTCGGACCTCAGACCTGAGCGGGCTGCTTCCGGCTGCCGCTGGAGCTCGCGGTCGAAGGTTGTTGGGCTGTCAACAGACGATGCCCTTCTCCAGGCCGTGCGTAATATTTTGAAACTAAACATCTTACTCGTCGTCAGAAGGGACTGTGGCCCGAGGGCTAAAGGCAGGTGCCTGAAGCCGAAAGCCTGAAGCCGAAAGCCGAGGGCCGACTCGCGTCCCCTATAATGAAGGACCCTTACAAACGCCATGCTGCAACCTGACTTCAAAGAGTTCTCCCGATTGGCTCGAGAGGCCACGCTTATCCCGGTCGTCAAGTCGGTCAGTGCGGACCTGTTGACGCCGGTGAGCGCTTTCTTAGCGATTGCGCAGAAGGAATCGCATGCATTCTTGCTCGAGTCAATCGAGCGTGGCGAGCAGATTGGACGCTATACGTTTCTCGGTGCCGCTCCCTGCATGCGCGTAGGGGCGAGCAAGGGCAAGGTGCAGATTGAACGCGGACGCAAGCGCGAGAGTGTCGAAGATAACGTCTTTCAGGTGGTAAAGCGACTCCTGCGGGAACACCGCCCCGCGACGGTTCCGGGATTGCCTCCATTTACTGCAGGAGCAGTCGGATACTTTGCCTACGACGTTGTGCGTCAACTGGAGAAGATTGGTGAGCGCGCGAAAGATGACTTGCTGTTGCCCGATGCGGAATTGATGTTCTTTGATCGCTTGTTAGCATTTGATCACCTCCGGCACCAGATCCATATCATGGCCGCTGCCGACGTCAGGCGCGAGAGTCCGCAACGCGCATATGCGCGAGCCCTCCGAGATATAGCCGCACTCGAACGAAAACTGGCCACTGGGTTAAGTCCGACGCTTTGGCGCAAGTCCTCAAAAGCGAAACTGGGCAAGCTCAAGGTGCATGCCGCCACCAGGCGCGAGGGCTATATGCGAGGCGTGGAGCGATGTAAGGAGTACATCGCCGCCGGCGACATCTTTCAGGTTGTACTGTCGCAGCGCCTTGATTTCGTGCCGGAAGTCGCGCCGTTCGATCTGTACCGCGCGCTGCGCCAGGTGAATCCGTCGCCGTACCTTTATTTCCTGAAAAATGGAGATACACACATTCTTGGGTCTTCTCCCGAAATGCTGGTGCGCGTGACCGGGCGAAAGTTAGAGTACCGGCCCATCGCCGGAACGCATCCGCGGGGGCGCGACGAAGCGGAAGATGCGCAATTGGAAAAAGCCATGCGCAACGATGAGAAAGAGCGTGCCGAGCACGTCATGCTGGTTGACTTGGGCCGCAACGATCTGGGACGTGTGAGCGAGTACGGCTCGGTGAAGGTGAAGGATCTGATGTACGTAGAGCGGTACTCACACGTGATGCACCTGGTGTCGGCGCTGGAAGGAACGTTGAGAAAAGATCTTGATGCGCTCGATGCCTTCGCAGCCTGCTTTCCGGCTGGCACTCTCAGTGGAGCTCCGAAAGTACGTGCAATGCAGATCATCGAAGAGCTGGAACCGACCAGGCGTGGAGTCTACGGAGGGTCAGTTCTGTACGCCGACTTCGCCGGAAACTTGGACTCTTGTATCGGTATTCGCACCATGCTGATGCAAGGAAAGAAAGCGTATTTGCAGGCCGGAGCGGGAATCGTGGCGGACTCCGATCCTGCAACCGAATTTCAGGAATCGATGAACAAAGCTGGAGCACTCCTGAGAGCCGTGGAGATGGCCAGGAGCAAGGCTAGGGAGTAGTTTGAGTCCGAGCAATCAACGCATTGCGTTCCCCTCTCCGGTGGAGGATAATCAACCCAGATCTCCGGCCCGTCCAACCGGAATCCGTCCATTTCTGTGAACCTGCCTAACTCCATCACGCTGAGCCGCATTCTCAGCATTCCTTTGCTGATCTGGATTCTCTCCAGTTCCCACTTCAGCAGCGCGAATGGCGCGAAGGAGTTGCTGGCGTCGGCCCTGTTCATCGCCGCCGCGATGACCGATGGCATCGACGGGTATCTGGCGCGCAAGCGCGACCAGATCACCACGATGGGCATTCTGCTTGACCCTCTCGCCGACAAACTTCTTATTGCTGCTGCGTTTGTTGTGTTGGTGCAACTGAATCCCAGCCTGGTTCCGGCGTGGGTCGCCATTGTCGTCATCGGCCGCGAATTTCTTGTAAGCGGTTTGCGCTCGATTGCCGCTTCAGAAGGCTTCACGATCGAAGCCAGTAATCTCGGCAAGCTGAAGATGGTGATCCAGATCGTCGCCGTAGTTGCAGTGATTCTCGACCACCGCTGGAAAGAATGGCCCGTCTACGGCAACTACTTTTTCCCGGTGCATTGGATCGCATTCCTGGCAATCTGGTTCATGGTGTGTGTGTCGCTGGTTTCGGCGATCGATTACTTTGTCGCCTTCTGGTCCAAGATTGACCGCCGCGTGGTGAAGCGCCGGCGCCGCGCTTTCATCCTGAGCCGGCGCAGAAAACCGGTGACGCCTCCGCAGGCTGACCGCGATGTCGCTGCCTCGACCTAGTCCGACCGGCGTAGAAAACAGCGAGCAATCTGGTGAGTTCTCGCAAGAAGAGCGGACCTCTCTTCTTCAGCTGGCGCACGAATCGATTCTCTCCGCGCTGGAAGATCGTGAGATTCCCCTCGAACCTCCCACTCCACACTTCGCCGAGCCGCGCGGGGCTTTCACTTCGCTCTACCTGAACGGCCAACTCCGTGGATGTGTCGGCTATGTTCTTCCCACCAGCTCTGTATACCGTGCCGTGGCCGAGACAGCCCGCGCGGCCGCTTTTGAAGACACCAGGTTCTCTCCCGTAACCATCGAAGAAGCGCCGCGCCTGCAGATTGAGCTCAGTATCCTGTCTCCGCCGCAGCCGATCACCGCCGAAGCCGTTGAAGTGGGACGCCACGGTCTGCTTATCAGCACCTCGTTCCGCCGCGGACTTCTTCTTCCACAGGTTCCGACCGAACATCATTGGGACCGCGTCACCTTCCTTGAGCAAACCTGCCGCAAAGCTGGCCTGCCGACCGACGCCTGGCAAAAGGGCGCGACGATCGAGGTGTTCACTGCAGAAATCTTCGGAGATAAACACTGATACCAGGTTGCTGAACGTCCTTTAAGGGATCAGGACAATCCTTCAACTGAGGCTCCGCGATATTGGGAGGCAGATTTTTGTACAAATAAAAAATGGCCCCTTAACGGGGCCACATTTCAAGAGGCGAATTGGGTAGGCAATGTCAGGAAAGGCAAAGCAAGACGCCGTTCTTCCAACCAGAACGGCTGAACAGGAAGTGACGCTCAGAGTCACAGAGAGTGAAGGTCATACAAGAGTTTGCGGCCTCTTAGTTACATAGGACTAAAGCATTTCCCGCGCCAAACATCGGGAGAAGGGCGAGAAGCGCAGCCACTCTTTGTAAGTTGTTAGAAGTTAAGAAGGTTAAAAATGCGGCCGACCGCTACGAGAGCTCCGAGCGAAGTGCGCTGCATTAAAGAAAGTGCAGAACAATGCATATTCGCTGCACGGAGGTTCCAAAACCCGACAACAAACAAAGCCCGCGGCGGTGGCCACGGGCTCTGTCGAAAGGCGGATTGCCTAGCTATTGCCGGCTACGGTTCGGAGCTTGCCGGGCAGAAAGTGGTAGGGTGGCCATGGGCCGCTCACGGATACTTCGCAGTTCTTCAACTGCTTGGCAGCCGAGGTGTAACGGTTCTGGTATTTCTCGACGCTCTTGGTATCGATCAAGTGGGCGATGTCAATAAGCATGCCCTCGGGAGCGACCTTCTTGCAGCTGACTTCTTCCTCGAGCGGGTTGAAAAGCTTATGGACTTGCACCGACAGCGCCCGCGCCTTGGTCTGACGCTCGCGCTCGCGAGAGGCCTTAACCTTGAGCTTGGAGAGATAGTCGCCGCCGACGGTGTCGGGTAACTCCACGTCGATCATGGCTTCACGCAGGGAGCCATCCCGGACGACCAGCTTGATGTGCATTTCGGATTTGCCGCGGAGTTTTGCAACACTCTGGCCAAAGGCGCGCCGGTTAACCCGGACGGCTTGCCGCAGGGCGTCATCACTATCAAAAATCGTTCCGAATTTAAAGGGAAGAACGGTGGAGTTGCGGAAGCAGTTGCTGACTACGCGGGCGTGATCGATGGCAGCCTTTTGATCGAGCTGGCCAGTTGCGTGGTCGTACTCGCTGACGATTACGGCGAATTCACCACTGGGATAGCTGAGAACCGCGGCGCCGTTGACTCCTTGTACACCTTCTAGCAGGAAAGGGCGGCGAGTGCGGGTTCCATTGGGGAGGGTTTGGTGCTCAGTCAAACAGTACGCGTACCACGCCATGTTGAACTCTCCGAACCGGGATGGAGGCGGACGAATCCGCTTCTTGCGTCGAGTTTTTTCGCCAAAGCTGTACTGCGTTTGGAAGTTAAGAACCGGGCGGTACTGGTTACAACCCCGGAAACGCCTTACTGTCGCGCTTCCTGACTGCATATTACTTTGGGCACCGTGGAAAATGCAACTTTTTCTTTGCGAAAAGCATCGGGAGCTTTCATTTCCTGTTGTTTTAAGCAGTTAGGAGATTCGTTGACCGACCGCCCGGTGCCGGACTCCGCGTCCAAGTGGGAGAGTTTGTCGAATGCCCGGATGCGCGCCGATGTCTTTTTGCTTTGGGGTGCAAATGGAGATTTTGTGATCAGTTTATGCAAAATATTAAAAACATGGGACTTGGTCTGGGATCTCGGGGATGAAGCCGGGCCCGTAAAGTGAATGTCGGCGAATCCCTCAGCAATAGCACTCGGAACGGTCTCCCATTTGGAGCGCCTGCGCTCAGGAGGACGCCGAATTTTGGGGTGACGTCGCCTGTTTCTCTCCGAAGCATCTTGAGAACGCCTTGCCTAGCCCACGACGGCGAATTCAAGGTAGGGATCCTTCGACTGCGGTTGATCTTTGCGCTTACTGCGCGCAAAGATCAATCCTCGCTCAGGATGACAATGCTGTGGATTCCAGCATCGTTCTTGCTTTCGGCATTCGCGGGCAGGAGTGCCCGCGCCACACTCCGTTCACTCGGTCCGGAGGGCTTGCATCGGGTTGATTTTGGATGCGCGGCGGGCGGGAAGCCATGCGGCGGCTACGGTTATGCACGCTACGGTCGCGATCGCGATGGCGATCGCTGTGGGATCGAGCGGGCTCAACTGATACAGCAGGCTCTTGAGGATGTGTGTCGAACTCAGCGCGACCGGGATGCCGATGGCGAATCCCAGGATCAGAAGAAAAATGCATTCGCGGAGGACCAGCCACAGCAACGCGTGAGATTGCGCTCCGAGTGCCAGGCGGATGCCTAACTCGCTGGTGCGGCGCGCGACCGAGTAGGAAAGCAAGCCGTAGATTCCCATACAGGCGAGGAACACGGCCAGAATTCCGAAGAAGGCAGAGAGTTGGGCGATCAGCGATTGTTTTGCGATGGAGCGGTCGACCTGCTCTTCGAGAGTCGTTACGCTGTTCACAAGGATATTGGAGTTGATTTCGCCGATGGCATGGCGGATCCGAGAACTGATCTCCTGCTGGTTTGCGCCGGGAGCGTAGCGCACTACGAAGTTGCCGAAGAAACCCGGATTCTGGGTGCAGGGGAAATAGGCCTCCATTACGGGGGCTTCGTCGAGGGTGTAGTACTTGGAATCCTTGACCACGCCGATCACTTCGATCTCGCCGGGATGATCAGGCGTTTCTCCGACGGCGAAGCGAGATCCGATCGGAGAACTGTTGGGGAAGAAGCGACGCGCCATGGTTTGATTGATGACGGCGACCTTGGCGGTTCCTGTGTCTGGCGAGGTAAAGATGCGGCCTTCGAGGAGAGGGATACCCATCGCGGAAAAGAATCCGTTGCCGGTAATGTTGAAGGCGACCGGGTCGCCGTTCGCTGGCGTACGTGGAACGCCCTGAAAGAGGACTTGATCGGACCAGGCACCGTCGTTGAAGGCGAAGAAGGCGAAGCCGTCGGAGCGGACTCCAGGGATGGCCTGCACGCGGTTTTCGATTTGCTCTTGTAAACGGACGGAGCGGATCTCGTCGGGTCCGTGCGGGAGATTGGCGGTACTGGAGTCGAGGGAGAAGATGAGCACGTTGTGCTTGTCGAAGCCGGTGTCCACGTCGTAGAGGTGAATGAGGCTGCGAAGCAGGAGGCTGGCAACCACCAGAAGCAAGACGGAGAGAGCAACCTGGCCGACAATCAAAGAGCGAGCCAATGCACCGCGTGTGGAAACGGAAGAACTACCGCGGCCGTCTTTGAGAGCGGGCGTGAACTCGAGGCCAGCGGACCGGAAGGCCGGCAGGATCCCGAAGAGAAGTGAGGTGAGAACTGTCACAGCGATCGTGAAGCCAAGTACGCGCAGGTCCGGAGTAAGGTTCAAAGGCACCGGATCAGGTCCGGGCGCGGCCATGTTCAACAACAGGCTGCTTCCTTTCCAGGCCAGTGCAACCCCGGCGGCCGCTCCCAGAAAGGCGAGAAGTGTCGACTCGGTGAGAAGTTGAAATACGATGCGGCGGCGAGAGGCGCCAAGAGCCATCCGCACGGCGATTTCGCGCCTTCGCACTACGCCGCGGGCGAGGAGCATGTTCGCGATATTGGCACAGGCGATGAGAAGCACCAGAGCCACAATCGCCATGAGGATCTGGAGCGGCAACGAGAGCGCGTAGCGCAGAAGGGAGACTCCTCGACCGCCGGGCGTGAGTTGGATGCTGGCTCGTGCCAGGTCATCGAGGTGCTTTTGCGAGGGCTGCGGCCCAAGATAGCTGCGCACAATCTGTTGGAAGAGCAGATTGGTTTCGGCGCCGGCCTGCGCTGTAGTCACGCCTGGTCTTAGCCTTCCGATGAGATAGAGCGATTGAAAGAGCTTGTCGCCGAGGCCGTTCCATCCAGCACGAGAGAAGGCTTTCTCCATGGAGAGGGGAATCCAGAGATCGGTGGATTGGCCCACCGTCACGCCAGAGAATCCGGGCTTTGCCACGCCGACCAAGGTGTAGTCGTGAGACTGGATTCGGATTACCTTGCCCATGGCAGATGGATCGCCATTGAAATGGCGCTGGAACCAGGAATAGCTGGCGACCGCGACCGTACCTGCGCCCTCGACGCTGTTGTCGGATTCGCCAATCGTGCGGCCCAAGAATGCCGGCACGCCCAAGACGGAAAAATAGCTGCCGGACACAAGATTGACGTGGGTTGTTTGGTAGGCACCGCCCGAAATTGATGCTTTGGTTTCGAACTGTGTACTGTCGACTGCGGCGATCCCTGAAAAGGAGGTGTCTTTCTGGCGAAAGTCGTGAAAGAAGGAATAGGAGAACAACTTCGTGTTGCCGTCGGGAACGGATTGGGTGCTGCCCATCGCGTAGCCGTCCCCAAATAAAAGGAGTTCCTCAGGATTCTGTACCGGCAATGGGCGCAGCAAAATGGCATTGAGCAAAGTGAAGATCGCGGTGTTCGCCCCAATGCCGAGGGCGAGAGTAAGAACAGCGACCGCGGTGAAGCCGGGAGATTTGTGGACGTTGCGAAAAGCAAAGCGGAGATCCCGACCAAGCGACTCAAAAAAAGAGAAGGCACGTTGATCACGCTGGCGCTGCACCGTTTGCTCGATGCCGCCCAATTTCAGGATTGCCTCGCGGCGGGCCTGGTCTAGTGTCATGCCACTGCGAATGTTGTCGTCGATATGCATCTGGAGGTGCGATCGCAGTTCCTCGGCAAATTCGTCGTCGTGGCGCTTGCCAGCGGAGAGTCCCCAGAACCGAAGGAAAAAGGCGCGAAGTTTTCTCATATAGCTTCTTCTCCGGTGGATACGAAGCGGGCAAGAACCGCAGCGGCCTTTTCCCAGCGCTGACATTCTTTTTCCAGTTGGCGGCGTCCGGCACGTGTGAGCTTATAAAACCGGGCTCGACGGTTGTTTTGGGATTCTCCCCAATCTGCGGAGATATATCCTTCCTGTTCCAGTTTGAGCAGTGCAGGATAGATCGTTCCGTACTGAATGATGAGCTGCTCCTGGCTGATTTGTTCGATGCGGCGCGCGATGCCGTAGCCGTGAAGAGGACCCATCGATTGCAGAGTCTTCAGGATCATTAACGCCAGGGTGCCCTGCCATACTTCGCTTTCGCCCATCCGAGTCTCCTATTTGAAACCAATATGACTATACATCAGACGTATTGGCTGACAATAGGTAAGGAAAAGAAACTTGGAGGTGCGATTGCGGTTGTTGCGCTCTTCTCTATGCGTACGACAGAAAATTCCGTTCAGGATGAGACTCGCGTGACGGTACTACGGGGCTGCTTTTGCTGCTTCGATCTAGTGAGGAGCATTATCAAACTGCCGTCGCGCTTCATCACGCTTGTGCGCGTTGCGCTTGGCCCATTGGCAAAGGTTGCGCAGTAGCGGAATGACCTGGTGGCCCATGTCGGTCAATCGATATTCCACATGAGGCGGGACGACATTTCGCACGTCCCTCGCGATTAACCCGTCACGCTCCAAGCCTCGAAGCGTTTGAGTTAAGACCTTCGGTGAGACTCCTTCAATCGCGCGTTGAATCTGATTCGCACGAAGCGAGCCGGGAGTAAGCAAATGAAGAATGGTGATTCGCCAGCGGCTGGTAAGCAACTCAATCGCATCTCGCGATTGCAGAGCCCGCTCCCTTGTGGATTGAACTGCCCCCATACTCCTCCCTGCATGTGATCGGCAACGATTATCCCTCATGGAGATTTTACCGTCCAGAAGAACACTACTTACCACAGGGTAAGTACCTAACTAACTTGTGCGTAGCGAGGAGAACGATGGTACTGCTAAAAAACTTGAGGAGTCTAAACGCGAAGTGAGGATCCGATGAGCTTAAGAGACCCGAACACTGTAAACGCGAAGAAGAAAAAACGAGTCGCAATCGTAATTTCGAACCCGGCTGTATCCACAACCACGGTTTGGCCCGTGGGCTTCTGGTGGGCGGAGCTATCTCATCCTTATTTTGTCATGACGGAAAAGGGATATGAGATCGACATCTTCAGCCCGAATGGCGGCAAGTGCGAACCGGACGCCATGAGCGATCCACGCGACCCCAGTGGATATTCCTCCAGCGATCTGATCAGCATGGGATTCATCGCAACCCCGAGATTGGCTTCTCTGGTGGAGAACACGAAAAAGGTGAGCCAGATCGACGTGGCGAATTTCGATGCCATCATATGCGCTGGTGGCCAGGGACCAATGTTCATCTACGGAGAATCGAAAGAGCTGCAGAAGAAGTTCGTGGAATTCTATGAAGCCGGAAAGATCGCCTGCGCGCTCTGCCACGGCGTGGCAATCCTGCGCTACGCCAAGCTGAGCACGGGCGAGTACCTGGTGAAAGGTAAGACGGTAACCGGATTCGCGAACGTGGAAGAAGATTTCGCAGACAACGCCGTGTGGAGTATGAACCTTCTCTCACGCGACAAGCACGTCATGCCTTGGCGAATCGAGGACGAACTGAAAAAGCTCGGAGCAAATTATATCCAAGCGGGGCTGTGGCGCGGATTCGCGGTGCGGGACGGCAATCTGATTACCGGACAGCAAAACTTTTCCGGATCGGAAACGGCCAACGCCGTGGTTGCAGCACTTGGCGAGTGATGGGGAGGACCTGCAAACCGTTGGTTGTGAGTACTTCGCAGAGAGGTGCCAGCTTTTGTTTTTTGCTGGGATCACCGCGATTGGGGCGTGTGCCCGGACTGTACCGGAGTCCTTCCTCGAAGCTAGTAAGAACGCCTTGCCAAGCCCATGACGCTGAATGCCGGGTAGGGATCCCTTCGGCATTCGCCTCAGGGCAGGCTCTTCGACTGCGGTTGATCTTTGCGCTTGGGGCGCAAAGATCAATCCTCGCTCAGGATGACAATGCTGTGGTGCAGATCAGGACTCGGGAAATTCGGGGAATTCCCTGTTCCCGAAATTCACTCTCGCTCTCGACAGTCGCGGGCAGGAATGCCCGTGCCACATTATTTCGCTACTTTCCGCCGTTTGCACGGGCGTGGTTTTTGGCGCGATCTTTTTCACGCTCCTGCAAGGCGAGGAGAACTACCCGCAGCATTTCGTCCCAGGGAGCGGGTTTGCCGGTCCAGATTTCGAATTGGCGGGCGGCTTGGTGGACGAACATTTCTATCCCGGGAATGACTTGCGCGCCTCGCTCTTTGGCCAGCTTCAGCAGGCGGGTTTCGGCTGGGTCGTAGACCATGTCGAAGACGTAGCGGGCGTTGATCTCTTTGTCCTGAAGGGGCGTTTCGCGGGTATTGCCCATGCCGACTGGAGTGGCGTTAATAATAACGTCAAAGGACAATTTCTTCAGGTCAGGGCGCTTCACCAGCCGCGCGCGAGCTTGATGTGCCAACTTCTTTGCCGGGGCCAGTGAACGGTTCAAGATATAAACTTCCGACCCGCGCTCCTTCAGTCCAAAAACCGCTGCCCGGGCTGCACCTCCGGCACCGAGGACCAGGATCTTGGCATCCTCCAGCGTGTTCAGGCGGCGCTCAAGAGGGCGGACGATTCCCGCTGTATCCGTGTTGAATCCGTAGAGTTTGCCATCCTGTGCGCGCACAACAGTGTTGCAAGCCCCTACCTTTGTTGTGTGGGAGTCGGTGTTGTCCAGGTGCGAGAGGATGGATTCCTTATACGGCATGGTGACGCTGATACCGTGAATCGGGATATCACGGACGCAGGTCAGAAGATCTTTGAGAGTCTTGGCGTGCAGTGGGAGGTAGACCGCGTTGACGTTCTCGCGGCGGAACGCGGCGTTCATGATGGCGGGCGAGAGTGAGTGGGCGATCGGGTCCCCGACGACGGCATAAACGCGAGTCGCAACATCGACCTGCTCGATGCGATAGACGCTGCGGAGTTCCTGGGCGCTGACCTGTCCTGGAGCAGTTTCCTGTCCAGCTCCGGCCGAGCCGAATGTAAAGACGCTCCCCGCGCGAACGCCCAAAACTCGGCTGATAATCCCTTGCTCGCCCATACACATCCCGACCATCGAATGGCGGTCGCCCTCGCGCGCCAGGAACTTGATCATGGAGACATTGTCAGAGAGCGCGGTAGCAGTGCTGACAACCTTATAGAAGTCCGCTGGGTATGCCAGCATCTTCTCGAGTGCTTCTTCCAACTTCTTGGTAGCGCGAAAGTCATGGAAGGAAAGGATCAGTCCGGCCTTGGCGCGAAGCTTCTGCAGCTGTTCGGGCTTGATTTTGTTAGCGGTCTGAAACTCGACGTCGACGAGTTGACACCCGGCAGCTGTTGCTTTGTTAAGTAGGTCGAGCTGAGAGGCGACTGATCCCCGAAATTTGCCTCCGCTGGCCTCGCGGCGGCAGGTGGCGATGGCGACCATCCCGTGATGGGACTCGATGATGCGCTTGATGCGCGGCATGGCCAAGCCGGGTTTCGACAGGTAGTCTAACCTGAACTCCAGAAAGGAGTTATCCCTGGCCAAAGCCTCAGCCCTCTCGGCCATCTCATTGGGATCAGAGCCGATGACGGCCACGCAGACCCGCGGCAGCCTATGGGGTAGCAGACGCGGCATGAAGGGTGGGACGGAATTCATCTCTCTGAGTTTCTAAGCCCTAAGGTCTTACCGGGAAGATTGCCTGGATCGCCGGTAACGAATGAATGTAAACGAACGGCGAATTATTACAGGGGCTTAATTATTTATGCAACAGTGGATTACCGATCCTGAGAAAAAATCGCTCCCAAGGTGCCCATCACCCTCGTAACCTTGACCCTCCCTTACCTGCTTGTTACCTTCCGGCTGAAGCCTTTCCTTTCTGGCATTTAACTGGGGAGAAGTACGCGAAGGCGGTCTTCTCCGGAGGTAACATGAAGAAAACAGGACTGTTTGTAGTATTGCTGGCGACGGCGGCATGGGGGCAGGCTCCACCAGATCTGAGCACCGTCCAAGCTCCCGAAGGAACCTCACCGACGTCGAACAGCTTTCCGGTTGAGCGGATTCCGCAACCGACCTATGCCGATCTTTATTGCGCTGGATTCATCAGCAAACACGTCCTGCCGGATGCCAACTACATCGCCGGAGGCCTTGAGACGCCGACCACCACGAAGTTTGTGCGCGGGGATATCGTGTATCTCCATGGCGGCGGCTATACCGCCGGCACCGAGTACGAGATCATTCGCCAACTCCAGGACGAGAACAAATATGAGATGTTCCCGGGGCAGACGAAGGTATTGAAAGCAGCCGGTCAGCCATACCAGGAAGTGGGTCGGATCAAAGTGATCGATACGCGGAGCAGAGCTGCGATCGCGCAAGTTGAGTATTCGTGCGATGGCATCAATCCAGGCGACACGGCGATTCCATTTGTCGAAAAGCAGCAGATCGCAGTACATGGCCCGATCCGCTTTGACCGCTTTCTGCCGGCCAGCAGCAGCAAGGTTTCAGGCCGTATCGTGATGGCGAAAGATTTCGATTCGCAGGTCGGAACGGGGCAGAAGGTCTACGTGAACGTCGGTTCGAATCAGAATATAAAGATCGGCGATTATCTGCGAGTTGTGCGATCGTACGAAGCCGATTTGAAAGATCCGGTAGATTCGTTATCGTTCCGGGCGGCGATCGCCGAAGACACGCAGAAGAAGATGCCTTCGTTCGATCCGCAAATGTTCGAGAAGCAGAATGGCCCGGTGATTCACGTACGTGATCTGCCGCGTCGCGCGGTTGGAGAACTTGTGATCATCGGCGTGACGGATACAACAGCCACGGGCATGATCGTCTTCGCGAACGAAAACGTCATGGCGGGCGATGGAGTTGAATTCGATCAATTGAACAACTAGTTATCTAAACGCAGTACAGTCCCAGACCGGGGACGGGCAACCGTCCCCGGTTTTTATTTTTGGCGTTCCCGCATGCCAACCGTATCACGATACCTGGCCAGGAGTCTTCGAATGAAATTGAGCGAATCTTGGACTCGGACACACGCTGATCGCGCCTTGTCGGCGATAATTTTTTCCGCGAGCGCTCGTGACCCGAAGACGCTCGCAATTGACGGCTCGCCTTCGCTGTAGATTGCGGTCGACGTTGCTATCGGCGGGAACCTTGAGAAAAAGACTCCGAGTGTTGATGGTGCGCAAGCTTCGCTTCCATCAAAATAGATTAAGGGATGGAGAGTCTGTGGAGCACGACTCTGGAACTGCCGGACGGGGATGCTATAATTTTTGTTTGTCCTTCCGGTGAAATCCCCATCGTGGGCGCGTAGCTCAATTGGCAGAGCAACTAACTCTTAAACACTGGCCCGGCCTTGCCAGGCTATATGTTTGTGCGACTTGCGTTAGGTTTGATTAGGTGTGGTTGGGCCAAGTTTGGGCCGATTAGTGCAAAATTAGTGCAAGACTGCGGGGCCGTCGCGCACATATTTTGCAAGGCTTAACCAGGAAATCCTGGCTGTTTTTGTCCTTGCATTGGAACCGATTACCAAGCCTTACGACTGACGGCCGATAAGACTGCCAAGAGATCCCGAGTTCTTCTACTTGCCAGTGTTCGATGACTTGCCGAGGTTGTGGTTTTTCGGTGTGCCGCAAAAGGTGTCGTAACCCTCTTTTCGCTACGCCGCTTCTTCAGCATTTGTCGGACGGTAGTCGAGCGCGGCGCGCACGATCTCGAGTTTCGGGTGTTGATAATGCATCGCGGTTCCGACGTCGCGGTGCCGCTGATTTGTAATGGGGTTAACTGCGATTAATCAAAATCGACGATAAAACAAGCTGCGCGGGGCGTCACCTGCCAGAGCGGGCGCTCGCACTCCAATGCGCCGGCGCCGAATCACCACTGGCGGAGCTGGGGCGAACGGTAGCGCGCACACATACCCAGTCCACTACCTTCTTGAGTCATTCACTTAAGTTAATTAAGAGTAAATAGAAAGATATGGAAATGGGGGCATGTGCGCGATTCCCACCCATTGCACAATCATGGAGAAATGGGAGAAACGTGTGCTTGGTGAGGGATAGCAGGGCAACATTTTGGCCCGCCCCCCAGTCACCCAAGGCACGGTCTAGTGGCAGTTGAAATCACAAGTTAACTTTGTGGCTGACGGCCGATCATTTCGCCAATTGCGATCTTGGTTCCATAATCATGAGAGCTGCAACAACTTGTCAGGGTTATTGTTTCTTGGTGTGTCGGAAAACGTGCCGTAACGCTTTTCCGCTACACACTCATTTTGGCAATAGCCACGTCTGCATTGTCAAGCGCAGCGCGGACAATCTCCAATTCGGGATGTTGATAGTGCATTGCAGTTTTGACATCCCGGTGGCCCATCGTTTTCATTACGGCAGCCAGATTCTCAGTACGCATGAGAATCCGAGTGCCGTAGTCACTTTAGAATCAAGGAGTGAACTTCTCAATCCCAATAACATGCGACGATTGCGGCGAGTTCCTCGTGAATGTGAACGGTACGCAATTGCCAAAAGAGGCGCAGTGCCCACAATGCAGCAAGACCATCTGGCTAGTAGAACCGCTTGGTAACATCGTGGGAATGGCGATCATGCGTCGTGCCGCGACGGAGCTTGCAAGTGGGGATTCAACGTTGACGATCGTGTTAGCGGCGATGGCAGTAGAGAGTCAATTGGCGTACCTTTTTATGAAATGGAATCGCGTTGATCTCACATTACAGCGCAACCCGACCGACGCCGACGAAGAGGAATGGGAGGAACGCTGGCGGGATATACGTTTGGTCGCTGCGCGATTCGATATGGTTTCAAGCCGCCTCACAGGAAAATCCTTCGATTCATTTCTGTCGGCGAATGGCGATCTCCTAAAGAGCGTGCGATCACACTATCACTCTTCCGGTGAAGCTTCAGCAAAGGACTTTTTCGTGAAATGGCTTTTCCACAAACG
>Ga0126383_10000440_pt1 | contig 22852 bp, 18 predicted proteins | sample PanSoiMetPlot_35_FD_96882 | JGI IMG/M metagenome (GOLD analysis project Ga0126383, IMG submission 96882) | Tropical forest soil microbial communities from Panama - MetaG Plot_35 | ecosystem: Environmental > Terrestrial > Soil > Tropical forest > Bulk soil | place: Panama | collected 2016-02-17
CAGATTGGGCACGTTTCGAAACACGTGTCGCCCTTCCGCGAGTAAGGACGCCGCGAGTATGGGAAGCGCTGCATTTTTCGCTCCGGAGACCGAAATCTCCCCGGACAGCCGGTTTCCGCCTGTGACGATGATCTTGTCCATCGCGCGCTCGGGCTAAGGCTTGTAGCCGAAGACCAGCCGATCCAGCCGAGACAAGTCCTTGCGCAGCCCGGCCCTGACCAATCCGGCGGACTGCAAGAGCCGCAGGGCTTCCGGTCCCTGGCCCTCGCTGATCTCCACTGCCAGCATTCCTCCGGGCTCGAGCCAGCTGGGCGCCTGGTCCGCGAGCCGGCGCGTGATTTCCAAGCCGTCTCGACCCCCGTCCAAAGCCATCCTCGGCTCTCGACGAACCTCCGCGGCGAGAGCCGCAATTTCCTCAGAGGGCACGTAGGGCGGATTGCTGACGACGACGTGAAAGAGGCTGCCCCGCTCGAGCGGGCCGAAGAGATCTCCCTCCAAAACGCGCACGCGGTCGCCCACCTTCAACGTTGCCGCGTTGCTGCGCGCGACCTCGCACGCCGCCGGCGATAGCTCGGTTGCAAAGACGGTCGCATTCGAGCGCTCGGCGGCCAGCGTCACCGCCACGCAGCCGCTTCCCGTGCACAGGTCGAGCACTCGACACGGCGCATCTTTCGGAATGGCCTCCAGCGCTGCATCGACCAGAAGCTCCGTCTCCGGGCGCGGGATCAGCACCCGAGGATCGACTGCGAAGGGCCGGCCGTAGAACTCGCGGGTTCCAGTGAGGTACTGAGTGGGCTCGCCGGAGATGCGGCGCTCGATCAGCGCGCGGTACGCCGCCAGCTCCTTCGGCTTCAGCGGGCGGTCGAGGTCGACGTAGAGCTGAACTCGCGTGCCCTGCAGAACGAAGGCGAGCAGCACCTCGGCGGTCAGCCGCGGCGCATCGACGCCGCGCCGATTGAAGTAGTCCGCGGTCCAGCCGAGGACGCTGCGGATGGTCCAGGTGTCGTTCATTCTTCGGCTTGCGCCTGCTTCGGTTGTGGCTCGCCCGCCGCCTGTCGAAGCGCTGCGGCCTGGTAGTAGGTTCGGCAGGCGTCGATCACGTCGTCGAGGTCGCCGGCAAAGAGCGCGGCCAGGTTGTAACGGGTGTAACCGATGCGGTGGTCGGTCATTCGGTCCTGGGGAAAGTTGTAGGTGCGGATTTTTTCGCTGCGGTCGCCAGTGCCGACTTGGCCCTTGCGCAGGCTGTCGCGCTCGGAGCGGATCCGGTCCTGCTCCACCTGAAACAGCTTCGCCCGCAGCATTCGCATCGCCTGTGCGCGGTTTTTCGTTTGGCTCTTCTCCTGCTGGCACTTCACCACGATGCCGCTGGGAATGTGCTTCAACCGCACCGCCGAGTCCGTGGTGTTGACGCTCTGGCCGCCGGAGCCGGTGGATCGCATCACCTGAAGCTCGACGTCTTCGTCTCGGATTTGGATGTCCACCTCTTCCGCCTCGGGAATCACCGCCACGGTGACGGTGGACGTGTGGATCCTGCCCTGCTGCTCTGTCGCCGGCACGCGCTGAACGCGGTGCACTCCTGATTCATACTTCATCGACGAGTACACGCCATCGCCGCTGAGCGTGACGATCACCTCTTTCATCCCACCGACATTGCCGGGGTTCGAGTCGGCGATCTCGGCTTTCCAGCCGCGCTTGGATGCGTATCGGAGGTACATCTGGAGCATCTCTTCCGCGAAGAGGGAGGCTTCGTCTCCTCCGGCCCCAGCCCGGATCTCGAGGATGACGTCCTTTTCATCGTTTGGATCCTTGGGGATGAGCAGAACTTTGAGCTGATGCTCGAGTTGCTCGCGCCGCTGTTTTAGCTCGGGCAGCTCCTCGCGCGCCATCGCCTTGATTTCGGCCGCTTCTGCGCTTGCCAAAAGCTCCTCGATGTCCCGCAGCTCACTCGAAACCTTCTTGTAGGCGCGGAAAGTCTCGACCAGCTTCTCCAGGGAAGAACGCTCCTTGGCGACCTTCTGATACCTAGACGAATCCGCCAGCACGTCGGGATTGGACAGCTCCGCCTCGAGCCGCTCAAACCGGCGTTCGACTTCTTCGAGCTTGTCAATCATGATGAGATCCATGAAGGGGAATCGGACCAAGAAGAAGCTGCGCAACCGGGCCAAGCCGAAGCGAGCCGCGCTCAAGCGCGGGCGGATCCGCCGCCGAAAAGCCGCCGGGAGATAGTCGCACGCTAGGGCCTCTGGCCGATGAGCTGCGGCAGCGGCTGGGCGAAGCCGCGCGAGTATTCCGCGAGATGATTCAGCACCGCGGCCGCGGGCTCCCCGTCCACGAGGACCGGCTGCATTGGGAATTGTGGGTAGCGATCGATCCGCAGTGGAATCACCTCACTGTCAAGATATCCTGCCGGCGAAAAGCGCGCCTTAAACAGCGCCCCTTCCTTGTTCTTGGGATCCCAATTGCCGCCGAAGACAAAGTTTCCGAGCGAGTAGACGATCGGCGCGCCCCGGTAGAGCTCCATGCCCTGGAGCACGTGGGGATGCGAACCCAACACCGCCGCGGCTCCGGAGTCAATCGCCGCCCGGGCGAGGCGAATCTGGTACGGCTCCGGGAAATGGCTTCCCTCGCGGCCCCAGTGAAAGAACGGAATCACCAGATCCGCGTGCGCCTTCGCCGAAGCCACATCCTCGCGCACCATTACTTCGATCAGTCCTGCATCGGAATGGTGGCCCGCCACGCCGGGTTTTGCGTTGGTGGCGACGACTTCCGCCGGCTCGATGTTGTTGTCTCCGAGGAAGAAGTAACCGAGAAACGCGAGCCGCAGGCCGTTGCGCTCAATGATCGCCGGCTGGCGGGCCTCGGCGAGATTGCGCCCGGCGCCGAAATGGGGCAGGTGCGCTTGCTCGAGCGTCTCCAGCGTATCCAACAGCCCGAGCGGTCCGTAGTCCATCAGATGATTGTTGGCGAGGCTCACCGCACCAACGCCGCCCGCGAGCAGGGCGGACACCAGCTCGGGACGAGCGCGGAAGTTGAAGTTCTTCGGGATCTTGTCGCCGCGCCGTGTGAACGGGCATTCGAGATTGACCACGAACAGGTCCGTCCCTTTGACTGCGGGCTGAACGCCTTGGAAGCCGTACCCGAACATTGCCTCGCGGGACTGGCCCTTCGAGACCTGCTCGTCGAAGTACTCCTCGAAGTGGTACCCGAGCGTGACGTCGCCGCCGGCAACCAGAACGACCACCCGTTGAGGCGTCGCCGAGGCTGCCAAAGATGGAGCTTGGGCTTCGGAAGCGTCACGGACCGGTGTCAGCGGGGCGCCGCGGTCCCCATCGGCATTGCTCGGTTGGCTGTGCGCAGCCTGAGGAACGACCGAGCTTGGCGCCGCGCAACCGAAGGCGAAAATCGCTGCCCAGAGGACCGATCGCTTCATGCTTGAAAGTCCACCTTGCGTGCGAAGATCCACGACGAATAGGATTCTGCTCAGCGGATGGCACGAGAGAAAGACAATATCGCCTTATCCGACGAGCACAACTCGCGCGGGATCGAGCTGGCCGATCGAGGCTGGTTGGACGAGGCAATCAAGGAGTTTAAGAAAGCGATCGACCTCGATCCACACTCCGCGCACGCGCACGACAACCTGGCCACGGTGTACGCGGAGAAGAAGCTCTTCCGCGAAGCGCTCGCCGAGTACCTGACCGCGATCAACCTCGAACCCGACAGCGCCACCGCGCACTACAACCTCGCCTGCTTTCTCTCCACGCACGGGACGGACATGGCGATCGCGGAATACCGCGAAGCGATCGAGCTGGACCCCGAATACCCGGACGCGCACCTCAATCTGGGTCTGACCTACGCGGATCACGGACGCATCGAGGATGCGATGAAGGAGCTGCAAGTCGCCATCGATCTCGAGCCATCCGACGCCTTCCCGCGGCACGAGCTGGCAGCCTTGCTGATGGACGAGGGCGACTATCGCTCGGCAATAACCCAGCTCAAGGAAGTGACGCGCCTGGAACCAGACAACTTCGAGGCCCAGCTCGATTTGGGCATTTGCTTCGCGCAGAAGGGCTTCTACGCCGAAGCTGAACGGGCTTACGACAAGGCCCGCTCGCTCAACGCCGAAGATCTTCTTCTCAACTACAACATCGCAGCGCTCAACGCCCTCTGGGGGCGCTCCAAAGAGGCGATCGCGCACTTGAAGAAGGCGATGGCGCTGGACAAGAAGAAGGTCCAGGGTTGGATGTCCACCGACCCGATGTTCGATTCGCTCAAGGGCGAGCCCGAATTCGAGAGCCTCGTCTAACGACGATGGGACTCGGGCCGATCCTCCTCGCAATTTTGCTCGTTTTCGCCAACGGGTTCTTCGTGGCGACCGAGTTCGCCATGGTCAAAATCCGGCCCAGCCGCGTGCAGGCCTTGCTGGAGGAGGGCAGGCCGGGCGCGGCGAGCGCTTTCAAGCTGCTGCAGCGAATGGACGTCTACTTGTCGGCGACGCAGTTCGGGATCACCTTGGCATCCCTTGGCTTGGGGTGGATCGGCGAGCCTGCCTTCGCCCGGCTGATCGAGCCCGCTCTGCGCTTCTTCTTTCCGGCAGGCGACATCTCCGGCTTGACCCACACCCTCGCTCTGGCGCTGGCTCTGATTTTCATCACCTTCCTGCACATCGTAATTGGCGAGCTGGGAGCGAAAAGTCTGGCGCTTCAGAAAACGGAGGCCACCGCGCTTGCCCTCGCCTGGCCCATCCGCGCCTTCCACTACGTCTTCTTCCCCATCATCTGGCTGCTGAACGCCTTGGCGCGGCGAGTTCTACGGCTGTTCGGACTGCAGACGGCGAGCGCAGCCGCCGAAGCGCACAGCGAGGAAGAGCTGCGCGTGATTCTTGCCAGCTCGGCCGCCGCGGGAGCAATCGCAGTCCCTCGGGCTGAGCTCCTCGAGCGCGCTCTGGGCATGCTGGAGAAAACCGCGCGCCAAGTGCTGGTTCCTCGAAATCAGATTCGCTACCTCGATCTGGAGGAGCCGCTTGAAAAAAACATCGCCGACGCGAGGGCCTCGGCTCACACCTGGCTGCCGGTTTGCCGTGGAAATCTCGACCGAGTCGAGGGAGTGGTCAACGCCAAGGACCTGTTCTTCCTGTTGTCGCGCGGCGAGCTGAAATCGCTTTCACAGGTGCAGCGCCCGGTGCTCTTCGTCCCGGAGAACGTTTCGTTGGAGCAGCTTCTCTCTGAGTTTCGGCGTCGCCGCGCGCAGATGGCGATGGTCGTGGACGAGCACGGCGGCACCACTGGGCTGCTGACCATCGCCGATGTGGTGGCGGAGCTGGTCGGCGAAGTGGCCGAGTTGGAGAGCAGAACCGAGGAGGTCAAGACGCTTCCGGGCGGACGCTGGGAGCTTCCCGGGACCGCGCAGCTCGACGATCTGTCGGACCGGTTGGGGATGCACTTCGACATCGAGAATGGCGAGGTCACCACGATTGGCGGATTCCTAATGGCCAAGCTGGGGCGAATTCCCGAGCGCGGCGACCGTTGGTCCCTCGGCGACTACGACGTGGTGGTGGAGACAACGGAGGGCCCGCGCGTGCTCAAAGTTCGGATCGAGCCGAAGAGAGATGCGTTGGCCACCCGAGCACCCTCGGCCTAGCCTCGCGGGCCAACGGTAAGGCAACGTATGTTAACGTCAAAAATATTGTCGCCAGAAGTTGGACGTGCTACATCCGCGCGGCGATAACCGGCACGATGAGTAACAAACCGCGGCGAGCCAGCCGACCGCCTCGCGCCTAAAGCGGAACAGATGCGGATCCAGCGGCTCGATATCACCGGTTTCAAATCCTTCACCGATCACGCCGTCTTCTCGTTCGCGGATGGAATCACCGGCATCGTCGGGCCGAACGGCTGCGGAAAATCGAACGTCGTCGATGCCGTTCGCTGGGTGATGGGCGAGCAGAGCGCGAAGAACCTGCGCGGCCGCGCCATGGAAGACGTCATCTTCAGCGGCTCCGAGTCGCAGCCGGCGCTCTCCATGGCGGAGGTCTCGCTGACGATGCGGATCGACGAGGGGGATTCGCTCGCACCGCCGTACGCCGGCCGCGCCGAGATGACCATCACCCGCCGGCTGTTCCGGAATGGTGAATCGGAGTACCTGATCAACAAGACGCCGTGCCGCCTGCTTGACATCACCGAGCTGTTCCTCGGCACCGGCGTCGGAACGCGCGCCTATTCGATCGTCGAGCAGGGACGGGTGGGGCTGATCGTCTCCGCCAAGCCCGAGGATCGCCGCGCATTCATCGAGGAAGCCGCCGGGGTGACCAAGTACAAGGCGCGCCGCAACGTCGCCGAGCGCAAGATGGAATACACGCAGCAAAATCTGCTGCGCGTCCTGGACATCATCTCCGAGCTGGAAAAGCGCCTCGAATCCCTCGCTCGCCAGGCGAAGAAGGCGGACAGATACAAAAAGATCAAAGCGCAGATGCGCGAGATTGAGCTCCACGCGGCCTCGCACCGTTTCCTCGAGCTACAAGCGAGGGCAAAGTCGCTGGAGGAGAAGCTCGAGGCGCTCGGCGCTGAGGAGCGAAGCAGCTACCAGGCGGTTCGCAACCTCGAGGACACAATCGAGCGCGACCGCCGCTTGCTGGAGGCGGAAGATCAGGCGCTGCAGCTGCTCCAGCAGGAGTGTCACACGCTCGTCAATCGGGTTCAGCTTGCCGAGGCTCGGCTGAGTCACTGCGCCGACGACGCTCAGCAAGCGCAGCAGCGAATCGGACAGGATCGGCAGGAGCAGCGCGCCCTGGACCAGCGAAAGGTCGAGCTGGAAGACGCCATCCGCGGCCGGCAGGCCCAGACGCAAATCGATGACGCGAAGTGCAAGGAGGACGAGCTTTCGGTGCGGGCTGCGCAGGAGCAGCTGCGGCGACTTGCCCAGCTCGAAACCGAGCTGCTCCAGCGCCGGGCGCGCGAGCAGGAGATCCTGGTGGACATCGCCTCGCGGCTGGCGAACCAGGAGAGCGATTTGGCGAATCTGGCCCGGAGACGAGCGGAGCTGCACTCCGAGGCGACGAGAATTCGCTCGGAACGGGACGATCTCCGGGCGGATGAGCTCGTCCTCGAGAAGACGCGCCATCGGCTCGCGCAGAGCATCGCCGATCGGCGCCTCGCGGCAACGCAGCTCGTCGAGCGCCGCGGGCTTGAGGAAATCGGATTGGATGAGGCGCGACAGGGATTCGCCGACAACGAAGTGAAGGTCATCTCGCTGCGTGAAGCGCTGAGCGACAGGCGGGCGCGACTGAGCTCGCTGGAGCAGATTAAGCGCAACTACGAGGGCTTCGATCGCGGTGTTCGGTCGGTGATGCTAAAAGCCGGCGCCGCATCTTCAGAATCGGGTGTCTACGGTTTGGTTGCGGATGTGGTTTCCGCTCCTGCCCAACTGGAAAAGGCGATCGAGGCGGCGCTTGGCGAGCGGATGCAGAGCGTCATCGTCGAGGACACCGAAAAAGCGCTCGAGCTGATCGAGTACCTCAGATCCACCGCCGAGGGCCGCTCCACGTTCTTGCCTCTGCGGGCGGCCAGGGAGTCGAATCGGAGATCGCCGGAGCTCTCTCGCCCGGGGGTGGTTGCGGTTGCCGCCGATCAAGCAAGCTGCGACGAGGCTTTCGCGCCTCTGGTGCGCTCGCTCCTCGAAGACGTGGTAATCGTCACCGATCTCGTCGCCGCTCGCGACTTGGCGAAGGACGGTGCCGCGGGCTTCACTCTGGTGACGCTCGGAGGCGAGGTTCTCAGGCCCGACGGCGCGATCACCGGCGGCGCTCTCGAAGGTCCGGCGATGGGCGCGCTCCACAAAAAGCGCGAGATCGCCGAGCTGACCGAAGAGATCGCCACTGCCGAGCGGGAGTACAACGACTTCCTGACGCGCCACTACGCGCTTCAAAAGCGGATCCAGCAATCGGAAGGCGTGCTCAAAGGTCTGGCGAAGACGCAGCATGCCGAAGAGCTCGGCCTGGCGGCGGAGGAGAGAGATCTCCATCAAGCTGTCGAAGATCTATCCCGCATCCGCAGGCAGATCGCCGCCGCCGACCAGCGGCTGACGGGGATGGACGAAGCGCTCCGCGCCCTGGCCGCGGACGAGGAGGACGCCGGAGGCCGCTTGGCTCAGCTGCAGCTGGACCGCGCCGGCAAAGAAGAAGCGATCCGTCAGGTGAGCGATGAGCTGGAGGCCCTCAAGAGGCAGACCGAGGATGCATCGAATGAGCTGACCCGCGTGCGCGTCGACGTTGCAGCACACGCGGAGCGCCTTCAGGCGGCGCGAAACGAGCTGAGCCAGTTGTGCGCTCAGCTCTCCGACGCCGGGGCGCGCCAGGGCCGCCTCGAGTCCAGTATTGAAGAGGCAGCGAAGAAAGCGGAGGACATTGCCTGCTCGATCCGCCTCATCACCGCCGAGCGAGACGAGCACGCTGCCAAGCTGACCATGCTCGAGCAGAAGCTGGCGGAGAAGCGGCAATCACAGGCGGAGTTCGCCGCGCGGATCCGGGCGGATGAAGGACAGCTGCGCGAGCTGCGGCGGAGGTTGGACGAGCTGACGCAGGGCTTATCGCAGCTTTCGGTCGAGGAGCGGGAGCTGGCGATGGAGCTCGAGCACCTGATGGAGCAAGTGCGCGAGCGCCATCAGCTGGAGCTCTCCGAAGAGCTTCACCGGTTTCACTTGCAGGCGTTGCCCTCGGATCACGAGTCGCGGCTCAAAGAGCTGCGGTCGCAAGTTGAGCGGTTGGGCGAGATCAATCTTACCGCCATTGACGAGCATGCGGAGGTCTTGGCCCGCTGCGACTTTCTACGCAAGCAGGAGAAGGACTTGGAGAGCTCGCTGCTGCAATTGCGGCAAGCAATTGCACGCATCGACCGAACCAGCCGGCAGCGATTCACGAAGACGTTCGAGCTGGTCGATGAAAAGTTCCAGCAGATTTTCCCTCGGCTCTTTGGCGGCGGTCGCGCGGCGCTGATGCTGACCGACAGCGACGCGGGCGGCGAGCCCGGAGTAGAGATCGTCGCGCAACCCCCTGGGAAGAAACTTCAGAGCGTCAACCTTCTTTCAGGCGGGGAAAAAGCGCTCACCGCGGTCTCGTTGATCTTCGCCATCTTCTTGATCAAACCGACGCCCTTCTGCATCCTCGACGAGGTCGATGCGCCGCTGGATGAGGCAAATGTCGGCCGGTACAACGACATGGTTCGGGAGATCAGCAAGCAGTGTCAGTTCATTCTGATCACCCACAACAAGCGGACGATGGAGGTTCTCGACACGCTCTACGGCGTGACGATGGAGGAACCCGGCATTTCCAAGCTGGTGTCGGTGAGGATGCGCGACGCGATCGTCGCCAACGAGAATCAGGCAGCGTGAGCCGCGCCGCGCGGTGAAACGCGCGCCGCGACGTTCCGCTCCGCGCCCGAGCGGCCGAGGGCAACAGTTTGAGTCGGCGGCCACCTCCACTCACCGTTAACCATAACGACGGTGTCGGAAAATCAAGACCTACGCGTTCTGATCATCGGCGACGATCCGCTGGCTCGCAGTGGTTTGTCGTCCCTGCTTTCCGCGCATCCGTCGATACAGGTCGTCGGTCAGATGGTAAGCCCGGACGAGGTTCCTCTACCGAGGGGACCGTCCAACCCGGACGTGCTGCTGTGGGATCTGGGACAGGATGCCCGCGCAAGCCTCGACCGGTTGCGCGCCTTGGGCGATCGAGATCTGCCAATACTCGTGCTGTCGCCAGATGAGGCATCCGCGATCGATGCGCTGGGCGCCGGCGCGCGCGGCGCGGCCTTGCGCAATGTAGGCCCGGATGCGCTCGCCGCCGCGCTTCAGGCGGTCTCTCGCGGGATGTTTGTTCTAGACGAGAGCCTGGCGCGCGCGGCGCTGCGCCCGCGCATCTCGACCGCGCCGCCGCCGGAGCCGCTGACTGCCCGAGAGCTCGAGGTTCTAGAGCTACTCGCGCAGGGGTTGTCCAACAAGCTGATCGCGGATCGGCTCGGAATCACGGAGCACACGGCGAAGTTTCACGTCAACGCCATCCTCGGCAAGCTTGGCGCGCAAACCCGGACCGAAGCCGTCGTCCAAGCGCTTCGGCTTGGCCTCGTCCTCCTTTGATCCAGGCGGAACCTGCCCGATCGGAGGGGATGCCGTCTGGCCCATCAGCGGATGCGCGGCAAAAGCGCGCCTGGTTAGCCTGTCTTCGAATGGAATCGTTGATCACCGCAACCGAGTCGAAAGGGATTGCAGACATGAGCAGTGCCACTGATCTTTCGGAAGCGCTCGCTTCCGTGGTCGAGAAAAACAACGCCAGCGTTGTTCGCGTCGAAGCGCGCCGCCGGGTGCCTTCCAGCGGAGTCGTCTGGTCCTCGGAGGGGCTGGTGGTCACCGCGCACCACGCCGTCGAGCGAGAAGAGGAAATCCAGATTGGTCTATCGGACGGAAGGGCGCTGGATGCGCAGCTGGTGGGCCGCGATCCCGGCACGGACGTGGCGGTGCTGCGCGTTGCAGCAACCGATCTAACTGCCGCTGCCTGGTCGCAGGGCGACACGTTGAAGGTTGGCCATCTCGCGCTTGCGGTGGCGCGCCCGGGGCGCTCGGCGCGCGCATCGCTGGGGATCGTCAGTGCGCTGGGAGGCGAATGGAGGACGCACAGCGGCGGGCGCATCGACCGCTATCTGCAAACGGACATCTCACCGCAGCCGGGTTTTTCTGGGAGCATGCTGGTGGACACGAACGGATATGCCCTGGGCATGAATACCTCGGGACTGTGGCGCGACCACTCGATCGCCGTGCCAACCGCAACCCTGCGCCGCGTGGTGGGGACGCTCGTTGCTCACGGGCGAATGCGGCGCGCCTTCGTCGGAGTGGGCAGCATCCCAATTCGATTGCCTGCCAAGTCTGCAAAGTCGAGCGGACAGGAAACCGCCCTGCTGGTGATCGCCGTTCAGCCGGACGGGCCCGCCGACAAGAGCGGCATTTTGCTTGGGGATGCGCTCTTGGGCGTCGACGGTCGGCCGCTGGCTCAAGTGGACGACCTGCAGGAAGCACTCACGGAAGAGAGCATCGGCAATGAGCTCAGCTTCAGGATTCTCCGGGCGGGCCAGGTGCGCGACGTCGCCATTCGAGCGGGCACTCGAAGCTGAGCTCGGGCTCAGCAGCGAGGGAGGAAGCAAATGAAAATGCTGAAGCAGCTTTCGCAAGAGTTGGAGGAGCTGGTCGCGAGCACCGCTCCCGCCGTGGTCGGCGTCGAGCATCGGCGAGGTCAGGGGACGGGCCTGGTTCTCGCCAAGGATGGTTACGTCTTGACGAATGCGCATGTCGTGCACGGCTTCGACGAGCTGCGCATTCGCCTCAACACCGGCTCAACGGTGAAGGGCGAGCTAGTCGGTGCAGATGACCGGACCGATCTGGCGGTGGTCCGAATCGATGCCGATGGTCTGGTGAGCTTGCCGCTTGCCGATGCCCAGCACCTCAAGGTGGGCCAGTTGGTGGTGGCGATCGGCAATCCATTCCGCTTCGAGCGGTCGGTCAGCCTGGGAGTCATCAGCGCGTTGGATCGCTCCCTACCGGGGCCGCGCGGCGGATTGTTCGAAGGATTGATTCAAACCGACGCCGCAATCAACCCCGGCAATTCCGGCGGGCCCCTGCTCGACGCCGACGGCAACGTGCTCGGAATCAACACTGCCATCATCCCTTGGGCCCAGGGCATCGGCTTCGCCATCCCATCTCCCACCGCGAGCTGGGTTGCGGCGGTGATAATTCGCACCGGTGAAGTTCGCCGGCCATTCCTCGGTATCGCCGCCAAAGGCGAAGAGCTGTTGCCAACCCTTAGCCGCGGCGCAGGACAGGCGCGGGCGGTCCGAATTCTCGGCGTCGGCGCGGGCAGCCCGGCGCAGGAGGCGGGGCTCAAGAAGGGCGACCTCGTCCTCACCGCGAATGGGAAGCCGATTGCAAGCGTGGATGACCTGCAGCGGGTAATGGTGCTCGCGGGCCCGGGAGAGGTGCAGCTGGAGATCTACCGCGGAGAGAACCGCCGCCGGATGTCCGCCTTCCCAAAGCCGCAGGCGGAAGCGGCGTAGGACCGGCGCGCACTCATTCGCTACCGGCTGGCGCGCCAAATGCCGCGGCGCTTGAGCGGATCCCTCTTGTTCATCGTCTCTTGGATCAGCTTCGCCGCGCGAGCGCCGGCGAGAAACTCTCCCTCGAGGCCAAGGCCGGGCAGCGTCTCCCGGCTGGCCAGGAAAAGGTTCTTCAGCGGCGTCTGCTGCGTCAGCCCGGTGATGCCGAGAAAGTCTTCGGTGTCCACTTCGTACAACGGATGGGGCAACAGCCGCGCGCCCCGGACGCCGCCGGCATCGAGGTAAGGTGCCGACGAGAGCAACAGGTGATCCTTGGCAAAAGGCATCAGCCGGGCAAGATGGCTGCTCATCCTGTCCGCGAGCAATTTCAGATAGCCCTCCCCGAGATCTCGCGCGGTCGCTTGAACGAAGACGCCGGACGTCACTACCCGCAGCGACTCATCTTCCGCCTTGCTGCCGATTCGCCGGGCAGGGTGCACTTGAACCAGGAGCGGCTCGAGGTCCAGATCTCCGGTGTCAAACAGCAGCAGGTCGCCCATTCCACGCGGAACCGCGTCCGCGGTGACCACCCAGTTCACCGTGAAAAGGAATTGTTTGACGACCGAAAGGTCGAGCAGCTCGATCAGCTTTCGCTGGGTCTTCTTGTCCGGGATGAGCCGGCGCAGCGCCGCAGAGTCCGTCGCGACGATCATGTACGAAGATCGGTAGAGGTTCTCCGAGCGTAGAATCTGGACGCCGACCAGCTTGCCTCCTTCGAAGGCGAGCGACTCGACGATCGAGCTTTCCGAGCTTTCGCGCCACAAGAGGTCACCGCCCAAATCGATCAGCCGCCGGCAAAGCAGCTCGCGCAAGCCCTCCCGCGAGCCCGGATACCGGGTCGACGATTTCAGAACTTGCGAGAGGGTTCGGGTCAGGGGCAACGGACCGCGAGGCGCCGCGACGTAGGTGACGAAGGGCAACAGCGCCAGCAACAAATGCGAGACGGGATCATCGCCGTCTTGGATCGAAAACGAGGCATCCAGATGCGGGTGTTTTCGCAGCACCTTTTTCAGCCCCCAACCTTCGACGAAGCTGTTTGGCGGCAGATCCGGTCGGTCCTTGAAGAATGCGTCGGTCTGCTCGTGCTGGACAGTCGCGCTCTTGAAGAGCGCGTTCAGTGACTCCGCTCTGGCCGCCCCGAAGGCGCGCGTCAGCTCCGCCAGCCTCCTTCCCTCGTCGTGCGGAAAGTCGATCCGGTCCTTGGGCAAGATCAGCTGCAGGTCGGGAATGTTGCTCTTCAAAGAGCGCTGAATGGTGGTGGTCAGCCCCAACTCCGCGAATGCCTCTTCCACCAGGGGCATGGTCCTCAGCTGCTGCGCGACGAAGGGCGCGTAGGGCAGAAGGTAGTCGCCATGCTCGTAGCCATGACCCATGCCGTCGTGCTCCACGAGCAAAACGCGGTAGCCTCTCTTGGCGAGCAGCGCCGCGGACATTGCCCCGGCGAGCTGTCCGCCGACGACGATCACATCGTAGACGCGCCGCGAGGGGCCGGCGGCGATCTTCGGTCTGGGAGGTAGAAGAGGCATTAGCTCAGTGGCGGGTTCCTGGTGTGGCGTTCAATCGCTCACCGCCGGCGCGATCAAGCCTCGGAGTCGGGGGCTTGTCACGGAACTCGCCTCCCCGGGTTGCGCAAAGCATGATCCGAAAACTCCGGCTCGCCCTGGACCCGCACCATGCGGCCGTTCAGCGAAACCGCCCCTTCGGCGACCCAACGAACCGCCGTCGGGTAAATGAAGTGCTCTTCTTGCAGGATGCGCGCCGCCAGCGCAGCTTCGTCGTCGCCCGGAAGCACTGGCACTGCAGCCTGGAGGATGATTGGGCCGGTATCGGTGCCCTCGTCGACGAAGTGCACCGTGCAGCCGCTGATCTTGACGCCGTGGGCGAGCGCTTGCCTGGGCGCGTGCAGGCCTGGAAACGACGGCAGCAGGGCGGGGTGGATGTTCAACACTTGTCCTCTGAAGAGGCGCAAAAAACGCGGACTGAGAAGGCGCATGAAGCCTGCCAAGCACAGAAGCTGCACGTCGTGTTTCTGCAGGGCCTGCAGGAGCGCATCCTCGAATTGGTCCCGCGTGGCGAAGCTGCCATGCTCGAGCACGATGGTGGGGATGTTGGCTTGCTGCGCTCGCCTGAGAGCGAACGCGCTCGGGTTGTTGGAAATCACCAGCGAGATTCGCGCCGGGTAGTCAGGCGCCGCAGAGGCATCGATGAGCGCCTGAAGGTTGCTTCCGTTGCCCGATACCAGCACTCCGACGCGGATCGGTTGGCTCACGGCTCGATCGCCACCGAGGCTTCGCCCTCGCCCCGGTCGATGCGCCCCACTTCCCAAGCGACCGCGTTTCGCTCGCGCAGCAGCTGCAGCGCTGCTTTGGCGTCGTTCGAAGGGACGACCGCGATCATTCCCAAGCCCATGTTGAACGTTGAGAACATCTCCTCGCGAGCAACACCGCCTTCCTGTGCAATGATGTCGAAAATCGGCGGCTTCTTCCAGGCGCGCTCCCAAACAACGGCGCGGGTGTTCTTGGGCAGGCAGCGAGGCAGATTTCCGGGGATGCCTCCTCCGGTGATGTGAGCGAGGCCCTTCACCTCGAGCGCTCGGACCAGCGCCAAGGTCTCGGCGACGTAGATGTGCGTCGGTTCGAGCAACTCGTCCCCCAAAGAGCGCTTCAGCGGGCTGAGCGTCGACGACAGGGACAGCTGAGCCTGCTCGAGCAACACCCGGCGGGCGAGCGAGTAGCCATTCGAGTGAAGACCGGCGGATGCCATCCCGATCAGTGCGTCTCCGGGTGCGATTGTACGGCCATCGATGATGCCCGCTCGCTCCACAACGCCCACACAGAATCCCGCGAGATCATACTCTCCGCCGGCGTAAAAGCCCGGCAGCTCAGCGGTCTCTCCCCCCAACAGCGTGCAGCCGGCCAACTCGCAACCGCGGGCAATTCCCTCGATCACCTTGGCCGCCTGCTCGATGTCGAGGCGCGAGGTGGCCAGATAGTCGAGAAAGAAAAGCGGCTCGGCGCCGGTGGTGAGCACGTCGTTGACCGACATCGCCACCAGATCGATCCCGATCGTCGAATGGCGCTCCAGAGCAAAGGCAATCTTGAGCTTCGTTCCGACGCCGTCCGTGCCCGCCACGAGGACCGGCTCGCGGTACTTGCCCGGAGGCAGCGCGAAGAGTCCGCCGAACCCGCCGACTCCGGACAAAAGCTCTGCTCTGTGGGTTCGCTCCGCGATGGGCTTGATCCGCTCCACCAGCGCATCCTTTGCCTCGATGTCCACTCCTGATTCCTTGTACGTGGTCACGCTGCGCCTTCTACCGGCTGCAGATTCGGTTGTCATCGGCTCGCTCAGGGTCGGCCCAGGTGGGAGCCATACCTTCCCAAGGCGTCCAGCGAGCCGCTGCGCTTTTGACCGGCGTTTCAGCGTCGAGCAGACTTGCCCCTGAGAAGCTGCTCCCTCCATGGCCGCCGCCGAAGAAACGCTGTTCCAGCGGTTCGGAAAAGAGTTCCGCAAGGGCACCGTCTTGTTTCGCGAAGGGGAACCGGGCAAGGAGATGTTCGTCATCCAGTCCGGCAAAGTATCGATCTCAAAGCGAGTCCGCGACGTCGACAAGGTGCTGGCCATCCTCGGGCCGGGGGAGTTCTTCGGAGAGATGGCGATCATTTCCAACAAACCCCGCAACGCCGCCGCCGCGGCCACCGAGGACTCTCGGCTGCTGGTGATCGATCCCAAGACGTTCGAAGGGATGATTCGCGGCAATTCCGAAATCGCCATCCGGCTGATCAAAAAGCTGGCGGAGCGTCTCTCCGAAGCAGACGCCCAGATCGAGAATCTGCTGCTGACCGATCCCTCCAGCCGCGTCATTCACCAAATCCTGCAGATCTGCCAGACTCGCGGTCGCGCGATGGAGGAGGGGATTGAGATAGAGTTCTCGGTCAAGGAGCAGCCTCGAGAAATCGGGGTTGGCGAGCCCGCCATCCGGCTGATGTTGTACAAGCTCGAGCGCGCTGGACTGATCGAACGCACTGGCGATCGGCTGACCGTCTACGACGCCGCTCGGCTCCAGGAGTTCTTGCGCTACCTCGAGATGCAATGGAAGTTTGGAGACCTCTGATTGAACCTCCAGGTTCTTGGCTGCCACGGCGGTGAGTTGCCCAATTGCAGGAGCACTTGCTTCCTGATCGACGGAGTGCTCGCCCTCGATGCCGGCGCCCTGACTGGGTCGTTGCCGCTGGAGAAGCTGGCCAAAGTCGACGACATCCTCGTTTCCCACAGTCACTTCGATCATGTGAAGGATTTGCCTCTCTTGGCGGACTTGATGTTGAGCCGGCGCGATCGCCCGATCCGGATTCACGCCTCCACCGAATGCGCGCGAACCCTCCGCGAGAACATGTTCAACGATTTTCTGTGGCCGGACTTCACCCGCATCCCCACCAAGCGAAAGCCGGTCCTCCAGCTCAAGCCATTCAAAGCCGGGAGCTCCCTTCGCGTCGGAAAGTACAACATCCAATCGATTCCGGTCAGCCATCCGGTGGAGTCGTGCGGGTTCGTGATTTCCGACGGCGGCAGCGCGATCGCGATGAGCGGTGACACGGGTCCGACGGAACGGCTTTGGCGGGTGCTCAACCGCACCCCGAATCTCAAGGCCGTTCTGCTGGAGACGAGCTTTCCCAACGAGTTTCAAAAGCTGGCGGACATCTCCGGCCACCTCACTCCGCGGACGCTCAAGGCCGAGCTGTCGAAGTTCGAGCGCAACGGCGCCTGCATTCTCCTCTACCACCTGAAGCCGGCTTTTCTGCAGCAGCTGACGGAGCAGCTCCGTGGGCTTCCCGCCGAGGTCCTCAAGCTGGGAGATACCTTCGAGCTCTGAGCTTCTGTTGACTGCGGCGAGCACTCGCATTACGCGGTCCAGATGGCCTGGTTTTCCAAGAAACCCCGCGTTGCTCCGGCAGATCCCGAGGGCGATGACAAGCAGCCCTCTCGGATGCAAGGGCTGTGGAGCAAGTGCGAGGAGTGCGACGAAATCGTCTACCGCCAGGAGCTCGAAAAGAATCTGAATGTCTGCCCGTCGTGCGGGCACCACATGCAGTGGCCGGCGCGAGCCCGGCTCGAAGCGGTGATGGACGAGGGGAGCTTCCACGAGGCGGACCGCCAGCTGTTGCCGCAGGATCCGCTCGGGTTCGTCGACTCGAGGAAATACCGGGACCGGCTCAAAGCGACGGCCAAGTCCGTCGGTGAAAACGACGCGTTCATCGCGGGGATGGGTCGGATCGATGGCCATCCGGTTTCGGTGGGATGCTTCGTCTTCGATTTCATGGGCGGCTCGATGGGCTCGGTGGTTGGCGAGAAGGTTGCCCGCGTATTCGAGAGAGCCTCCGAAAATGCGTGCTCGGCTTTGATTTTTTCCGCTTCCGGAGGCGCCCGGATGCAGGAGGGAATCTTCTCCTTGATGCAGATGGCCAAGACGTCGGCCGCGCTGGCGCGTTTTCGCACCGTGCGCAAGCCGTACATCTCGGTGATGCTCAACCCCAGCACAGGGGGGGTGGCCGCTTCCTTTGCCTGGCTGGGCGACGTGGTGCTGGCGGAGCCGAAGGCTCTGATCGGCTTCGCCGGCCCGCGGGTGATCGAGCAGACAATCCGTCAGAAGCTGCCGGAAGGCTTTCAGCGTTCCGAGTTTTTGCTCGAACACGGGATGATCGACGCCATCATCCAGCGCAAGGATACCCGTCAAAAGCTCGGGCAGTTGCTTGGGCTGATGGCATGAACGAGCCCGTGCTGCGCAATCCGATCCGTCCAGAAGAAGGTCTTCGATTCCTTTCGACCCTCGGCGCTTCGGGCATCCGCATGGGATTGGACCGGATCGCCCTGGCGCTCAAGGCGATTGGCAATCCTGAGCGGAGCTATCGAATCCTGCATGTCGCCGGAACGAACGGAAAGGGATCGACCTGCGCTTTTGCCGCCAGTTGCCTCGGCGCGCAGGGCTATCGGGTTGGCCTCTACACCTCGCCACACCTCGTTCGGGTCAATGAGCGCATTCAAGTCAATGGCGAGGAAATCTCCGATGCGCGGTTGGGTGAGCGGGTCCTGGAGGTGCTGAGCCGATATCCCGAAGCCCAGCAGGCGCCCTACCCGCTGACGTTTTTCGAATTCAGCACCGTCGTTGCGCTCTGGCATTTTTCCTTGGAAAGGGTGGACGTCGCCGTCCTCGAGACCGGGCTGGGTGGACGCCTCGACGCCACCACCGCTGCTGAGCCGACGGTCACTGCGATCACGCCGATCGCATTCGATCACATGGACTACCTCGGGCACAGCTTGCCCGCGATCGCTCGGGAGAAAGCCGGAATTCTCAAGCCCGGAATTCCGGCGGCGATCAGCCGACAGCCGCCGGAGGCGATGGACGTCCTCCAGCAAGTCGCCAAGGGGCTTGGGGCTCCCATCTACATCGAGGGGCGGGACTTTGAGATCGGAATAGCCGCCGGCGGCCAGCTCCAATATCGCGGAATGCACTCGAGCTTGAATGACCTTCGCCTCAGCCTTCGGGGCGGCCACCAGTCCCAAAATGCCGCCATCGCCCTCGCCTCGCTCGAGCTTCTCGCCCGCGAGCTTCCCGTCTCGGACGGCGCGATCCGCTCGGGGCTCGCCCACACGCAATGGCCCGGCCGCCTCGAGGAGCTCGGCTCGCACCCCGCTGTTCTGCTCGACGGCGCTCACAATCCGCTCGGCGTGGAAATCCTTTTGACCGCGCTGCGCGAGCTGTACCCAGGACGGCGCATTCATCTGGTCTTCGGGGTGCTGGCGGACAAGGACTACCATGCGATGATCGAGAAGCTGTTCCCCAAGTGCGCCTCGGCGAGCTTGGCGCCGCTGTCGAGCCCGCGATCGCTCGCGCCGGAGAGTTACTGCGCCGAAGCGCGCAACTTTTGCCCGCGCACCAGCGCGTACAGCAGCGTCGCGGAAGCATTGCAGGCGGCGAGGGCCAATGCGTTGCCCGACGACCTGGTGGTCTGCACCGGGTCGCTCTTCCTGGTAGGTGCAGTGCGCGAGTTGGTCGTCCCCCCTCGCCCACTCGCCGCCAGTCCCTGAATTCCGCGCCTTGCATCGTCGTTCATTTCGAAATGGCGCGATCCGGCGACAGCACTTAGAGTTCTCCTCGTGGCCATTGCCGATCGGAAGCTGCTCGCCGAGCCCATCGCGAAGATGCCGGCGGTGGACGAGGTGGAGTTTCAATCGCTCTACCGCAAGACGAAGTACCTGGTTGAGACGGCAGATGGTTGGTCGCTGGTCATCACCAGATACCGCCCCGCGCCCCAGCCCTTTCATCAGCCGCTGTTCGGGGAGCCGCTGCTGCTCGTCCACGGGTTTTCGCAGAATCGGCATGCTTGGACGTGCGGCGAGTTCGTCAAGAACCTTCTTCTGTTCGGGATCGACATCCACATCCTCGAGCTGCGCGGACACGGGAAAAGCTCGATCGCGTTTCAGCACGAGCGATCGAAAAAGCTGGGTCGCGCGCTTCCGGCGGACATCAACTACGGTTGGGACATCGACAGCCATTTCCTCTACGACCTGCCGGCCGCGGTGGCGAGCGCAAAGCGCATTACCGGGCGGGACAAAGTGTTCTATTGCGGTCACTCGATGGGTGGGATGCTCGGGTACGGGTACGCCGGCATCCACGATGACCTCGAAGGGTTGATCACCATCGGAGCCCCGGCCGACCTCGGGCGCGGCTTCCCCTTTCTGCGCGCGCTCGCTTTCACCGGGCCGCTGCTCGCCGCCGGAGTCGACCTGGCGTTTGCTTCTCTCAATCTGGAGCGCAAGGCGAAGAGCACCAGCCGCTCCGTCCTCGCGAAGGGGCTGTCCATCCTCACCCGGAAAACCCAGCGGAACGGCGTCCCCAAACAGCCTGCTCAGCTGCGCTACCAATACCTCCCCGTCGACCAGTGGCTGCGAATCGGCGAGCAGCTATTGCGCAAGGCCGACACACGGCCGCTCTACGGCAAGCTCAACGCGGTCAACATCCTGACCAACACCTCAAGGGTCCGCGCGTCCGACATTCGCTGGCTTTTGCGCGAAGGCGGGGAGCGCGAACCTCGCAAGGTGATCGAGCAATTCGCCCGGTGGATCCGCCGCGGTGAGCTGCGCTGCTATCGCACCGGCTACGATTTCAAAGAAGGTTTCTCCAGGATCAAGGTTCCGATGGCGATCATCTTTGGCGACATGGATCCGCTCGCGTCGGTGGAGTCCACGCGCAGCGTCTACCGGGCCGCGAAGAGCGAATACCTCCTCTGGCGGCCGGTGAAGGGCAACAGCCACATCGAGCTGACGATGGGGCACGACATCCGTCAGATTTGCTACGACATCAAGAACCTGATCGAGTACGCGCGGATGCATCGCGCCCGACGCCCCGTTCTGCCGCGGGTCCGATGACTGAATACATCCGCCGCGCCGCTGAGCCCGCTCGTCGTCGCGTTCGATCCCGCGAGTTGGCCAGCAGATCGTTGTGTTGGTAGCATTCGGTCGTATCTAGCGGCCGCGCAAGAAGTCATTCCCGCGCTGCTTTTCCTTCCGGAGCCTCCGAATGAAGCGATGGGACGTGCTGTTCCTGCTTGGCATCAGCGTCCTCGCCTACGCCGCGTGGGCGCAGGACAAGGGGGACGCCAACACCATCACCAAGGTGGAGATACGGGGATCGACCGTGGAGATCATCGGCACTCGGAAGCCGAGCTTCACGTCATTCACTATGACCGAACCCGCGCGGTTGGTGATCGACATCTCGGAGGCCGTCTTCTCCGGCGTACCTGAGCAGATTCCAGGTGGCGGAACCGTCAGCTGGATCAAAACGGCCAGCTACGGCTCGGATGCTTCGGCAATCGCGCGCGTTCTGATTGGCTTTTCCAAGGAAGTGGAGACGGATCTGGCGAGCGCGGGCAATAAGCTGGTGATCAAGATTCTGGACGGCGCTCCCGCCGCAGTTGCCCGTGCGGATAAATCATCCGCGGCTCCCAAAGCGGCGAAGGAAGCCGAGCCGGCGCCGCAGCTTGCGCTGGCCAGTCCACCGTCAGGCGATGCAGCGGCGGAGGAGGCCTTGGCGCGAAAGAAGCGGGAAGAGCGGGCCAAGGAGGAGGCTGCGAAGGCTGAGCAGGAGCGCATCGCGCAGGCGAAGGCCGAAAAGGAAGCTGCGAAGCGGGCCGAGCTGGCTCGCGAGGAGGCGCGGAAGGAGGAGGCGGAGAAAAAGCGCCTCGCCGAAGAAGAGCGAAAGCGCAAGGCCGAGGAGGACCGATTGGCCGAACAGCAGCGGCGCGCCGAGGCCGAGGAAGCGAAGCGACAGGCCGCCGCGGAGCAGAAACGCAAGGCGGATGAAGAGCGTCTTGCGCGTGAGCAGGCAAAAGCCGAAGCCGAGAACGCCAAGCGTGCCGCCGCCGCCGAACAGAAGCGCAAGGCAGAGGAGGAGCGCCTTGCGCAGGCGAAGGAAGCGGCCGAAGCAGCCGAAGCGAAGCGGCAAGCGGCCACGAAGGCTGCGGACGAGAAGCGGCAAGCGGCCGCGAAGTCTGCGGACGAGAAGCGGCAAGCAGCCGCCGAGGCGGCAGAAGTAAGGCGGGAGGAGGCTGCGCAGGCGGCAGAAGCGAAGCGGCAGGCGGCGGCGCAAGCGGCAGAAGCGAAACAGCAAGCGGCGGCGCAAGCGGCAGAAGCGAAGCAGCAAGCAGCGGCGCAAGCAGCAGAAGCGAAGCGCCAAGCCCTCGCCGAGCGCAAACGCAAGGCCGAGGAAGAGCGCCTTGCGCGGCAGAAGGCGCGCGAGGAGGCGGCGGAGGCAAAGCGGCAAGCCCTTGCGGCCAAGCGCGAGGCCAAGCTCGCCGCGAGCCCAGGAAAACGGGCGACGATGACCTTCGTGGGCTTCGAGCGCGCCGCCGCGAGCTCGCGCGTCTACGTTCGGACGACCGGGCCCGTCCGCTACTCGGTCCAAGAAGATGGCGACAAGAAGGTCGTCCTAGAGCTGGAGAACACGCGCATTGCGCTGCGCAACAACCGCCGGCCGCTGGACACATCGTTCTTCGACAGCGCGGTGGCGATGGTCTCTCCGAACCCCGATGGCCATCGGGCGGTCCGCGTGGAGATCAAACTCAGGGAGACCGTTCCGTTCCAGGCCAAGCAAGAGGGAAACGAAGTCTCGGTCGAATTCTCGCGCTCAGCCAAATAAACCGGATAAAAGTGCACCACCCGGCGGTTGTAGTGGGCCAAGTAGGGCCGGAACGCGGCGACCTGGGTGGTTGCGATGACCTCGCTCGTGCCGTTTGCGCTGGCCTGGCTTGCGACAGGTCAGCTTCCTGCAGGAGCGCCTCCCGCCGGCGAGGGCGAGACGGGGATTCGCTCGCACAGCCTAACGATCGACCAGCGAACGGGAACGTGGCACGCCAAGGGCGACGCGATTCTAAAGACAACCACCATCGAGATTCGCGCCGACGAGATGACGTTCGATCCCGAGGAGCAGCGAGCGGTTGCGCGCGGCCACGTGCTCTTCTTCCAAGGCACGCTGGTCGCCTTCGCACAAGAGGCGGACGTCCGGCTGGAGACCGGCGAGGCCACGCTCGTTGAAGGAACCGTCCTCCGAAAAGCCAACGTCTCCCCGGACGCGTTGCTGAAGGCGAAGACGCGCGAAGAGTTGGAAAGGCTGGGTTCCACCTCGATGTCAGCGACCGGCCGCCACATTCAGCGCGTCGGCCCCGACCATTTCTTGG
>Ga0126383_10000441_pt1 | contig 22849 bp, 17 predicted proteins | sample PanSoiMetPlot_35_FD_96882 | JGI IMG/M metagenome (GOLD analysis project Ga0126383, IMG submission 96882) | Tropical forest soil microbial communities from Panama - MetaG Plot_35 | ecosystem: Environmental > Terrestrial > Soil > Tropical forest > Bulk soil | place: Panama | collected 2016-02-17
CAAATCGCAAGTGCGCCGTCTCTTCATCGCCCAGGGCCTGCTCATCGGCATCATCGGCACCGCCATCGGACTCGTCCTCGGCTACGCCCTCTCTTACATCGGAGGCCACTACCGCCTGCTCGCGCTCGCTCCCGAGGTGTACTCCATCGACTACGTTCCCTTCGCTCCGCGCGTCCTGGACGGCGTTCTCGTTGCTCTGGTCGCCGTAGGCATCTCGTTCATCGCGACCCTTTACCCCTCCTGGTCCGCCGCCAGCATTCTCCCCGCCGAGGCCCTCCGCTACGAATGAGAAAATCAGTTACACCGATCTGCTGCGGGTACCGGTTATTGCCAAACCTCGCATCACGACCCAACCGGCTCCGGTCAAATCCTTGTGAAAGCTCTCTCTGGTCTTTCAGTATCGACCCCGAGGACTTTCCGCCCGGTACCGACGTACCGTGGGAAACCGCCTTGTGTGACCATAGTCACATTGTGCTGGTAAATATTGGGTATACAGTCATCCCTGCAGGCGCTTCCCGGGAAGGGAGTGAAAGCGCGGTTCGGCTCCATGTTTTAATGGAGCAGAGTTCATGGGCCGCCGCCGAGGCGTGGCCTGAGCCGAGGAGCCTGCCAGTTGCATCTAACTACGCTAGATCGTGTATTGCGGGTTGAAGGCCTCAAAAAGGTCTTTCGCTCCGGCGAGTCGAACCTGTTGCTCTTTGAAAACTTATCCTTCGGCGTGACCCAGGGAGAGATGGTTGCCATCGTCGGTGAATCCGGCGCCGGGAAGAGTACTCTGTTGCACATCTTGAGCGCTCTTGATAGCGCTTCTGCAGGTGACGTATACTGCGCCAACTTGCATTTGCGTTCCCTTTCCGAGAACGATGCCGCTGATTTTCGCAACCGCGAGATCGGTTTTGTCTGGCAATTCCACTATCTGCTGCCGGAATTCACGGCGCTCGAAAACGTCGCCATGCCGCTCCTGGTCCGGGGGCAGAGGTGGCAGCAAGTCGAGCCCAAAGCTGTCGAGTGGCTGCGCGAGGTTGGACTGGAGCCGCGCGCCCATCACCGCTCCGGAGAACTTTCCGGCGGCGAACAGCAGCGCGTCGCCCTGGCCCGGGCGCTGATTACCCAGCCCAGGGTTCTGCTGGCCGATGAGCCTACCGGAGATCTCGACGACCGGACCGCGGACTCGGTTTTCGATCTGATCTCCCGGCTCCATCACGATTATCAGCTCACCTCTCTGATCGCAACCCACAATCTGGCCTTCGCCCGGCGCTGCCATCGTGTACTGCGGTTGCAACGCGGGGTGATCGAAGAGGTCGCGCCTGAATCTTTGCCGGCATAGCATGTCGGTGGAATTGACATTTTTTTGCCATCGTGCCGGAATGTAGCAAGCCCGTCGCTGGTTCGAGAAGTTGTCGATTCCGGCGGTGGACAATCGAAGTGTGGTAGTACCGTTTCGTAGTCAGGGTGTCATTTGGGCGATTGGCGCGGGTGGCACTGTGATTGCATAATGTGGTGGGGGATTAGGGGTTCGCGCAGGAGAGGGCCGCAAGGCTTGACCCGCAAGTCTCTTCGAGAACTCTAGGGAGAAGGGGCTATATGTTTGAACGGTATACAGAGAAAGCAAGGCGCGTCATCTTTTTCGCGCGCTACGAGGCCAGCCAGTTCGGTTCTCCTTATATTGAGACAGAACACCTGCTGCTGGGACTCCTGCGCGAAGACAAAGCCCTGACCAACCGGTTTTTGCGTTCTCATGCCTCAGTCGAGTCCATTCGCAAGCAGATTGAAGGACATACCACCATCCGCGAGAAGGTCTCCACTTCCGTCGACCTGCCCCTGAGCAATGAATGCAAGCGCGTGCTCGCCTACGCGGCCGAAGAGGCTGAGCGGTTATCGCACAAGCACATTGGGACCGAGCACCTGCTGCTTGGCCTGTTACGGGAAGAGAAATGCTTTGCAGCTGAGATTCTCCATGAACGCGGACTTCGGCTTTCCACCATTCGGGAGGAACTGGCCCGCAGCAGCCAGGAGAAGACGCAGCCCCAACGCCAGCGGGAGAGTTCCCTGCTGAGCGAGTTTTCCCGCGACCTGACCCAGGCCGCGATGGACAGCCAGCTCGACCCGCTGGTCGGCCGCGAAGGCGAACTCGAACGCGTCATCCAGATCCTTTGTCGACGGACCAAGAACAACCCGGTGCTGATCGGCGAACCTGGTGTGGGCAAAACAGCCATTGTCGAAGGACTGGCGCAGCGCATCGCTGACGGTGAAGTTCCCTCCTTCCTGGCTGACAAGCGTATCCTGGCCCTCGATCTTTCCCTGATCGTCGCCGGCACCAAGTACCGCGGCCAGTTTGAAGAGCGCCTCAAAACCATCATGAAGGAGCTGATGGAGTCGCAGAACGCCATCATCTTCATCGACGAGCTGCACACTCTGGTCGGCGCCGGGTCGGCCGAAGGTTCGCTCGATGCCGCCAATATCCTGAAACCCGCCCTTTCCCGCGGCGAAATTCAGTGCATTGGCGCCACCACGCCCGGCGAATATCGCAAGTCGATCGAAAAAGACCGCTCGCTCGAACGCCGTTTCCAGGCGGTTAAAGTTCCGCCGCCGAGCGAGAGCGACGCCACCAAGATCCTGTTCGGGATCAAGGACCGCTACGAAAAATTCCACGCGGTCACCTATACCGACGATTCCATCAACTTCGCGGTTTCGCATTCCAACCGCTATATCCCGGACCGTTTCCTTCCCGACAAGGCCATCGACCTGATCGACGAAGCCGGCGCCCGCGTGAAACTGCGCCAGACGTCGCTGCCCGAGGAGATCACCGAAGTCCAGAAGCGGATCAAGTTCATCGTCCACCGCATGGAGAACGCCATCGCGAACCATGAGTTCGAGAAGGCGCGCTTCTACTCGGACGAGGAACGCAAGGAGCGCGAGAACCTGCGCGCTCTTCGCGAAAAATACCACCTCGATGAATCCTCCACCGGCGTAGTCGGTCGGGAGGACATCGAGGATGTGGTATCGCGCTGGACCGGCGTTCCCATCACCTCAATCAAGGAAGAAGAGACCCAGAAGCTGCTGCGCATCGAAGAAGAATTGCACAAGCGCGTGATTTCGCAGGACAAGGCAATCAGCGCCCTTGCCCGCGCCATCCGCCGCAGCCGCGCCGGCCTGAAGAACCCGAACCGCCCCATCGGCTCGTTCCTGTTCCTCGGACCCACGGGGGTCGGCAAGACGGAAGTCGCCCGCACCCTGGCGCAATTCATGTTCGGCACGGAGAAGGCTCTGGTCCGCTTCGACATGTCCGAGTTCATGGAAAAACACTCGGTCTCGAAGCTGATCGGCTCGCCTCCGGGATATGTCGGCTACGAAGAGGGTGGACAACTCACCGAGCGCGTGAAGCGCGCTCCCTACTCGGTCGTCCTGCTTGACGAAATCGAAAAGGCGCATCCCGATGTCTTCAACATCCTGCTGCAGGTCTTTGAAGACGGACACCTGACCGACGGTTTGGGCAACACGGTTGACTTCAAGAATACGGTCATCATCATGACCTCGAACATTGGCGCGCGTCACCTGCAGAAGCGCGAAGGCCTGGGCTTCCAGTCATCGAAGGAAGACATGGTCTCGGAAAAGATCGAGGATCTGGTGAAGAACGAAGTTCGGCGCACGTTCAACCCCGAGTTCCTCAACCGCCTCGACGAAATCATTCTGTTTAACGCCCTCAGCGAACAGGATCTCATTCAGATCCTCGAACTCATGGTCAGCCAGCTCAATCAGAATCTGGCGCAGAAGTCGATTACCGTCACGGTCACCGACGAGGCCAAGAAGTGGATCCTGAACCAGACGCTCACCGACCGCAGCTACGGCGCCCGCCCGTTGCGCCGCGCGCTGCAGAAGTACATCGAAGATCCGCTCTCGGAAGCGCTGATCCAGGGCACCATCACGAGCCGCCCCGCCTTCATCGAGGTCTTCCTCGATGGCGACAAGCTCTACTACCGGCCGGTCGACTCGCAAGAAACCGCCGGCGTTTTGTTGTACGAAAACTGATCGTGGGGGCAGGTATCCTCACCTGCCCAGTCGAGCACAGCTGGACAAGCTCCCGGCCGTCAGCCACAAGCTGACGGCCTTTTGCCTTTAGCAAGGGATCGAATCCGGCAGGGACAGCCGCGAGAATCACATGAAGCGACGGGGCGTCCTCGCTCGTAAGGGGCAGCGCCGGCGCGCCGACCACACCCGATCTCACGCAGGGGAAGACACCCCGGTCAGTCGAACTCGCCAGTTATTGGACCAACCATTCAGCAATCCTCCACCTTGAGGCCCTTCCCCGCCGAGACACCTGGTTGCGATTCACCAGCGCTCGATCCGCCGCCAGCACTGGCGCTCGAATTTCGTCAATCACTGCGGCCAAATTCCTCCGGGCCAGGTTTCCCGATCCTCTCCGCCATCTCTCTCACCTCCGCCTCCACCCTTTCCCTCACCTTCTCCGGCCCCACCACCTCCGCCCTTGACCCCATCCCCAGCACCAGGAACACGGCTTCCTCGGCATGATCGAACTGCACTCGTAACGTCTCCCACCCGTCATGGTTTTCGATCTCTTCCAGCACCATCCGCCAGCGCCGGATGTTCGCCGCCGCCCGCGCCTCCAGCCGAAGCGTCACCTCGACTTTCTCCCAGCCCTCAAGAAATCGCGAGGTCGAAGCCTTCCAATGCTCGGCGAGATCAAATTGCGCGGGCCGCTCGCAGGCCTTATCCAGAACTTTCGCCTCCTGAATCCGCGACACGCGAAACGTTCGCAAACCCCGAGAGGTCTGCGCCACCAGGTACCAGGTGCTGCCCTTGGCTACCAGCCCCAGCGGGTCCACCACTCGCAGCGACCGCTCTCCGCCCGCCTTGCGATAAGCAATCCGCAGCTTGCGGTCCCGCGACACCGCCTCCTGCACCACCGGAAGCCACGCCAGGTTCTCGCTCGTCCCCCGCCACCCCGTCGTATCCACGTACAGCCGCTGGCGGATCGACGCCGCCTGCTGGCGCATGCCGCCCGGCATCGCCGCCATCAGCTTGCCCAGTGCCCGCTCCGCCGCCGCCGCCAGCCGGGAATCGCCAATCACGCGCGGCTGCGCCATCAGCAAGGCCCGCAGCTCGACTTCATCCAGTCCGGGAACCTGGGTTCGCCAGCCTTCATCCACCTGCCACCCGCCCTGCGCTCCGCGCAGGGCATACACCGGGACCCCCGAGGCGCTCAGTGCCTCCATATCACGATGCACGGTCCGCGGCGACACCTCCAGCCGCTCCGCCAGCTCCCGGCCGCTCAGGCGGCCGTGGGCCTGTAACAATAACAACGCGGACAGCAATCGATCGGCTCGCACCGCCACCTCACAAATTTATTCCGCCAATTATGACATGCGGTGTCATATATGCCGCGGTAATCTGTGCCCCGAGATCACGGGCAATCAGCCCTGCAAGGAGAACCATCCCATGAAGCTGACGGAATTCCTGTTAGCCGAGCTTGAGCGCGAAGTCCCGGGCACTCGCCACACCCTGGAGCGCGTCCCCGAAGGACACAACGACTGGGTGCCTCACACCAAGTCCATGCCTCTCGGCAGCCTGGCCAATCTGTGCGCCACCATGCCCTCCTGGATCGACATGATCATCAACACCGAGGAGCTCGACATCAATCCTCCGGGCGGAGGGCGTCCTCGCCCGCCGCTACCCCAGAGCCGCAAAGAGCTCATCGCCGCTCTCGACGAGGCTGTCGTCAAGTGCCGCAAAGCACTCGAGAACACCACTGACGATCACCTGATGAAAGACTGGAAACTGCTCGCCGGAGGCCACCTCATGCAGCAGGCTCCGCGTTATGTCATGATTGCGGACACGTTCAACCACCTCGCCCATCACCGCGGACAGCTGACCGTTTACCTCCGCCTCAACAACGCTTCAGTCCCTGCCATCTACGGTCCCTCCGCCGACGAAGCCATGGCGGCATAGAAGCATCGAGTATTCAGCACTCAGCACTCAGCCAACCCGGGTTGAGTGCTGACGGCTGGATAGTTGTTCCTGCGCACGAACGGCGCATACTCAGCGCGGAATGGAGAGCGCTTATTTGCGACCTGGCGCACCCCGGAACAATCCAATCTGCAGCCGAGGCGCTCATGGACAAAGTCAACATTGGCCAGAAGTTTTCCCGCATCCACGACCACTACAAGCCCCGCATCGCCGCCGAACTCAACGGACAGCTGGTTAAACTAGTGAAGTTCAAGGGTGAGTTCGTCTTCCATCACCACGACAACGAAGACGAGATGTTCCTGGTCGTCGAGGGGCGCTTCCGCATGGATTTCCGTGAGCATCATGTCTGGATCGAAAAGGGAGAATTCATCGTTATCCCCCGCGGCGTCGACCACCGCCCCGTTGCCGAGGAAGAAGTCTCGGTCATCCTGTTTGAGCCGGCCACCACCCTGAACACGGGCAACGTCGAAAACGAGTTGACTCAGCACGACCTCGAGCACGTCTAGCTCCTGTTTCGTGAGCCCTTTGCGGTTAGAATCATCTGTCGTATAACTTTGCAGCCTTGAAAACTCGAAACATCACCCTCTACTCCGCCTTGTGGTGCCCGGACTGCCGCGAAGCCAGGCGCTTTCTCGACCGTCACAACCTTCCCTTCACCGAGATCGACATCGAGACCACGCCCGGCGCCGCCGAAGAAGTCATCCGGCGGACCGGCAAGCGTGCCATTCCACAAATTGTGATTGATGGCGAATGGGTTCAGCCCTACCGCCCCGGGCAGGGCTTCCTTCACGAGGAAATGGCTGAACGGCTGGGAGTTACTAATAGGTAGGTGGCCGCCATCGCCGGGTCATCGTCCTCCGTACTGTAGTCGAAACGCCCGCCAGACCGCACCATAGACGAAGCCTGACCGAACGCCCCTGGCTCCTCTCCCCGTTCTTTGGCAGGCCGCCGATTGCCATGGACGAACAACAGCCTTTCGAGGAAGAGCCGGTTTGTAGCATCTGGTCGCGGTTCATGCAGGGTGTTCTGGGCGCCGCCCTCCTGGCAGGTAGCGGTTTCATGGCGCATTACTTCGCGCCGCCTTCCACCGACGACTTGAAGGTCCAGGTCCAGCAGCTTACGCATCAAGTCCAGCAACTCAAAGAACAACAGACCATGCCCGTCGTGGTGCTCGACCGCTACCGGGATTCGATCTGCTATATCTTTGGCGTCTACAAAGTCGACTTCCCCAACCAGGCGAAGCCCGCCCTGCGCGCCCGCATCTCCGGCACCGGCTTCGTCGTGGGTGAAGGACTCCTGGCCACCAATCGCCATCTCGCCGAGCCCTGGTACGGCGATCCCGACTCCGAAGTCCTGATCCAGAAGGGAGCTAAACCGCAACTGGAGAAGCTCATGGCCTTTTTCCCGGGACTCCCCACTCCGGTAGACGTGGCCCCCACGGCTATTTCGGGCCGCAGCGATGTCGCTGTCCTCGAGATTGCCGATCCTTCGGCCATTCACAATCTCCGCCCATTGCCTCTGGCCGAAACCCCCTCAACCCCGGGGGAACTTGTCTCGGTTATCGGTTATCCCATGGGCGTTCTCGGTATGGTGGCCAAGTCTCCGCCTGCGGTGTATGACAAGCTGGCCTACCGCCACGATGATGCCGGCGCCGCCAGCGAGCTTGCAGCCCTCTCCCTCATCCGCCCTTCGGCCACCTGCGGACATCTGGGAGACGTGGTCGGAGACAAGCTTATCTATGACGCTCCCACTGCTCATGGCGGCAGCGGAGGTCCCGTCTTCAACGCCAAAGGCGAAGTCATCGGTATCAACGCCGCTTACATTGACGGGTTCTCCGGGGGGACGCTGGGCGTGTCGGTCAGCGCTTTGCGCCCACTCATCGCCGCAGCCGAAAAACAACTCGCCGCACCCAGCCCAGCCCATTCTGCGGCCAGTCAGGAGAAGATCCTGAGAACCACCGAGAAGTGACCTAGGGACTCGGCCTGACTATCGTCTCAAGAATTTCCTCACACCTTTCCCCTTTGTGTGCAAGGACTTGCCACGCCGCCTTCCGGGCGTCACCGCTTCTGGCGCGCGCTCCTGATTCCCCAAGGGCCGTAGAATCAGGTACTTTCAGCCCCTAGCCAATTACTCACCCCTTTGGAAGCGCGCCTGCATTGTGGTGAAACCTCACTCGGGGGTTGTGCTCCGGCCCATCGAGTCCATCCGTCAGCCGAAACGCTGCTCCGGGCCTTTGCCCGATGACTCGGCTGACTCCGTGTCATCGCGGTTTCGAAGGACGGTGTATGAAAAAGCTGTGCGGTGCCGCTCTGCTGTCTCTGGCCGTACTCGCCGGATGTGGCGGGGGATCCTCGAAATCCACCGGCCCCGCGAAAGTCAACGTGACGGTCATACCGAGCGGGAATCCGGTCATCGTCGGCGTGAACCTGACCCAGCAATTCACCGCCAGCGTCAGCGGCATCAGCAATCAGGCCGTCACCTGGAGCGTTTCCGGCTCCAGCTGCACCGGCAGCGCGTGCGGAACCATCAGTTCGACCGGCTTGTTCACCGCGCCGGCAACGCCGCCCACGAACCCCTCCACGGTCACTGTGACGGCTACCTCCCAGGTCGAGACCAAGCAGTTCCGCAGTATCAACGTCCGCATCGTCGACATTCTCGTCTCGGTGCTGCCCGGCTCCGCCATGGTCGCACTCAATGGCAAGCAACAGTTCACTGCATCGTCCAACCCGGCGGCCCCTGTCACCTGGAGCATCTCCGGTAAGGCCTGCTCGCCGAGCGTAAGCTGCGGCACCGTCTCCTCCAGCGGGCTTTATACGGCGCCCGCCAGCCTTCCGAATCCAACCACCGTCACAGTCACAGGTACATCCACGGCGGAAGGAACCGCGACGGGCGTAGCCCTCATCACCCTTCTCCCGGCCACCAGCTCGCGTTTGAAGGGCAACTACGCCTTCCACTTCAGCGGATTCGACACCGGTGGCGCGCTCTATTCGGCGGGAACATTCTTTTCCGATGGCCTGGGTAACATCAGCGCCGGAGTCGAGGATGTCAATGGTTCTGCCGGTCTTCCCCAGAGTCAGGCATTCACCGGAACCTACACCATAGGCCAGGACAATCGTGGCACTCTGACGTTGAACGTGACCGGCGGCGGCACCTTCACTTATGACCTGGCCATCGGTTCGAGCGGCGAGATCATTTTCATCGAGTCCGACTCCTCGGGCACGCGCGGCTCCGGCATCATCGACAAAGCCGACCCCACTCAGTTCTTCAATTCGAAGATCGCCGGACCTTACGTGATGGGCCTCTTCGGCAGCGACCAGGCCGGCAAACGCGTGGGACTGGCCGGCCTCTTGGTCACGGACGGCGCTTCTCCCAATGGCATGGTGACCTCCGGATCGCTCGACATCAATGACGCCGGAACCGCCGCCTCCATCTCCAGCCTGGCCGGCACCTATGGCGTCGGCCCCAACGGCCGCGGCACCATGACGGTCACCGCCGGCAGCACCACCTATAACTTCAGCTTCTACGTAGTTTCCGCGAGTGAGCTCTTCCTCGTTTCGACCGACACCGTCAGTTCCACCAACCCGCGGGTTGGAGGACTCGTCGTCGGACAATCAGGCACGGTTTTTAACAACTCGTTTTTCAACGGTAACGGTGTCTTCAACTTGAGCGGCGTCAACGCTTCCGCCGCCAGCGTGGTTGCGGTCGGCATCCTGGCCACCGATGGCAACGGCAATGTGACTTCGAGCAGCGTGTTCGATGAGAACAACGCGGGACAAATCCTCTCTCAGCAGGCGCTGGCGGGCAATTACAGTGTCGCCTCCAATGGCCGCGGAACGATTTCCCTCACCGGCAGCGGTGTCCCCGCGACTTCCTTTGTGCTTTACACCATCACCAACAACAAGGGTTTCCTGCTCGACATGTCCGGCAGTGACGCGCTCTCCGGATTCCTCGAGCCGCAAATCACCGGCAATACCGGCGTGTTCAGTCCCGCCACCCTTCAAGGCGCTTTCATCACCGGCACAACGGCCACATCCGTGACCGGCGCCAGCACGCTTTCCGGCGTGTTCACCTGCGATGGGTCCTCCAGCATCAGCGGAACCGAGGACGAGACCACGCCTTCCGGGAACACATCCAATCAGGCATTGGCCGCTACTTATACCGTCGCCTCCAACGGCCGGGGCACCATGAGCGTTACCGCTCCCGCGGCAATTAGCCGAGTATTGTATGTAGTGAACGGATCAAAGTTTGTCACGATCGAGTCCGATAGTTTAGACACGAACTCGACCGTGATTGAATCAGAACGCTAGTCCCCGGCCGCGCCTTTCGTCCCGTCGGACCAGCCAGTAAGTGGCCGAAACCAGGAATCGGCCTCACCAAGCACCAGGCATCGTTTGCGCGATGCCAGCGGTAGATTTTCTCTGTAAAAAATTCGGGCTTCTCTCCCAGGGGGTGGTTATGAGGAATGCGCTGCTTTCGTTGGCTCTGGTGACTTTGGCTTTTCTGGCAGGTTGCAGTGGAGGATCCAGTAATAGCGGAGGGCCGAAGCTGAACTCCATCGTCGTCATGCCGGCCAATCCCACTCTTACTCTGGCCTCCGCTCCGCCCGCATCCACTCTGCAATTCAGCGCCATGGGCATCTATTCCGACGGCACCAGCAGGCCGTTGCCCCAGGTGACCTGGTCTTCGTCCAACATGAGCGCGGCCACCATTAACAGCAGCGGGCTCGCCACCAGTGCTGCGGTCGGCATGACTGCCATCAGCGCGACCTCCGGCTCCGTCAGTGGCAGCACGGCTCTGACCATTGCCGCTGCGGCGGTTACTCTGCAATCCATTACAGTTACGCCGGCCAATCCCACTCTCCATCTGGCTGCGGCTCCGCCCGCTTCCACGCTGCAGTTTACCGCCACGGGAAACTACAGCGACGGCAGCACCCAGAACCTGACCTCGCAGGTGACCTGGTCCTCTTCCAACACGGCCGCCGCCACGATCAGCAGCGCGGGACTCGCCACCAGCGTCGCTGTCGGCATGACCACCATCACCGCCACCTCCGGGTCCAGCAGCGGCAGCACCCTGCTGACCATCACCGCCCCCGCAGTCACCCTGCAGTCGATCACGGTCGCGCCGGCCAACGCCTCCCTCGTGCTGGGCAAGACCCAGGCATTCACCGCGACGGGGCACTACAGCGACGGAAGCACGCAGAACCTGACCACGCAGGTCATCTGGTCGTCGTCCATGACCAGCGTGGCCACCATCGCCTCGGGCGGCCTCGCCACCAGCGTCTCGGTCGGAAGCACCACCGTCACCGCTACCCTGGGCTCGACCAGTGGCAGCACGATGTTGACCGTCACCGCCGCGCAACTGGTTTCCATCGCGGTCACGCCCGGCAACGCTTCGGTGCCGCTTGGCACTCTCCAGCAATACACCGCCACCGGCACTTACACGGATAACTCCACCAAGGATCTGACCGCCTCGGTTACCTGGAGTTCCTCCGCCACCGGTATCGCGACCATCAGCAGCTCCGGACTCTTGACCGCCCGCGGCCTGGGATCGTCGACCATTCAGGCAACGTCCGGATCCATCTCCGGATCGACAAGCGTCACCATCAATACCGCCAATGTCGTCTCCGTCTCGCTCCAGCCTGCGAATGCCACCATCGCCAACGGCACCAATCTTCAGTACGCAGCCATCGCTACCTTCAACGACGGCAGTACGCTGAACGTGACCATCGTCAGCGGCGTGAGCTGGACTTCGTCCAACACCAGTGTCGCTACCATCGGCCCCTTGAACGGCCTCGCCGTCAGCAAAGGCGTCGGCAGCACCATGATTGGCGTGAGCTTCGGTTCCTTCAGCGATTCCTCGACCCTGAACGTCTCGAGTGCGACCATTCAATCGATCGCAGTCTCGCCCGTGAATCCCAGCATTGCGCCGCTAACCACTGAACGCTTCGTGGCCACAGGAATGTTCAGCGATGGCAGCAGCCAGAACATCACCGCGGTCGCCCACTGGCAGTCGAGCAACACTGCCGTGGCCACCGTCGCCAATGCCCCGGGATACTTCGGCCTGGCGTCGGCTCTGACTCAGGGTTCCACCTCTATCAGCGCTGCCTTCACCAGCCCCGGCGGTCCGTTGGCTACCGGCTCAACCACGCTCCAAGTGACCAACGCGATTCCGCTGTCGATCACCGTGACACCCGCCGGCGCGACCATTTCACCCTCGGCGAACGTGCAGTACATCGCCATCGCCACCTTCACCAGCGGATCACCGCAGAACGTCACCTCGGCTGCCACCTGGGTGTCTTCCCTGACCAGCGTGGCCACCATCAACTCGACCGGTTCCGCCACCGGCGTGAGTCCGGGCAGCACCAACATCACCGCCTCGCTGGGCGGTGTAACCTCCACCGCTGTGCCGCTGACGGTAACTTCTTCGCCGCTGGTTTCGCTCGCGGTGAGCTGCACCAGTCCGCAGATTGCACAAGGCACCTCCGAGGACTGCGCCGCAATCGGTACCTTCCAGGACGGTACCACGCAAACTCTCACCAGCCTGGTGAACTGGACCTCTTCGCAGGCCGGCGTTGCCACCGTCAGTAACACCTCGGCCAGCCGCGGACAGGTCAATGCCCTCAGCGCCGGATCCACCACCCTGACCGCCTACCTGAACGGCATCGTCGGAACTACGACCCTGGCGGTGAGCAACGCTACTCTCACCTCCATCACCGTGAGTCCTGCCACTCCCTCGATTCATCTGGGTGGGTCACAGGCCTTCACCGCAATCGGAAACTTCAACGATGGCACGACGCAAACCCTCACGACCTTCCTCGGTTGGTCGTCTTCCAGTCCCGCCGTCGCCATCATCAGCCCAGCCGGCCTTGCCACCTCTACCGGCACCGGCACCACCACCATCAGCGCCACACTCGATGGCGTAACCGGAACCGCAACCTTAACTGTGAATTGATTTGAAACTCGAGGGTGCCCCGTCCAGGCTCAGCCTGGGCGGGGTTTCTTGTGCCCGCCGGGACAGCCGCCTCGGCGATCTCCCTGGGCGAGGGTAGTTCGAGAGCAAAAGACCGGCCGAACCGCCTACCCCTTCTTCCCCTGAATCACGTTCCGCATCGCCGCCAGCAAAATAGGACCCTGGGTACGCAATTCCAGCTTGTGATGCAGGGTCAGCTCCCGCAAAACCCGCTCCCCCTTCGGGGTCAAGGCCAGCATCACTTCACGGCGATCTTCTCCCCCGCGCTGCCGCCGCACATACCCGCCCGCAGCCAGGCGGTTCACCAACTCAACCGTGCTGTGATGCTGAATCTGCAGCCGCTCCGCCAGTTCCCCAATACGCGGACGCACCGTTTTGGGCAACCCCTTCAGCGCCAGGAGCAACTGATGTTGTCGCGGTTCGAGCCCGGCAACCCGCGCCGCCTGCTCGCTGAAATGCAGGAAGCGGCGAATCTGGTAGCGCAGCTCCGCCAGGGCCTGGTAGTCGGTCGCGGCCAGTGCTTTTTCCATACCATAAATTATATCGTATGCGGAATATACTTCCGCCTGCGCTGGTCACGGCCCGCCAGCTCCATATAGAATCGTTGGTCCTTATTTTGCGCTGAGCGAGAGGTGCTGTCTCCGTGATCCCGCGTTATACCCGCCCTGAGATGGGCCGCATCTGGAGCGAAGAAAACCGCTTCCGTACCTGGCTGAAGGTCGAAGTTGCCGCTACGGAAACTCTGGCCGAAGCCGGCATGGTGCCGAACGACGCCGCCAAGGCTATCCGCGAAAAGGCCGATTTCCGGCTCGATCGCATTCATGCCATTGAGGCCGAAGTCCGCCACGACGTCATTGCCTTCACCACCTCGGTGGCGGAAATCGTTGGCCCGCCCGCCCGCTGGTTTCACTACGGACTCACCTCGAACGACGTGGTTGACACCGCGCAGGCTCTCCTCATCACCCAGGCCTCCGCCATCATCGCCGAAGATCTCCAGCGGCTTTCCGAAGTCCTCGAGCGCCGCGCCTGGGAGTTCAAAGACACTCCCCAGATCGGCCGCACTCATGGCATCCACGCCGAACCCATCACCTTCGGGTTCAAGCTGGCCAACTGGTACTCGGAGACCGGACGCAACATCGCCCGCTTCCGCGCCGCCGCCGAAGACCTGCGGGTGGGGAAATTCTCCGGCGCCGTCGGCACCTTCGCCCACCTCAGCCCCGAACTCGAAGAGAAGATGTGCGCACGGCTCGGACTCAAGGCCGCCGCCGTATCCTCGCAGGTCATCCAGCGCGACCGCCACGCTCACTACATGGCCACTCTTGCCGTCATCGCCAGCACCCTCGACAAGATGGCCACCGAAATCCGCCATCTGCAGCGCACCGAAGTCCGCGAAGCCGAAGAGTTCTTCAGCGAGAAACAGAAGGGCTCTTCCGCCATGCCCCACAAGCGCAATCCCGTCACTCTCGAGCAGATCAGCGGCCTGGCCCGCATTGTCCGTTCCAACGCCCAGGCGGCATTCGAAAATGTCGCTCTCTGGCACGAACGCGACATCTCGCACTCTTCGGTCGAGCGCGTCATTATTCCTGACTCCACCACCCTGGTCGACTACATGCTCCAGAAGACCATCAACGTCATCGAGACCATGTTTGTCTACCCCGAACGCATGCAGCGTAACCTCGACAGCACCGGAGGCCTGGTGTTCAGCGGCCAACTGCTTCTCGATCTGGTGGAGAATGGCATGTCGCGCGAAGACGCCTACCGCCTGGTCCAGGACCACGCCATGCGCGCCTGGAAGGAAGGACTCAACTTCAGGGAACTGGTTCTCGGCGACAAAGCGATCACCGGCCGCGTCCCCCGCGCGCAGATCGAACGCGCCTTCGATCTCAAACGCCAGCTGCGCAACATCGACAAGATCTTCGCCCGCGTCTTCCCGGAAAACTTCCCTCCCGCAAAGAAACCACCCAAGTCCAGGTCCGGTAACCGATGAAAACCAATTCCAAGCCTCTTCTCAACTCCGCCGCCGGCTCACTGCTGGCGGTTCTGGTCTTCGCCACTTCAAACTTCGCTACCATCTCCGGAACCGAAAAAGCCTGGGGAATTCTGAATGGCGCCCTGGCGGGAAACACCGACGACCGCACCACCGCCGTCTCGGTCCTGGCCCTGATCCCCGGCGACGCCAAGGTTCTCAACCTTGCCACCGGGGCGCTCGATGATCCCAGGCCCGAAGTCCGCGTCGCCGCCTGCAACTCGCTGGCCGCCTTGGACAATAAAGCTGCCATTCCCAGCCTGCAGAAGGCTGTCGACGACACAGAGATGTCTGTCATCGTCGCCTGTGCACACGCCCTCCACGCCCTTAAGGATAACTCGGCCTACGACATCTACTACGCCATCCTTACCGGTGAAGTGAAAGACAGCAAGAGCCTGATTACCAGGCAGCTCGACACCCTCAAAGACCCCAGACAGGTCGCCAAAATCGGCTTCGAACAGGGCATCGGCTTCATTCCCTTCGCCGGCGCCGGTTGGAGTGCCTTCCGCGCCATTCGCAGATCCGATCCTTCTCCCCTCCGCGCCGCCGCCGCCAGGGCCCTGGCTACCGACCCTGATCCCAAAAGCGGCGAAGCTCTCGTCAATGCCACCCAGGACAAGAACTGGATTGTGCGCGTCGCCGCCCTCGAAGCTCTCAGCCATCGTGGCGATCCCTCCCTCCGGTTGAAAGTCGAACCTGCGATGAACGACCGCACGAAAAGAGTCCGTTTCACCGCCGCCGCCGTAGTCATTCATCTGAGTGAACTGAAAAAACCAAAGCCGACGCGGCGCCAGCCCGCCCGTTAGCGCATGCCCGCTTTTTGCCCGTAACGTTTTTCGAGGCGCGCGATACCAGACATCCGTCCGCCATTTAAGATGTCTGGCGCACGCCGGGAGGCCTCATGCTCAGCTTCGAAACCGTACCCCTCGAATTCCCCGCCGACGCCAATATCATCGTCGGTCAAACCCACTTCATCAAAACCGCCGAAGACATGTACGAAGCCGTGGTCAACACCGTTCCCCAGGCCAAGTTTGGCCTTGCTTTCAACGAAGCTTCGGGCCCGTGCCTTACCCGCTCGGAAGGCAACGACGACGATTTGCGCCAGCTCGCGGTGAAAAATGCCCGGTCGCTCGCCGCAGGACACGTCTTCGTCCTCATCGTGCGCAACGCCTACCCCATCAATCTTCTCAACACCATTCAGAACATCCCGGAAGTCTGTTCCATCTTCTGCGCCACCGCCAATCCGGTTGAAGTCGTGATCGGCCAAACCGGGCAAGGCCGGGGCGTGATGGGCGTCATCGACGGCAGTTCGCCGAAAGGCGCAGAAGGTCCCGAGGACATCGTGACCAGAAAGGAATTCCTCAGAAAAATCGCGTACAAACGCTAGCCCCGGCTCAGAAACCAACTGCAGCGAGCGGGATCCGCGGCGTGTCCGGTTTGCGGATCAAGCCTGCCCCGAGAAAAAGGCCGCCCCCGAAGGAAGGCGGCCCAGAATCCCGAAAAACCACCGACTACGAACTGACTCCGGCACCCTGCGCCGGCACCGCCGGCGCAGTCGCGGCCGCGGTAGCCGCCGCCGCTTCATTCAAAATCCGGTGATGAATGGTAAACAGCGCCAGTTCCAGCCGGTCCGACACCCCAATCTTGTCGTACACATTCCGCAGATAATTCTTGATCACCTGCTCGGTGGTGCCCAGCTGCGATGCGATCTCCTTATTCTTGTATCCCTGCACGATCAGCGCCACGATGCGCAGTTCTTTCGCCGTCAAACGATCCCGAACCCGCAGCCCGACCATGTCGTTTTCCGTGAGTTCGCTGGGCACTGCGATGTCCTGCACCCAGTTCTCTCCTCGCGCCACGCGCCGCACGCAATCCACCAGCGCCGCGCTGGTTACGTTTCGATACACCACTCCGTTCGCCCCGCCTCCCATGTAGCGCTGGGCGCTCTCGCCCGTGTCGGCCAGCACCACCACCCGGGTTTTGGCCCGCGCCGCGCTCTGCACAATGGAGTTGAAATCGGAATGGAAGCCGCCCGCCACTACCAGCACAGCGGCCCGGAATTTGTCCAGCGCCATGAACATCTGTTCCGGCGTCTGTGCCTGCGCCACAATGCGCATCTCGTCTTCCACCGCCAGCACCTTGGCGATGCCCGCCCGGAAGATCGCTTGATTGTCGGCCAGAATGAGTTTCAGCATTGCCTCAGCACCTCGCTACGAGTGGCGAACGAAATCATACGAATCGATCACGCAGGCAACCCCACGCCCATCCGTGGGACTGCTACCCTCCGCCGGTTCATCCGTCCGTACCACCCGTCCCCGGCATTGGATCACGACATTCTCTTTCGCTCCGGTCATCTCCGGAGGCAGGGCGATCTCAAACTCCACGGCCGAGCCCACATCCAGGCTCGCGTCCGCGCGTATGTACACTCCCGCTGCGCTCAAGTTTCCGGTGATTCCACTGGCTTCGCCTTTGACTTCGGCTCCATGAATCTTTATCGGCAGCTCCAGAGGAAACCTTTTTCCCGTCCGTGCCTCAGACACAGGACCTCCTTCTTCCTGGCCTTCTTTCATTTCAAAAGCCAGTCCCATCGCGTTCTCCTGTTTGATTTTCAACGTTTTTCTTGGGCGCCCACCTTATATCACGGAGGATACTCCCCGCAAAAGCATGGTTACCAACATGATAATGGCAAATCCATCCGCTTCTGCCGGGTCATACGCCCAACGTCACTTCGGTAACACTACATCACATCTCCCCGCGAACCGGAACATTACGTTCGTAACTCGACCAAAGAGCTGCTCCCGCCGTTCGGGCACTCCCGGACTCGGTAATCGGCAGCGGCACCTTTTTGGCACAATACTCATCCAAGTTCTGAACACCGGCAGGCAGCCGGCCAACCTCAAGGAGTCCTCATGTCCTCTCCCGCAGCGAAGTCCGCGCTCCGCTTCTTTCTCCTTTTTCTCCTAATCGCCAGGACCCTCGTTGCCCAGCAACACGACCCGGCGAAGGAGCAGGTCCCCTCAACCACCCGTACCTCCGAGGCGCCCGAAATCCTGCAACATCTCAACGGAGCGCTCGAAGATCTCGTGGCTAGAATCTCCCCGGCTGTCGTCCAGGTCCTGGTCACCGGACTCGCACCCATCGAAGGGCGTAGCCGCGGCGACACCGCCTTCGTGGCCCGCCAGCATGGCGTCGGCTCCGGCGTTATCGTCGATCCGGAGGGATACATCATCACCAACGCCCACGTCGTCGAAGGTGCCCAGCGCATCCGCGTCCTCCTATCCTTGCCTCCCGGAGACTTTCCCCTCGACCTTGCCCCGGCGGGCAAACGCCACCTCGTCGACGCCAAGCTCGTCGGCCTGCACAAGGAAAGCGATCTCGCCGTGCTGAAGATCAACGAATCTCACCTGGCCACCCTCACCCTCGGCAACGTCCGCCGCATCCACCAGGGACAACTCGTCTTCGCCATCGGCAGCCCCGAAGGCCTGCAGAATTCCGTCACCATGGGCGTCGTCAGCGCCGTCGCCCGCCAGGCCGATCCCTCCAAGGCCATGGTCTACGTGCAGACCGACGCCCCCATCAATCCTGGCAACAGCGGGGGCCCGCTCGTCGACATGGACGGCTACGTCGTCGGCATCAACACCTTCATCCTCTCCGAAGGCGGAGGCAGCGAAGGTCTCGGCTTCGCTATTCCCGCCCGCATCGTCAAGTTCGTCTACGACAGCCTGCGCAAGTACGGACACGTTCATCGTGTCGAAATCAAAGCCGGGGCGCAGGAGATCACTCCCGAGCTCGCCGAGGCCCTCGGTCTCGCCCAGAGCTGGGGTGTCGTCATTGCTGATGTCCTCCCCGGAGGCCCCGCCGAAGCCGCCGGCCTCAAAATCGGTGACATCGTCCTTTCCGCCGACGAGCGCCGCATCGAAACTCTCCCCGCCTTCTCGGCCGCACTCTACCTCCATCCCACCGACGAGGTCCTCAAACTCCAGGTCCTCCGCGGCACGGACAGGAAGACCCTCAACATCCCGGTGCTCGAGAAGCGCGATCAGATGGACACCATCGCCGACCTCGCCAATCCCAGCACCAGCCTCATTCCTCGCCTCGGAATCCTCGCCCTCCCCCTCAATGACAAACTCCGCGCCGCCCTGGGAGACACCCTTCGCATCCCCTCGGGCGTCGTCGTGCTCGCCCGGGCCGCCAATCTCATCGGTCCTGAGACTGGACTGCTTCAGGGCGATGTCATCCACAGCCTCAACCGCAAAACCATCGATTCCCTTGAATCCCTCCGTGATGCCGTACACCAGATCAAACCCGGAGATTCTGTAGCCATGCAAATCGAACGCAACGGCGGCCTGCAATTCCTCGCGTTCGAAATGGAATAAGCAAACCAGTCGTCAGTCTTCAGTCTTCAGAGAAAGCCACAATTCGGGCAGGGCAAGACCATCCATCCGCCCCTAGAGCCCTTGCTCGTCTTGCGCGTTTGCGATCTTGCCGGTTCAAGCTTTTGCTCTCGGGTCGACCGCATTTGTAGCGAAGGTCCCTTCCCTCCGCGACCCAGGTACGAGGTACCAGGGGTCAGGCCCTTGCCACCCCACCCCCTTCAGTGGCATCGTAGAAAGCAGTACGCGGAAGGACGTCCACCATGAGCGCTTCCCTTCGCTTCTGTACCACGCCACTGTGGCTCATTCTTGTCTTCACCGCGCCCAGCCCAGCTCAATCCTGTACCACCGCGGACGACATGGACGCCGGCACACGCTCTGCGATTCTGGCCACCACCAGGCGCCTTTTCGACTTCGCCGCGCGCGGCGACAGCGCCTCTCTCCGTCAGAGTTCCATTCCCAGCCTGGCAGCAAACTTCTCGGGGATCGAATCCGCGATCAAAGACAACCAGCCTGTCTTCTCCACCGCTCAGGCCAGCCCGCGCCCGCCATTTCTCCTGAAGGTCGAAGGCACCACTCCCCTGGAACGCGCTGAGTTCCTCTGCGGAGTCTTCGGCGCCACAGGCCAGACCGCCGACAGCGCCGTCTTCGTCCTGAACAACCTGCCCCCAGGAACTTATGCGGTCTCGACCCTTGACCTGACTTCCGCGAAAGGACCCTCCACGCTTTCCTTCGTCCTCGAACAGATCGGATCCGACTGGAAGCTGGGCGGCTTCTACACGAAGGCCAGCCAGGTCGCCGGACACGATGGCTCCTGGTATGCTGAACGCGCCCGCGAATTCAAAGCCCGGAACCAGCCGCTGAACGCCTGGTTTTATTTTCTTCAAGCCCGCGACCTCATGGTTCCCGTGCCCTTCATGAGCACGCGCGCCACCGACAAGCTCTACGACGAATCCGAGGCCGCAAAGCCCGCCAACCTGCCCACAGCCGATCGCCCTCTCGAACTCGTCGCTCAGGCTCCTGCACCCAGGTCGCCGATGGCCAAGCCCGGAGAACATTTCAACGGAACCACCTCACCCGCCTCTTACCAGATCATTGACATGTTCCCCACCGCCGTAGGCAACGACCTCGACCTGGTCGTGAAGTACCGTGTGGCGGATATCTCCGACACCGGCAAAATCTTCCAGGAAAACATGGCCGTCATCAAAGCTCTCGTCCTGAAGTACCCCGAACTCCACGACAGCTTCACCGGAATCGTCGCCCGCGCCGTCGCCCCCAGCGGCCAGGACTACGGTTCCATGCTGGCCATGAAAGATATCAAGTAAACCTCCTTGCCGCCTTCGCGGTCTTTGCGGTTGCCAGGTACCAGGTACACGGCACCAGGTACTGGACCCTGAACAATTTGTCACGAATTCCCCACCTCGCGGCGTTATATATAAGTAAGCATGCCCAGGTCTCTTCTGCAGTTCGGCCTCCTGTTCCTGGTCTCGCTTCCCGCCCTTGCTCAGTCCCAGCTCACTGTCTTGGTCACCGACGAAAACAGCGCCCCCGTTCCTTCCGCCTTTGTCTTTCTCCGTACTTCCGCCGAAGCCCCAGCGCTGCGTTGCCAAACGGATTATTCCGGGAAATGTGAGTTCCAGAAACTCACCAGCTCCGCTTATCAGCTTCGCGTTGAAAAGCCCGGCTTCTATGCCCTCGACTTTCCCATTCCCAGCGTCAGTGCCACTCCTCTGGTCGAAGCCAGCCTGGTGCACGTGAAAGAAGTCCGCGAGGTCGTGAACGTGCAGGAATCTCCGCCCGCCATTGATCCCTCGCAAACTTCTTCGCGCCAGCAGCTCAACGCTGTCGACATCATCAACATCCCTTATCCCACCTCCCGCGACTACCGCAATGCCCTCAACTTCATCCCCGGCGTCGTACAGGACATCTACGGCCAGCCTCACATCGCCGGCACCGAAACCTACCAGACTCTCGTTCTGCTCGACGGATTCAACGTCAGCCAGCCCGCCAATGGCATGCTGCTGTTGCGCGTGAGCCCCGATTCACTGCGTTCGATTGACGTCGAAACCAGCCGCTACTCCGCCACTTACGGCAAGGGCGCGGGAGGCATACTCTCCCTTACCACCGGTATCGGCGACGATCACTTCCGCTTTGCCGGCACCAACTTCCTGCCCTCGGTGCAAAACAAACGCGGACTGCACTTCGACAAATTCGATCCCCGCTTCGTCTTCTCCGGCCCCATCGTCCGGGGCAAAATCTGGTTCTACGATTCTCCGGAAGGCGAGTACGACAACATCATCGTCGAAGGCCTGCCCGAAAACGCCGACAACGACACGCTGTGGCGCTTCGGAAATCTCGCCAAGATTCAGGCCAACGTCACTTCCCGCAACACTCTCAGCGGCAGCTTTGTCGTCAACCACCAGCACGATGAATACGCCGGACTCTCCGCCCTCAGCCCCAAGCAGTCCAGCCCGCTTGACGTCGAGAGCGCATACGTCGGGTCTTTCAAAGACCAGCATTACTTTCCGAATGGCGTGCTTTTTGAAAATGGCATCGCCTTCGTACAGTACCGGCAGAACCTCTCACCCCACGGCGATCTGCCCTACTTCATCACACCCGAAACCGCCGGCGGCAGCTACTATTTCTCCAATAACACCCGCGCCCGCCGCTGGCAGTATTTCTCCAACGTCTACCTCCCCGCGCTCCAGTGGCACGGACGTCACGAGTTCAAGTTCGGCGTCGACCTCAATCGCCTCACCTACGAAGCTGCCTACAACCGCACGCCCATCTCGTTTCTGCGCGAGGACCAGACTCTCCCCGCGTCCGGTAACTGCCTCACGGTGACTCCTTCTCCCTGCTCGCGCTATTCCACATTTTCCGGAGGCGAGGGCGCCTTTACCTATAACGTCGAAACGTCGGGCTATTTTCAGGACCGCTGGTCCATCAGCGATCGCTGGCTGCTTGAGCCCGGCATCCGCTTCGATTGGGATGAAATTGTCCGCCGCCCGCTCTACTCCCCGCGCCTGGCTTCTACCTATGTTCTCGACGCCGAAGGCAACACCAAACTTTCCGCCGGAATCGGCGTGGTCTACGATGCCACCAACCTGCTCCTCATTCACCGTCCCCTGGCCGGACAACGCACTGACTACTTCTTCGATGTCAACGGTATTCTTCTCCCCAACCAACCGGTCTCCACCACTTTCACCGTCAATCCTGCCACCCTCGAGGCCCCTCGCTACGTGAACTGGAGTGTGGCGCTCGAGCGCAAGCTCCCCTGGGCTATTTATCTGAAAGCCGAATATCTACAGCGCCGCGGCATCCATGGATTCGTTTACGACACCCCCAATAACCAACTGGGCGGAAACTTCATTCTCCAGAACACGCGCCAGGATCACTACAATTCTTTCCACATCGATCTGCGCCACAACTTCACCAAGACCTACGTGATCTTCGGTTCCTATGTTCGCTCCCGTTCCATTTCCAACCAGGTCCTCGA
>Ga0126383_10000442_pt1 | contig 22840 bp, 18 predicted proteins | sample PanSoiMetPlot_35_FD_96882 | JGI IMG/M metagenome (GOLD analysis project Ga0126383, IMG submission 96882) | Tropical forest soil microbial communities from Panama - MetaG Plot_35 | ecosystem: Environmental > Terrestrial > Soil > Tropical forest > Bulk soil | place: Panama | collected 2016-02-17
CAGCGTCAGTGAAATTGAGCGCGTTGCCCGCGTAGCTTTTGCGGCGGCCGCAAAACGCAGCGGCAGAGTTACTTCGGTCGATAAGGCGAACGTGCTCGAGACTTCGCAGTTGTGGCGCCAGACCGTCACCCGTGTCGCCGCTGATTACCCGGAGATCGAGCTTGATCACCTTTACGTTGATGCGGCAGCAATGCACCTCATTATGAAGCCGACGCGCTTTGACGTGATTCTCACTGAGAATTTGTTCGGCGACATCCTGTCCGACGAGGCCGCGGTGCTGGCCGGCTCGCTGGGCATGCTCGCCTCCGCCACCGTCGGCGGCGCGATCGATCTTTACGAACCGGTGCACGGCTCGGCGCCGGACATTGCCGGCCGGGACATCGCCAATCCGATTGGGGCCATCGCCTCGGTGTCCATGATGTTGCGGCACAGCCTGAAGCTGACGCACGAAGCCGACGATATCGAAGCAGCAATCGCCGACGTGCTCGAGCTCGGCTATCGCACCAAAGACATCACCACCAGTTCACGCGATTACCTGGTGGGCACTTCAGAGATGGGCGAACTCATCAGCGAATCCCTGGCGGCCGTGGCCGACATGCGTCATGCTTACCACGCGGTGTGAGCAATAGGTTATGCTAGCGCTCGTTTAGAGGCCGGCCTTGTCCGGCCCTTATCTTGCCGGCGGCGCAAAAGCCGCGCTAAACGGATCCGATAATTTTTATGTCTCGTACGCTTTTCGAAAAGCTCTGGAAAAGTCACATCGTTTCCACAACGGAAGGCGAACCGGCGTTGATCTACATCGATCTGCACCTGGTTCACGAAGTAACTTCGCCGCAGGCCTTCGATGGACTGCGCGCCGCCCAGCGCAAGGTGCGGCGGCCCGACCTGACCATCGCGACCGTCGATCACAATGTGCCGACCACTTCACGGCCGGCGCCGATCGAAGATCCGATTGCCGCGAAACAGATTGAGACCCTCCGCCGCAACTGCGCGGAGTTCGGCATAGAACTCTTCGATATCGACTCGCACCACCAGGGCATCGTCCACGTTATCGGACCTGAGCTGGGATTGACCCAACCGGGTATGACCATCGTCTGCGGCGACAGCCACACCAGCACCCACGGCGCTTTCGGAGCGCTGGCCTTCGGCATCGGCACCAGCGAAGTCGAACACGTGCTGGCCACGCAATGCCTGCCGCAGCGCCAACCTCGAACGATGTTGATCGAGGTCCGCGGCGCGCTGGCAGAAGGCGTCACGGCCAAGGATTTGGCGCTCGGGATTATCGGACAAATCGGCACGGACGGGGCCACCGGTCACGTCATCGAATATGCCGGCGAAGCTGTGCGCGCGCTCTCGATGGAAGGGCGCATGACGCTCTGCAACATGAGCATCGAAGCGGGCGCCCGCGCCGGAATGATTGCGCCGGACCAAACGACCTTTGCCTACCTGCGCGGGCGAACCTATGCGCCGAGCGGCGTCGATTGGGACGACGCCATTAGTTACTGGCAAACCTTGAACTCTGATGCTGAGGCGGTTTTCGATCGAGTGGTACAAATTGACGCCGCGGCGATTGCTCCCTGCGTTACCTGGGGGACCAGTCCGGGAATGGTCGCCGCTGTTAACAGCGACGTGCCTGATCCGAATGAGATTGAAGACGAAGCCGATCGACGGTCAATCGAGCGCGCCCTGGAATACATGGCGCTGACCCCGCGAACGCGCATCGCCGATATTCCGATCGATCGCGTCTTTATTGGATCCTGCACCAATGCCAGGGTCGAGGATTTGCGGGCGGCGGCGCGGGTCATCAACGGCTACCAGGTCAACAAGTCCGTGCGCGCGATGGTGGTGCCGGGCTCTCAGAACGTAAAGCGCATCGCCGAAAGTGAAGGGCTGGATCAAATCTTTCGCGCCGCGGGTTTTGAATGGCGTGAAGCAGGTTGCTCGATGTGTCTGGGAATGAACCCCGACATTTTGCAGCCGGGAGAACGGTGCGCCTCGACCAGCAATCGCAACTTTGAAGGACGGCAGGGCCGCGGCGGACGCACACATCTGGTAAGTCCGGCGATGGCCGCCGCCGCCGCGGTGGCCGGACACTTTGTCGACGTACGAGAGTGGGAATATAAGTGAGTTCCGAATTTGAGTGCCGGCGAGCGCTCAAACACGGTCAGTGCCGCCTGCGGTAGCGGGTGGGTATACAGACCGCTACCGCGGACGATCTGACGTGACTCGGGAACTGATTCGAATATGCAGCCTTTCACTAATCACACCGGACGCGTCGCGGTGCTCGACCGCGCGAATGTCGACACTGACCAGATTATACCCAAGCAGTTTCTCAAGCGCGTGGAGCGCACCGGCTTCGGGCAATTTCTCTTTTACGACTGGCGGTTTCTGCCGGGCGGCGAATCAAACAGCCAGTTCGAATTGAATGCCCCGCGCTACCAGGGCGCGTCGATTCTGGTGGCCGGAAAGAATTTCGGTTGCGGTTCCTCGCGCGAGCATGCTCCCTGGGCGCTGGCTGACTATGGTTTTCGCGCGATCATCGCCCCTTCATTTGCCGACATCTTTGCGAATAACTGTTTGAAAAATGGCTTGTTGACGGTCGCTCTCAGTGACGGCGAAGTGGCGGATCTGATGAAGCGCGCCAGCGCCACTGCTGATTACGAACTCACCGTCGATTTGGAAAATAAGGTGGTTCGGGATGCCGTCGGATTTGCGGCGCGATTTGAAATCGACGACTTTCAACGCCAGTGTCTGCTGGCGGGTTTAGACGATATCGGCCTGACAATGCAGCACGAAAGTGCGATCTCCGCCTTCGAACAACGGCGACCAGTCTGGATGCGCTGACGAGTCAGAACCGGGAGCGGTAGCGACCGGGCCAGGCGACCCTCGTAGTTAGTATGGGGCAGTAGCCCGACCGTGAGGTAGGGCTCCCTCATAACCGGATCCGGCTGACCGTGACTCTTCCAGGGCGAAAAGATTATCTGCCATTTGCCATTTGTTATTGAAAGTCGGAACCGAGCTCCCGCTCATGAACTTTCAATGGATCAATGATCAGTGGTAAATGGAGAAGTGTTTTTGTCAACGTGAAGGTAGGACATGCGCGGGTCACATGATCCGGTCGCTACCGCTCCCGGTTCTGACACGCTCACAACGCCAGAAAGTTTTCCAGCACCGCGCGGCCATGCGAATGCTCGTCATCGAACAGCTCCGGATGGAATTGCACTCCATAGAGCGGCAACGAACTATGCTGCATCGCCTGAATTTCTGAAACCTCATTCGTCGCAGTGCGAATGAAGTCACGCGGCAATTCCTTCACCTCATCGCAATGCGATTGCCAGACCGTAACGTTGTCCGGCAGTCCCGCAAACAGTTGATTCCCGCCGGCGGAATCCAATTGGACCGGACAAAAGCCTCGCTCTCTGAAGGCGCCTTCATACCCTTCGCCCGGCGCGACGCGCTCAATCAAATCCACCCGCGCGCCAAACGCCAAAGCAATTTGCTGGTGACCGCCACAGACACCCAGAATTGGTTGCCGCGCCTCGCGAATCACGTAAAAGACTCCGGCCAGATCTCTGGCCTCATACTTATCCCAGGGATGGCTTTGTCCGCTCAGGATGATGTGCGAAGGGGCCAGCGACCTGACGTATTCCGGCGTCGCCTGTTTGAACGTTTCGGTGACCACTCGCAGGTCCGGTTCGACGCGGGAGAGCGCCGCGCGAATCTCGCGCGGGCTCGAGCCGATGCCTTCGATGGTGTTGTCGACTAAGAGAATCATTTTCAGCGGCGGCTTCTACGGGGAGCAGGTGTGGGTGTCGGCGTCGGCGAGGGGACGCTCGGGTCTGGTTCGAGACAATACATGTGACCATTAAAAGCGCCGATGTAGATGCGCCCGTCCAGCACCGCCGGCGTTGAATTAACATTGTCGCCGATCTTTATTTCGGAAATCTGTTTACCGTCTTCGGCCGACAACAGGTGAATCCAACCGGCCTTATCACCGAACACGACCCGGCCATCAATCACCGGCGCCGTGCCCCAAATCGGCCCACGCGCCTTGAACCGCCAAATGAGCTCGCCTTTATCGGCGCTCAAACAGTGCATGTAACCATCGCTGGCGCCAATGTAGATCTTTCCGTTCTGATAGATTGGGCTGGCCCAGATGCCGATACTTTCGCTGCCGCGCCCGTAATGACCACCCTCGGTCGTGTACTGCCAGGCGAGCTTCCCATCTTCCTGATTGTAAGCGCGCACCACGCCGTCTTCCGCCGCGGTGTAAACCAACCCGTTGGCAACTGCCGGCGTTGAATCTGAATCGGCGCCAATCAGCGACTTCCAAATGACTTTGCCGTCCGCGGCGTTGAAACAATAAAGATAGAACTGCTCGGTGCTTAAGTAGATGCGGCCGTCTTTATAAGTAACGCTGCCCTCCACCGAACCGACGTCGGGAATTTTGTAAACCAATTTTCCGTCGTCCAGCGTGAGGCAATACAAACTGTGGTCTTCACCGCCAAAATAAATTTTGTCGTCGGCCACCACCACTGATCCGTCGACTTCGAAGCCGGTTTCATAATCCCAGATCAGCGTGCCGTCTTTCTTGTTCAGGCAATACACATGATGGTCCAGCCCGCTGTCGATGATGCGGTCGCCGATGATGACCGGCGTCGCTTTCATGCTGTCTTTGGCCTGAAACTTCCAGACGACGCTCCCATCATCACGTCTGATGCAGTACGTGTTTCCATCGGCGGAGGGAAAATAAACGAAGTCGCCGGCCACCGATGGCTGGCCCGGCCACGAGGTGCCGCCCCAGGGATCGGGATGAAATCTTCCCCGAATGAAACCCGTCTTGACCTCCCAGACAACCTTGAGCTGCCCGTCTTTCCACGGACCAGTGCCGTAGAAATTCCGCTCGGGATTACCCAGCCAGAAGGACAGCGTCGGCGGCGGCTTCGGCGGATCGATCTTCGGCGGCGGAGTTTCAGAAATTGCCTTGCTCGTACATCCGGCCAGCAAGGCCATCAACAGCAAAGAGCCCAAACCTACAGCGGCCAAACCTGTAGCGGCCAAACCTGTAGCGGACAAACCTGTAACGAAGCGGGCAGGGGGAAAATATTTCATGGGGCGCACCTATGACTGAAGAATGGGTATATTAATCCATAAGCCACTCGCCGCTGTAAATAGCGCCAGCGGTCCCGGTGAGGACGACTTCATCGTCGTCGCGCCATTCGATGGGAAGCAAACCGCCGGGCGCGTACACGTCGATTTGACGATCGCACTTGCCGTTTATCACCGAGGCCACTACCGCAGCGCATGAGCAGGTGCCGGAGCTTTCGGTCTCACCGACGCCGCGTTCCCAAATCCGCTCTTCAATCTGGGCGCGATTGCGAACGCGTATGAAAATGACGTTGGTCCGCTCCGGAAACTGGCGATGGTTCTCGATCAAGGGGCCCAGCCGGCGCCAATCGATTGCCTCAAAATCATCGACAAACACACAGCAATTCGGATTGCCCATTTGCAAGGCGGTCACCTGCAAGCTTTCGCCGTCGACATTGAGTGGATAATCGATGACGCGATCGCGCGGCTGATCGGTGGCCATCGGTATCGATGCTGAATCGAATCGCGGAACTCCCAACTCAGAACGAAATCGGAACGAGCCGCCGGGGGAGTGGTCCAGCAAATGATATCGCTTGATGCCGTTACGAGTGTCCAGGCGCACCAGATCGTTCGACCAGAGACTGTGGTAATAGAGATAAGCGGCGGCACAACGAGTGCCGTTACCAGACATGCCCGCTTCGCTGCCGTCGGGATTAAAGATGCGCACCCTGAAGTCGGCGCTGGTGGAATCAGCCGCGCTCACGATCGCAATCCCGTCGCTGCCGGCGCCGTAGTGCCGGTTACAGACGCGTCGCGCGAACGCGCCGAGGTCGTTGACTCCGGCTAGTTGCTCAGCTTCAAAGACGATGTAGTCGTTGCCGAATCCCTGAAATTTGGTGAAGCGCATCTTTGGAGTGCGGACTCTTAGATTCCTGCCTGGCGGCGTCTTGGCCCGGTCGCTACCGCTCCTGGTTCTGACACAAACAGTGCTATTGCGATCTCCCGGTGAATGACGCCAGCAGAATCGTAATCGCATCGATCGAGTCCCGGCGCACCGCGGCCGCATCCGGAAAATTGTTCAGCATCATCGAGAAGGCCAGATGCTCGCCGGCCGCCGTGTTGACATAACCGGAGAGCGAAGCGACCGAGCTTAACGATCCGGTTTTGGCCCGCACGTTTTTCTCGGCCGGAGTGCCGCGCATACGCGTGCTGAGGGTGCCGTCCACTCCCGCAATCGGCAGCGCGTCGCGAAACTGCGCAAAGTACTTGTGCTTCGCCATATACGCCAACAACTGCACGGTCGTATTCGCCGAGATCAAATCATTGCGAGACAACCCCGAACCATCGTCGAGCGCGACGTCGGTGTCAGCAATGCCCGCCTGGTGCAGGAAGTTGCGCACCACCGCCAGCCCGAGATCCTGATCGTCGCTGCTCCGGCCGCTATCGCGATTCAATTCCGGCTGCGTGCGGCCGAGCGTTCGCAGAATCAGTTCCGTGTATTGGTTCTGACTCGGTTTCAGCGTGTGCGCCGCGATCACTGCAAACGGCGGCGACTGCAGACTGGCAAGCTCCACGGGATAATGCGGCACGACGCCGACCGCGCTATTGATTCCGGCCGGAATTCGCGGCAAGACGCTGCCACCCGAACGGTCGGTCACCGTGCGGAGTTGCCCGTCGATTTTCACCCCCCGCTTCACCAGCGCGTCGCGTAACATCGAGATAAACGCCAGCGCCGGATCGGGAATCGCCACGCCGCCCCGGAACCCCGCATCTCCGAGCGGCAATGTCCCGGTTAACTCCAAAGTGTTCGCGCCGAGCCCGCGATAGATTTGCAGGCTGCTTTTCAGCTCCTTCGGCGAAGTCGTGGCGTGATTCAGAATTTTGATGAACGGCGCGTTTGCCGGCCCGGTGACAATCGAGACAGGCGAACCGACCGACGGTCCGGGTCTGACACTCAAATCGATGGCGTTATCGTTAATCGATAACGCGCTGACCTGCGCGCCATAAGACCAGGTCAGGTCTTCCCATTCCCAACCGCTACCGACCGGCGAACCGCTGAAATAACTCTCATCGCCAACCAGATCGCCTCTGACCCGCTTGACGCCCGCAGCCACAATGCGGTCGGCGAGATCGTTGATGCCTTTGAAGTAATCACCACCATTGAAGCGAGTAGAGATTGACGGATCGCCGCGCCCATAAATGACCAGGTCGCCTTTCACTTTCCCGTCTTCCACCTTCTCGTTCGCGTAGACAGAGGTAATGAAATGATAGTCGGGCGTCAGGCGATCGAGCGCAGTGGCCACCGTATAGAGCTTCATGTTCGACGCCGGCCGCACGAACTTGTTGGCGCTCTGTTCAAATATTGTCTGTCCGGTATCCAGCGACACCACCTTGACCGCGAAGAAGCCGGGTTCGAGCGCAGGCTGCCGGCATATCTCCTCGATTCTTGATCGCAGTTCCGCGAGCGTAACCGGAGCTTTGACGGCCGGCACGATCGCGCTCGAACTGCGCGAAGCCGGAGCGGATTGCGCCCGCACCTGCCTGGCAGTCAGCGCGAATTGCAAGGCGAGACTGAGCAAACAAAGGGAGACGACCCCGGAGCGACAATTCTGCTTGAACATTCTATTCATTCAACACCCGAGCGTTCGTACGGCGTCACGATTGTCTTCAGGATAGCTTTGGTTTCATGACTCTGTCGATTGCCGCGACGACCCGTTCAGCCGGCACGGTCAGGATGCATTTTGGCTTTTCAAATTCGGCGCAGAAATAGCCGTGGCAGGGCTGGCAGCTCAGTTCCTCACGCACGACCTCGCTATGGTTCGACGTCCAGGGCCGCCAATGCATGACGTTTGATGACCCGAAGATGACGACACACGGGGTGTTGACGGCCGCGGCAATGTGCGCGATGCCGCTGTCGTTGCCGACGAATAGCTGTGCGCGCGCCGCCAGCGCGGTGATCTCAGGTACGGACAAGTTGTCGAACCCGATCACGCGGGCACTGGTCTGCTCCAGAACCGAATGGAGCACGCCTGTCTCTGTTGGCGAAACGATCGCTACCGGTTGCAATCCGCGGCCGGCGATCTCTTCAATCACGGCGGCGAAGTTTTCCGCGGGCCAGCGCTTAGTCTCGAACGCCGCGGCCGGATGAATCAGCGCGAGCGGCTGGTCATCAATTTTGTGGACCTGAAGCCTGGCGGTAATCGCGCGCGCGGCTTTCTCACTAACCGCTAATTGAGTCAGCGGGCGATCGGTCACCGGCACGCCCGTCCATCCAATCAGCGCCAGCTGTTGCTCAACCGAGTGCAAGGTCGCGCGTGACCAGATCTCCTGCGGCGGAGGGGCGATATGATTATGCAGCCGCGCATATTGATAATGACTGAAACCTACGCGATGGGGCGCGTTGCTGGCACGTGTCAGAAAAGTCGCCGTGGTGCCGCCGTGCAAGTTGTAAACGACATTGTACCGGGCCCGGTGAAGCTCACGCGCCACCCGCGCCCGCGCCGAACTGCCGTGACGCGGAATCGGTATGACCCGATCGACCAATCGCGACCCTTCGAGCAATGGCGCGACCCAATCCTCCAGGAGAATGTCAATCCTTGCCTGCGGTAGAAAACGGCGCAGCGCAAACAACGAAGGCGTCGTCAAAACCGTGTCTCCCAGCGACCGCAGACGGATCACCAGGACGGATTTCACTGACGGCCAATCCCAACGGGATTCGCCTAACGCTTGCGGCCCCTCGTCCTGGGAATGGTGGGCGGAACTGAGATGCCGGACGCTGGGTGAAGACTCAATTATTTGACGCAGACTGTTCATGGTCCGCACGTCTTCGGCGTGCCTACCCTACTCGTCCTCGATCTTTGCTTCGTCGATTAACATCACCGGGATGTCATCGCGGATCGGATAAACTCGCTTGCACTCCACGCATTTCAGACCGCTGCCGTCGGGCTTCACTTCAACCTTCGCATGACAGGCGGGACAAACCAGAATCTCGAGCAGTTGTTCGCTGATTGGCATTTATTTAATCCCCAATCCGCCGGCGGTGCGGATGCTAAAGCTTAGCAGTATTGTCAGAATTCTAGTAGCGCATGGTGTACAATCGCGCTGTCAGAAAAGTCGCGGAGTAAATTGATGGATCGGATGGTAATTGAAGAGTTGGGGCCGGGCGTAGCGAGCGCCTGGAATCACCTGCGGCCGGCGACCAAAAGCCTGATCGAGAAAGCCTGGCAGTCCTCGACTACGGGCGCCAGCCAGCAACTCCAGCGGCCCGCGCATTACGACCCGCGCGCCGACCAGGAACTGGGCCAGCTGCTGACCGCCTTGGATGAGCACGCCCAGCAAATCGAAACGCAATCAGGCCGCGAGGCCGCGCGCGAGACGCGCCGCCTGGCCGACGCGTGCGCCACGGTGCTGAGCCAGCAAACCCAATCTTCCGAAGTCTTTGCCCGCCTGATACAACGCGCCCACCGCCGGAAGAACTTTTCGCAGGTCGACGCTTTGGCGGCGTTATTGTCGGAAAGGCTCGCACCCAGCGAACTGTGCGATCTTGCGCGCGCGAATAACGTGGTGGTCCGGGCGCTGGCCCACGAAGCTCTGGCGCAAATGCCCACCGCTGTCTTGGCCATCCTGTTACGAGATCCGGTAGACGCCATGGTGGCGCGGCAGGCCCTCGAACGACAGGCCACTGAATTCGACTCGCGTGACGCGCACCGCGTGCTCAGGGAATTCGCAGAGAGCGGCGACGACAGTCTCGATTAGCAGACCTTGATGAAAGTACGACACGTCGCCCGGATTTTCCGAGCGACGTGTTTTTGTGTTTGCTGATTGAGGCGGCGGTTATTCGACCGGCCCATTGCAGGATGGTCCATGCAGGGCCGGAATTTTTTGACTAATCACCGGATAGTTCGGGGCTTCGTCGATATTGATTTGGGTCCAGTGCGCATACTGCTCGGGCACGTTGTTGTCGGCGAAGATCGCTTCGACCGGACATTCGGGGACGCACGCATCGCAATCGATGCAGGTATCGGCATTGATATAAAGACGATCGGGCAGTTCGTGGAAAGCTTCAACAGGACAAACCGCGGCGCAGTCAGTGTACTTACAATCAACGCACGGTTCAGCAACAACGTAGGTCATTCGCGAATGACTCCTTTCACAGTGGACACAAATTCTTATGATCTAACGGCCTGAATGTCAACCGGAAAAACAGGTAGCGCAAACTGTCAGTTGCGCCGCCAGCTAACAGCTGGCGTTACCCTCAACGCTTGGGCACATAAGTAAACCAAAAATAGACCGCCTGGCCCACGCCAATCCAGAAGCCGATGAGGGCGCCGAACAATTCAATCGTCTTCAGATGATGCTGGGCCACTGACAGGACCAACTTCTCCAGTTTCTCAATCGGATAGTCGGAAACTTTCTGCCGCACCAGACCTCCGACATCGAATTCGGCAATCGCCGCCGGCAGACGCTCGCGCGCGGCGGCCACAATTTTTTCCGTCAGCGCCGTCGAAGCTTTCTCAATAGCGCCGGCCGGCATGTGATCCGCCAGGCGGCCAATCGGCGTCACCAGGAATTTCTCAATCTGCGAACTAAGAATGCCGTTGATGGTCTTGGCCGTGTCGTCACGGGCGATGACTGCCAGCAGACTCTGGGTCAGGAATGTCTTTAGCCGCGCGGCTGAATCCGGGTTCACCGTCTCTAATAGTTCGCGCAGCGTCTTCGGCTGTAACCGCTGCAACGCATCGTCGAGATAGGCGTTGATTGAACTCACCAGCTCCGGACTGCGCAGCATGGCGACAAATCGTTCGGTCGCCTGCTGCTTGAGGTTCTCAAAGTTGTCGGATGAAATCTGGCCCAGCAGGTCATTCAACGGACGCTGCATGAAGTTATCGACCGTCGTGTTCAGAAATACGGTGGCTTCCTGCGCGAAGGCCTCGCCCCGGAGATACTCTTCAACGCGGCGCGGCAGGTTGTTGTTGACCAGGTCGTCGACCTCGTAATAAATCCGCTCGCGCGAAATGAAAATCTTCTTGATGAAAGAGAGCCGGTCGTAATACTCGTCAACTTCGCGTTTGATGAGCGCGCCGATCCGCTGCCGGGTGTTCCGGCTGGCGGCGAGATCGGCGAGGTGATGCACAATCGGCGGGACCTGCTGATCGATCTTGTCCTTGATTAAGGCGACTGTTTCCGGCGAAAACATTTCCGCCAGCGTCGCATCAGTGCGGGCCAGGTCGTCGATGCGATCGCTGATGAAAGAATGGACCCGGGCCTCGAATTGTTCGGCCGCCACAAATGATTGGTAGCGCTCTTCGACGAAAGAACGCAGGATAGCGATGGTGTCCTCGCTGACGGCTTCGGCAAAATGCCGCTCGAGCAACTTATCGACTTGTCGATCGACAAATGTCTCAATCGCCTGGGCTGTCTGATCGCTCTTCAACACCGACGCAATGTGTTCCGCCAGCCTCAGTTGCAGCGATGAGATGGTGTCGAGCACCGGCGCGCGCGCGCCGCGCGGCAGGGCCTCGATCAGCGAGGGATAGGCGGTCCCCAATAGTTCGTTGGTGTACGAGGTGACGAATCCTTCGACCTTGCCGGCGAAGAAACCCGTTTCGAACAGGGCATCAAACACGGTTTGCTGTGACACGAGTTCGTTGCCAACCGCATTTCCGATGGATTGCGCCAGGCGGGCCCGATGGCGCGGAATCATTCCCTGCGGCCAGACCGTGAGGCCAAAGACTTTCTTCGGCCGATAAGGGTGAAAGAGCATCCAAATCGCCAGCCACGCCGCGCCGTATCCGTGCAGGGTTGCGACCAGCACCCAAGCCACGGCCACGATGATTTTGTAAGTGTTCGGACTAATGTTGAATCCTCAGTACGCCTCTCGGGTCCTATTCTCTGTGCTCCTCGGCAATCGGTTTCGCAATTAACAGAGACGGGATCCTGAGAAGGTGAATCCACTCCACCATCTTCCGCCTTGAACTACTCATCATCAACGTCGCTGCGCCACCAAAGATCCGTGGCCGGCAATCGATCGAGATCCGTTTCGAGTGCCGCTGACTGCGACGAGGCCTGATAAACAATCTCACCGCCAATCACAGTCATCACACAGTGCGTCTTGAGAATTTCCGGCTCCGGAATTTTCATGATGTCCGCTGACAACACCGTCAAATCGGCGAGTTTGCCAACTTCGATAGAGCCGCGCAGCTTCTCTTCGAACGCCACGTAAGCCGGCCAAATCGTAAACATCTTCAGGGCATTTTCGCGCGTTACTTTCTCTTCCGGATGCCAACCCTCACCCGAGTACCCGCGGATGTCCTTGCGGGCGACCGCGGCGTAGAACTCGATCATCGGCTCTCCGCGTTCGACCGGAGCATCTGAACCTCCGGGAACGACTACGCCTGATTTGATGAAACTGTTCCAGGCGTAAGCTCCGTTCAATCGCTCCATTCCCAACCGGGCGGGCGCGAAATGCAGATCGCCAATCGCATGCGAAGGCTGCATCGAAGGAATGATGCCGAGTTTGGCAAAGCGAGGAATGTCGGCCGGATTGACAATCTGTGAATGCTCATCGCGCCAACGCGGTTCGGCGATTTTGCGCTGCGCCCTGGGCACGGCCGTCATGGCTTTCTCATATTCATCGAGCGTAAACCGGTTCGCGTAATCTCCAATTGCATGCGTCTCGACTTGAATGCCCTTCTCCAGCGCCGCTTTCAGCATCGGCTGCAGATCCTCATCCTTGACGCGTAGAAACCCGACGTTCGGTTTCAGGCTCCCGTCCGCCTCTTTGATTTCCGGCACATCGCTGTAAGGCGCGAGCAACGCCGCCCCGCGCGAACCGAGCGCCCCGTCCGACACGACCTTGATCGCGCGCACATTCAAACGATTGCCAAACGCCTCGATGACCGGTCCCTCGCGCAAAAGCCTGGCAGCTTCCGGGCCTGGTCCATAGACGGCCTTGTAGATGCGAATCTTGAGCTTGCCCTCGCCGTACAGCTTCTTATAGAGATCGACGTCGCGGTAACTCCCGCCCGGATCCTGAATCTGGGTCCAGCCCAGCCCGATGCTGCGCTTGTCGGCGAGCAGCGCTGCCTGTTCGTCACTGCCGTCGGCGCTGGCCGGAACCTGGCGGCGCACCAGCGCCTGCGCGTTGTCGAGCAGCATGCCCGTCGGCTCGCCAGTCTGCTTATCGCGCAGCACCTGGCCGCCGAAGGGGTCCTTTGTGTCTTTGGTGACCCCGCCGAGCTTTAGCGCCAGGCTGTTGGCCACGGCGCCGTGACCATCAGCGCGCCCGAGAATCACCGGATTGTTCGGCGAGATCTTGTCGAGGTCCCAGCGCGTGGGGAAAACCGGCGGCTTCCAGAAAGTTTCGATCCAGCCGCGCCCCGTTACCCATTCACCGGGTTTGGTTTTATCAACCCGCTCTTTCACTTTCGCGAGGAAATCTTCCAGCGTCGTCAGACCCTCGAGATTCAAATTCATTTCGCGTTCGCCCACGCCCAGAAAGTGATAATGCGCATCGGTCATGCCTGGGAGCACCGTGGCGCCGTGAAGATCCACCACGCGCGTTTTCGATCCCTGGAATGATTTGGCGGCGGCATTTGTGCCGACAAACACGATGCGATCACCTTTGACCGCGACAGCTTCGGCGTGCGGCGTCTGCTGATTTGCCGTGTAGATGTTGCCGTTTATAAAAACGACGTCCGCCGGATCAGCCGGACGGCCCGCCGGAACGAAAGCGAAAAGCAAAATACTCAACAACGCAAGGCAGAAAACTTTCATGGTCTTCCTCTTTCAAAACGGGATAACGAATCAGGCAAGGGACAAACTTTATATCACAGCCCAACTGATTCAGTCACAAAGCATCGAGGCGACTAATTGGTCCGCATTCTTTCGATTAGCTGAAGGTAGGCAGGATCGCTTCGCAGGGACGCAAACGCACTATTTGCAGAAACGGCCGCATGATCTTTGAACCCCTTCTCGGCAGCCGTCTGCAAAGCTTTGAGCGCTTTTTTCTTATCGCCTTTAGCAGCGTACGCCCAGGCCAGGTTATAAAACGCACCGGGTCGTTCCGGATCGATTTCCGTCGCCAAAGTGTAGAGGCGTATCGCGTCGTCATAGCGTTTAAGCGTCTGCAACGCATTTGACGCCCGCTCGCTCAATCCTACGTATTGTCCGCTGAGGACGCGGCGCGCGACGCGACGAGTGGCAGAATCTTCTTCGGCCTTACTTTGACGGCGCAGTCCGCCTATCAGCACTTTCAAACGAAAGTCCGGGTCCGCACTTTCGTCGGTAACCGCCGCCGTATTTCGCTCCGGCTGTTCTTCCCGGAGCTTAGCCCGATCGGCGGCGGCCAGCAGATCGATCAACTGGCCTTCCAGCTCATTCTGTTTTTTGATTTGTTGCTGCTCATCACGAATCGCTTCGCGAACTTCACGGCTGGCTCGCAGCGCATTCAATTTGTCGTCAGCTTCGGCCACTTCGTGCAGACCTTTGAAACTGGAGCTCAATTTCAAATATGCCTGGTACGATTCAAACAGGCGCTTCGCTTGCTCCAACTGCTGTGCCTGTTTGAGCTGCTGGGCCCAGAGACTCTCGATCAAGCGCGCGTCCCTTTCGCGCCGTCCGGACTTCATGGCCGTCAGTTCCATCCACGCCACCGCTTCGGCGGCGACCGCGGATGGCGGCCACTCATGCCGGCCTTCCCAGATCGCAATCTGGTGCGGAATATTCACCCGCGCCAGCTTGTCGTCGAGTTCCTTGATTTCCGGAAAATTGAAGTCTTCGAGGCCGGCGATCGCGAAGATGGCAAACCGCATGGTCGCCGCCGGCTCAATGCCGGGTGGGAAACCAGCGCCGCCGGCGATGACTCCGGCCAGGCAATCCTTGCATTGAGTGGCGAACGTCAACGCGACCCGGGCGCCGCCTGAGAAGCCGGCCGCGTATGCCCGGCCGTCGTCGATTGAGAATTTGTCCGTGGTATCGCGGATCATCGCATTCCAGGAATCAAGCGACGATTGAATCGAAGCATTCCGCGAATTGTTGGAGCCGACTACGATCCAACCGAACTGCTCCGCCGCATCCTTAAACCGCTCGACCGGAACCCGGCCGCGTGCACCCGGATCGAAGGCGTAAAGCACTGGCCACTTCCGCGTCTTGTCATAAGCCCGCGGCAGATAGAGCGCGTACGACTGGGCAGGATCCTGCGCGCAAGTAACTTTCTCGACAATCTGTCCCAGGGGAATAGACGACTCCTGTGACGGACTGCCGAAGAACAGCGCCAGCAATACCAGAGAAGCGAACACGAGATGATTCTACCGATTTGTAATCCCTGGGAACACCCCGCACTTGGAGGGCGGCGGCTTGACGCCACTTTGGATCGCCTTGCGATTAAATTCCCGCCGCTAAATCCAAAGCCGCGTCGCCGTCGCCGCACTCCAAAGTCCTACTATTACCATCGTGTGTTGGTAGTGTCTGAATCATGGGTTGCCAGCGTTTTCTCTAGCCCAGGCGTTTTCGCCTGGGTTCCAGATGCGATCGAAAGAAAAAGCCCCATTAATGGGGCTTCGCTCTTGACGTCCAACGCCAACCCAGCCGTGAACGGCTGGGCTAGAGAAATCTGACGAGCAACGCACAATTCAGAAACCACCCGTGTGTTGCCGGGCTATTGCCCCGGTTATTAATTCGCTATGATGGAGTCAAAAGAAAGACAAATTGGCTTGGGCGGGAGGCTTCCCCGATGAATGCTGAATCTCTGAATCTGTCGACATCCAATGGCCCGACGACTGCGTACGTGGCCCACCCGGATCAGGAAGTGAGCGCCGCGGTGCTGCTGATTCAGGAGTGGTGGGGTATCAACGAACACATTCGCGACATCGCCGGACGTTACGCGCGCGCGGGTTACTTATGTGTGGCGCCCGATCTTTATCGCGGACGTCTCGCCAAAGATGCGGGAGAGGCATCAGCCATGATGCATGCGCTGGCGATTGAAGACGGCATGGAAATAATTCGCCGGGCGATGGACACGGCGCAGGCAACTTACCAGATCGATAAGTTTGCGGTTACCGGTTATTGCATGGGCGGCACCTTTGCGCTGCGGGCCGCGTGCGAAATTCCGGAGTTGAAAGCCGCCGCGCCGTTTTACGGCGACATCCCCGAAGAGGACGCGCTGAAAGGTCTAACGGTCCCGACGCTGTTCATCGCCGGCCGGAAGGATGCCTGGATCAATCCGGAAAAAGTGAACGGGTTGAAGGAAATGGCCGCGCAATATAATTTGCCGGTCGAGACCATCAGCTACGATGCGGACCACGCCTTCTTCAACGACACGCGGCCTGAAGTGTATGACCCTGACGCCGCCGCCGACGCCTGGCAGAAAGTTCAGCAGCACTTTGAAAAATACCTTGAGAGGGTTTAGAGGCGGGCTACTGCCCGCCGCCGGCCGGTAGGCCGACTCTAAACCGATGGCCCATCTCTACATCCGCAAGTCCCACCATAAATCCGTTGACTTTGCCGCTGGCCCGGTACTAATCTCTGCGCATCTCGCAAGCGGAAAAATGAGAGTTCCCATCTGACCTGACGGCAGAGACTCTCAGCCACGTTTTCTAACTAACATTTTGCTTTAGCAGGCGCCCGGCTCATCGGAGCTCGCGTCGCCCGCTGCTAAGGAGGATCCCCTATGTCTGTTAACCCGAACTTGCTCGGATCACCGCCAAAAGTCCGAGTTTTGTCAGAACTCTGGCGCATCTTTTTGGACCAGGACGAAAAAGGACGTCAGGAAATCAAGTGGAGTTTTGCCTTGATGTTTGGAATTACCGTAGGAGTCATACTGGTCGGGGTCTTTTCATATTTTAGCCGGACCGCGCCCAGCCGTGGGCATGTTCTCGCCGTTTCGTTGTTAAGTTCCGGATCATCTTTGGCGGTGGGCTTGCTCGTTGGCTTTCTTTTCGGAATTCCCCGGGTCGTGCAGCAGCATGGCGGTCTGTCGTCACCACCCGACATGAAGTTAAGCGCAAACACAAACCTTGAACAGATTTCGGATTGGCTGACAAAGATTATCGTCGGCGTGGGCCTGGTCCAACTGGGAACGCTTCCCGGCAAGCTGAAGGCCTTGGCCGGATATTTCGCGACGGCCTTCGGCACGCCGGAAGGCGCAGTGCCGGGAGCGGCGGTGCTGACCATACTAGGCTACTTTGGAATCTTCGGGTTTCTGCTCGGCTATCTGTGGGCGCGGATTTATCTGATCAAAGTACTATCGACCTGACGGCATCGTTTCACCGTTTATCGTTCTATCACCGGCAATACGATCGAGGATGATTTAGTTTTGTTTCGCAACAGCGTGATGGTAGGAGACTCGGCGGCCGGGATACGCGCAAAGGTGTCCTTGTCCGCGCCGGCGATGGCCACGCGCAAACGGTGACCTTTCCTGATCAAAACTGAAGCCGGCTGTAAACCGAATTTGAGTTCGGCAATTTGTCCCGGCACCAGCGGCAGGGCGTCCTTCTTTTTGAAAGAGTGATAGGGAACTGCCAGTCTGTACGGCGGAGCATCGGTTGAAATCTTCCGCTGCAAGGCGCGCAGTTCGCCTTCCGTCAAATAAGTCACGACGCCATGCTCGTCGACATCTTCGAGGTAAACAAAGAAGGCCCCGTCCGCAGCGGTGGACGTGATGAAGAGATCGATCACCGGATAACCGGTGATTTCAGTGTCAGCCTCGAATGGAGCGGAAGTGTAGGTGAGCAGCTTCCGGTCCTCCGTCGCCCGGTCCGGATAGGAAACCTGTCCGCCAACCTGCGTGTGCCAGCGGTTCTTGGCGCCGGTGGTGGCGTCGAAATTAATCGGGTATGAATCCGCGGCCGCCGTAGAGACTGGGGCCTTCGGCGACAGCGAATTGCCCTCACTTAAGTACCAGCGGACCGATTTAGTTTCCCGCAAGGGCCAGGTGTCGGTGGTTTTCCATCTGCCCTCGCCGATCGTGAAGTAATAGAGAAGCTTGCCGGAATCCAGCCCCGTATCCACGCCTTTCAAATAGTGATCGAAGAAACGCAGCTGTTCATAGGCCTGCATCACTCGGGTGGCTTGATCTGCTGGATCAGGACTGGCGTTCTGTCCCCCGCCATGATTCCACGGTCCGATGACCGCGCGTTGATAGTTATTGAGCGTCATGAAGCTGCGGATGACCGCGTCGGCGGTGCCGGCGTCGAACCAGCCGCCCCAGCTATTGATGGCGACCTGTGACTTTTCGATTTGCGCGGTGTAACTGTGCAGGCTGATGTCGTCCAGGGTGACGCCGAAGGCGGGATCGTCGCGAAAGGTGGCGTTGCGGGCGGCCGCATACACGTCGAGATTTTCAGATCGCTGCTTCATCGCCTGCTGGTAAAGCTGCTGGTCCGTATCTCCATCGACCAATCTCACACCGGGATTGTGATCGAGCTGTTGGTTGCCATCATTCCAGGTCTTGATCAGCCAGTCGGTCAGCAGACCGCCGGGATAAGGCGTCTCGGAATATTCATCGAATTCAAAGTGACGCGGGATGACCGCCTTTACCGCCGGCTTGTCATTGACCGCCAGCCAGAGCGCCGTATTGCCTTCGTAAGAATTGCCGACCGCGCCTACCTTGCCGTTGGACCAGGGCTGCTTGACGATCCAATCGACGACTTCGCCGTAGTCCTTAATCTCTTCCGCTGAAAACGGCGCGCGCCAGACGCCAAAGGAAGCTCCCGTGCCGCGCGCGTCGACCAGCACCTGCGCATATCCGTGGCTGGGAAAGAAGGTCTGCGGTTTGCCATCCTGATTGATGCGCCAGTAGCGCGTCATATTCATGATGGCCGGAATGTGCTCGCCGGGCCCAAGCGGTTTAGGCAGGATGACCTCGATTGCGATCTTAATGCCATCGCGCATCGTCAGATATAGCGAATGCTGATCCACTGCCTGGTATTTGGGTGCGATGTAACCCTGATAGCGCTGCGGGTCTTTTCCGGCAGGCAGCGTCGACAACATCAGGTTGACCTGCTTCTTTTCCGGTTGGGCGACTGCGGATGTGGCAGCGCCGGCAAGGAACACCGCAATCATGATGAGAAGAAGTTTGGCTCGCATGACAACGCACCTCGACGCCTGAAGATAATTCAAAAAACTGTTAGACGCCCATTTTATTCAAGACGACGTGACTTGCGACGCCAGGAAATTGACGGAACGCGCCACCCGGATGTTTACTAAGCGCCTGTGACCCAGGCGCCGACAATCCAGGCAAGAGCGGTTGAGAAAATAGTGAAGGCTGCGGTAGCCCGCGGCGCTACAGCGTCGTCTCTCTACCAGGCAGCCGCACTTGACGCGACGAAGCTGGCAAGTCCGGATCACCGTATCCCGTTCGCGCAATTGGTCTCGTTATATGAGCTGGCCGCGCAGATGACTAACGACGATGCGTTTGGGCTGCACGTCGGCGAGACAGTCGACGCCACCGCGTTTGATGTGCTCGGGTATTCCGTGATCAATAGCGCAAACCTGGGTGAAGCACTGGCCCGAGTCACTCGTTATCATTGCATCTGGACTGACGGCGCTGCGGTCACGCTCCGTCATGATGGCGCGCACGCGGTGCTGGTTTACACCTATCTTGATCCTTCGATCAAAGAGCATCGCCACGATACGGAAATGACATTCAGCGCCGTGATCACTTTGGCGCGGGCGGTGACCGGCATTGATTGGAACCCTGAATCCGTGAGCTTTCAACATGAAAAGCCTGCGGACCTGTCTGAGCTCGAGCGCATTTTTCGTGGCCCCATAAGTTTTGGCGCAGCAGCGAATGAGTTTGTGATGGATGCTTCGGTGCTGGGTCTGAGCATCAGGAAGGCAGATGCCCGTCTGTGCGCGGTCCTGGACCAGCATGCGGAAACCCTGCTCAGCCGCTATCCATACCACGATGACCTGCTCGGCAAGGCGCGCATGATTATCCGGACGCAACTGAGCGGTGGCAGCCCGGCCATCGAGGACACCGCCCACAAACTCGGGATGAGTCCAAGAACTCTGCAACGGAAACTTCAAGAGCATCAGACATCCCACCAGCAATTGGTCGACGATTTACGAAAAGACCTGGCGCTTCGCTATCTGAGCGAACCCCGGATGGCGATTGGCGAGGTCGCCTACGTACTTGGGTTTTCCGAGAGCAGCGCCTTTCACCGCGCGTTCAAACGCTGGACCGGGCAGACGCCCAGCGAGTACCGGCAACAGAGCTGATGCGTATTCGCGTCGGAACACCAGAGCCTGCGGAACAGGCGAAAGCGTAAAGACTTCCAGTCGGTAAGAGCAAAAGCCCGCTGAGCGGGCGATAGCTTTCATCTGCCAAACGCAGTGCGATTGATCCTGGGGCTTACGCCCCAGGCTTTACGCTAACGTCCGCTCCGCGGACTGAAATCATCAGGTAGCGGACCTTGCGATCATCCCGCCCGTTGGTTTAACTGCTGGGGCAGGGGTTTATCTACTTTTGGACGCGACGGCAGGTTGGCGACGTCCCACAGCGTCATATAGATCGTCCGCGCTACCCTTTCCATCTTGTCGTAATCGATCTTCTGCGGCTCGTCGCCGGCGCGATGATAATCCTCGTGCACGCCGTCAAAGAAAAAGATAATCGGAATTCCCTTGCGGGCGTAGTTGTAGTGATCGCTGCGGAAGAAGAAACGGTTGGGATCCTTCGGATCGTCGTACTTCACGTCGTAGTTAAGCTTCAGGTACCCGTTGTTGACGTCCTGGCTCAGTTTGCCGAGTTCCGTGCTCATCATGGTCGAACCAATTACGTAAATGTCGTTAGGGCCTGAGAGACTGGCGTTGCGCGGATCGGTGTCGCCCGGCTTCTTGCTGCGGCCGATCATGTCGATGTTCAGTTGCGTTACCACGTGGTCCAGGGGAATGGTTGGATAATCGGTAAAGTAGCGCGAGCCCCAAAGGCCTTTCTCTTCGCCACAGTGCCAGACAAACAGAATCGATCGCCTGGGCCGCAGTTTCGCGTGCGAAATTGCTTCGGCCATCCCGAATACGGCGGTGGTGCCTGAGCCGTCGTCGTCAGCGCCATTGCAAATCGTGTCCGAGCCGATGGCCTGGCATTGGCCGCTGCCGGCCATGCCGATGTGATCATAGTGAGCGCCGAGCGCTACGTACTCATCTTTCAGTTTCGGATCGCTGCCTTCCCAGACCGCGACCACGTTTTGCGTCATCGCGTGCGAAGGAGCGGTGGCGATGGTGATGTTGACGTTCTTGTTGGCGTTGAGATCGAATGGAGCGACCGGCTCTGCAGTGGCCGCGCGAGAGTTGATTGCCGCGAAGTCGGATTTTTCGCCGTCAAACAACGCGGTTGCCATTTTGGGACCGATCAACACGCTGGGCACCGCAACGTTGGCGGGTGCGGCCGCGGTCTGCGGTTGGAATTTCTCGACCACCGCCCGGCCGGGTTGCAGCGCGCGCTGGCGCTGCACATCCCACGGCAACCCCACGCCGGGGTTGAAGATGGTAATCAAGCCTTTCGCGCCGTGCGTCTGGGCATAGCTCGGGGGATTGATGACCGAACCGGGTTGCGCGCCGCGAAGTTCCTGCTGCGTCGCCGGCGGGGCCTGGGCCAGCACGACCATGATCTTCCCCTTCACATCGATGCCTTTGTAGTCGTCGATATTCTTTGACTGGACCACCCAACCGCGGCCGACATATACCAGCGGGCCAGTCATCGTCGCAGCCACGGCATTGGGCAGAAAATCGTCACCCACCATGAACTTCTGTCCGTTTATTTCGGCAATCGACTTCGACGCTTCGATCTGTTCGCGGCGCAAAGCAATCTTCTGAAAGAAGGTGCCGTCGTCGCCGGCCGGCTTGAAGCCCCAGCGTGACAGATTGAGCGCGATGAATTTCGCGACCGTGTCCAATCCGCGGGACGGCGTGTCGCGGCCTTCCATCTCATCTGAAGCGATGAAGGAAAGATAGGTGCGCAACTGGGCGGCAGAAATGGTGTCCGTGCCGCGGTTCGCGATAGCGGCAGCCATCCCTCCCGTTTTGGCGTGCGCGGGCTTGCGTTGGGCCAGCGCGACCGGGAGGGAAACAGACAAAGCTATCAGGATAATAAGTGAATACAGTTTTAGTTTTTTCATAGTCGGATGAACAGAGCGGAGCAGGCTCAGAAAGGATTATACGCGTGCGGCGATGTTTTGGTTACGTGGGAGCGTGCCTCAAAGAGCGGGCAGACGGTGGCCTATCTTTCAGGCCAGGCTTAAGCGTGCTGCACGGCGCTGACCAACTTTGTCAGCGTGTCTTTCGCGTCGCCGTAAAGCATTCCGGTCACAGGCTTAAAGAACAGAGGATTTTCGAGACCGGAGAAGCCTTTGCCCTGACCGCGCTTAAGGACCACGACCGATTTTGCCCGGTCGACTTCGATGATCGGCATGCCGGCGATAGGACTCCCCGGATTGTCACGCGCGTCGGGATTCACCACGTCGTTCGCCCCGATTACCACCGCTACGTCGGTGCTGGAAAGTTCGGGATTGATCTGCTCGAGCTCGTACAACTGCGAATAGGGCACGTTCGCTTCGGCCAGCAGCACGTTCATATGACCCGGCATCCGGCCCGCCACCGGGTGAATACCGTACTTGACGGTGACGCCGCGCTCTTCAAGGACGTTCGCTAATTCGCGGACGGCGTGCTGCGCCTGGGCGGTCGCCAGGCCGTAACCGGGGACGAAAATTACTTTGCTGGCGTAAGCCAGTTGTACCGAGATGTCGTCCAGGGTGAC
>Ga0126383_10000443_pt1 | contig 22832 bp, 21 predicted proteins | sample PanSoiMetPlot_35_FD_96882 | JGI IMG/M metagenome (GOLD analysis project Ga0126383, IMG submission 96882) | Tropical forest soil microbial communities from Panama - MetaG Plot_35 | ecosystem: Environmental > Terrestrial > Soil > Tropical forest > Bulk soil | place: Panama | collected 2016-02-17
GATTTCCCCGGCATTCGTCGAGCGGGCGACCGCCTACGGTTGGCCGGGCAATATCCGCGAGCTCGAAAACCTGGTGGAGCGCGCGATGATCACGTCGCGCGGCGGGATGCTCGACGGCAGCGATCTCTTCACGCCGGCTGCCGAACCTTCGGCCGTCGCGCTTGTCCCGGCCGGCGGCACGCTCGAGGACGTCGAGCGCGCGCACATCCGACGCGTCCTCGAAGGCACGCACTGGGTGATCGAGGGAGACCGCGGCGCGGCGCGCGTCCTCGGCCTCAATCCCAGCACGCTGCGCGGCCGCCTGCGCAAGCTCGGCATTCGAAAAGCTTCCTGAGCCGCCGGATCCGGCGGATCTCGCCCGTCGCATTTGACGGCCCGTCTCATTTGGCGGGCCGCTCACTGCGGCATTTCCAGGTAACTGCCGGAAATCTTTGCGCTTTTCTGCGGACGTGCCGGTGGCATGGCACGTGCAAAAGGGATTGCCGAGCACTGGAGACAACCGATGGATGCATACCGAGGCGTCACCGACTTCACCGCGATGACCAGCATTGGAATCGCTCGCGGCAACGTGGCGAGAATCCAAAACGGGCGGGGCGTACTGCTGTCCGTGCAGCACGGCGCCGTCTGGATCACGCAGAGCGGCAGCCCCGACGACGTCTGCATCGGTGCCGGCCAGTCGTTCCGCATCGCTCGCAATGGCCTGACGCTCGTGGTGCCAGTCGGGACGCTCGCGCTGGTGACGCTCGTTCCTGCGACCCGAATCAGGCCGTCGCTTGCGGAGCGCATCGCAACCCGGCTCTGGAGTTTTTGGGCCGGCCTGTATTGGCTGCCGTCGCGTCCTTCGGCGAGCTGGCTCTGAGCGAGAGGCGCAACGATGTCGACGCTCCAGATCTCGGGCCACCGCATCGAATACCTCGAACTGGGCAGCGGCGAGCCGGTGGTGCTATTGCACAGTTCCGGCAGCTCGGCCGCCCAGTGGCGCGCGCTCGCCGAGCGGCTGGCCGAGCGGTATCGGGTCATCGCCCCGGATCTTTACGGCTACGGCGGCACGGCGCAATGGCCGGGACGGAGCCCGTTCCATCTCGAATGCGAAGCGGAGATCGTTCTCGCTCTGCTCGAGCGTGTCAACGAACCAGCGCATCTCGTCGGGCACTCCTACGGCGGCGCGGTCGCGCTCCATCTCGCAGGCTTGCGCTGCGATCTGCTGCGCAGCCTCACGTTGATCGAGCCGGTGGCGTTCCATCTGCTCCGCGGTGCCGATGCCCCGGCGCTTGCCGAGATCACCGAGGTCGCCGAGAGCGTCGTGCGTGCCACTGCGCGCGGCGAGTACCACGCCGGGTTCGGCCGGTTCGTCGACTACTGGAGTGGTCCGGATGCGTGGGCGGCGATTCCGCGGGACAAGCGTCACGCGATGGCCGCGCGCCTGCCGAAGATCGCGCTCGACTTCCACGCGACGCTCAACGAGCCGACCCGCCTCGAGGACTTCATCTGGATGACCGTCCCGACGCTGCTCTTGTGCGGGACGACTTCGCCGCGGCCGACCCGGCGCATCTGCGAGCTGCTCGCGCGCATCCTCCCGGACGCGGAGCTAAAGGCGATCGGCGGTGCGGGCCACATGGCGCCCCTGACGCATCGCGACCAGGTCAACGCGCTGGTCGTGGCGCAACTCGATTCGAATTCGGGACAGACGTCCCGCTGCCCAGCGGCTGCAGAAACCCTATCCGGGACGAACGCCGCACGCGTAGCTCACACCGTCGCGTAGCGGTGCGGCTCGCGTTCATCTCATTCCCCTAAGGAGGAAAATCATGCAGACCATGCAGCAGACGGCAACAACCAATCGCTATGCGAAGGCGATCGAGGTGTCCAAGCGCATCCGTTGGGACATCGACCGCGACGTCATCCGCGGGCGCAAGTTCGACGTCACGAAGAAATTCCTGCCCGACGGCCTCTCCAAGGTCGAGCGCCTGCCGTTCCTCGACGCCGGCGAGAAGCGCCTGGTGAGCCAGATCCAAGGCCGCACCTATGCCAACATCTTCGGGCTGGTCGAGCGGTACATCGGCGCCAAGATCCTCGAGGTCAGCCGCGAGCACTGGCTGGGCGATCAGACCGCGCTCGAGGCGCTGGTGCGCTTCACCGACGAGGAACTGAAGCACCAGGAGCTCTTCCGCCGGGTCGAGGCGATGGTGGCCACCGACATGCCCGCCGGCTACACCTTCCTGCCGCAGCCGAACGACGTCGCGAACGCCGTGCTCAGCAAATCGACGTGGGCGGTGCTCGGGCTCACCTGCCACATCGAGCTCTTCACCCAAGCGCACTATCGCCAGAGCATCGAGCCCGACGCCGCTCTCTCCGAGCTCTGGAAGGACGTGTTCCTGTTTCACTGGAAAGAGGAGTCGCAGCATGCGATTCTCGACGAGCTCGAGTGGCTGCGCGCGAACGAGAAACTGACGCCGGACGAGCGCGACGCGGCCGTCAGTGATCTCATCGACCTGGTCGGGGCGGTCGATGGCATCCTGCAAGTGCAAGCCAAAGCGGACGCTGACTACTTCTTCCGGATCTGCGGCAGGACGTTCGACGCGACGCAGGAGCAGGAGGTGCGCGACACCATGCTCCATGCCTATCGCTGGCAGTACATCGTTTCCGGCGTTACGGACGATCGCTTCCTGAAGATCCTCCGCGGCATGATCACGGAGGCGCAATTCGGCCGCATCGGCGGCGCGCTCGCGCCGATCATGCACTGACGGCAGGCGCCGAACTCGGGGCTCGAGACCGACTCGAGCCCCTTTTTTCTGCTCACCTCGGCAGCGACCGGCCCGACTCTAGCCGGCGTGCGCCCGCTTGAGCGCGGCGATGTCGAGCTTCTTCATCTTGAGCAGGGCGTCCATGGCGCGCCCGGCCTTCGCCGGGTCGGGATCCATGAAGAGCGCGATCGCCTCGGCCGGCACGACCTGCCAGGAGACGCCGAACTTGTCCTTGAGCCAGCCGCACTGCTGGGCCTTCGGGTCCCCGCCGGCGGTCAGCTTGTCCCAGTAGTAATCCACCTCCGCCTGCGTCGTGCAGTTCACCTGGAACGAGACGGCCTCGGTGAACTTGAAGAGCGGACCGCCGTTAAGGCCGGTGAACGCATGCCCGTCGAGCTCGAACTCGACCGTCATTACCGATCCCGGCGGCCGGCCGTGGACCTCGCGTCCGGCCTCGCCGTACCGGCTGATGGCGCCGATCTTCGAGTTCTTGAAGATGCCGGTGTAGAACCGGGCCGCGTCTTCGGCCTGGTTGTCGAACCACAGGCACGGGGCAATCCGCTGGATCGTCGGCATGGAGGTGCTCCTCGTCGAATCACGGTCGGGATGACCGTGGCTGCTGATGGTCGTTCGCGGAGCTTCGAAATCGACAGAGGGACGAGCAAATCGGGTGCCCGGAAGTCGGGGGCGAGCGCCCGTCGAACTGCCGTGGCTGGACGAGGTGCTCTGGCAAAGCCATGCCGCCCAAATTAGGCCTCTCTTTCAATCCACAATGAACAGCTTGGCACCCACTGCCGTGTAGGAACGGTGCGGTTCCGCCTCGTCGGCGACCTGGTAGCTCATGCCAGGTCCGAGCATGAACTTGCGTCCGTCTTTCAGTTCCGTCTGAAGTTCGCCTGCCACGCAAAAGACGATGTGCCCCTTGACACACCAGTGGTCAGCAAGATAGCCAGGCGTGTAGTCGACCATGCGGACACGGATTCCTCCGAAGTTCCGGGTTCGCCAGTAAGCAACGCCACTCTCGCCCTTGTGCTCAGTTCGCTCAATCTGAGACCAGTCGGTAGTGCCGAACGGAATGTCTGCAATTTGCACGGTGGGCTCCTTTGATGCGAGTGAGCAAAGCTCCAGCATTGTCGCGCGAGTTCTGCTAACCGTTTAGATGAGACGATATAGTCGTTTTCGGACCTGATCGTCGCCGTGCTGCGATGTCCGAAAACGGCCAGACAGGGCCGTTCGCCGCGTTCATAATGCGCTCGTGACACTTGACTCCGGCACCTGTTACCGGGCGCTCAAGGCGCGCGACGCGAGGTTCGACGGGCGCTTCTTCGTCGCGGTCTCGTCGACGCGCATCTATTGCCGCCCGATCTGCACGGTCAAGCCGCCCAAGCGCGAGAACTGCCGCTTCTTTCCGAGCGCGGCGGCCGCGGAGTCGAGCGGCTATCGGCCGTGCCTGCGCTGCCGACCCGAGCTTGCGCCCGGCAACGCGAGCGTGGATGCCACGACGCGCCTTGCCCAGGCTGCCGCGAGCATGATGGAAGACCTGACGCTGGAGAAGGACGGGCTGGAAACCCTCGCCGCGCGTCTCGGCATCACCGACCGGCACCTGCGCCGCGCTTTCGGCGCCGAGTTCGGCGTCTCGCCGGTGGAATTTGCGCAGACGCAGCGGCTGCTGCTCGCGAAGCGTCTGCTGACCGATACGCCGCTGCCGGTCACCGAGGTAGCGTTCGCGAGCGGCTTCGGCAGCGTCCGGCGCTTCAACGCGCTTTTCAAACAGCGTTACCGCCTTAGACCCAGTCAGCTGCGCGGCCGGCTGCGGGGCGCTGCGCCGGCAGCCGCTGCAATCGACGTGCTGAAATTCGAACTGAGTTTCAGGCCGCCCTTTGATTGGTCCGCGGTGAGCGCATTCCTCGGCGCGCGCGCGATCGCCGGAGTCGAAGCGGTGGAGGACGGCTCCTATCGCCGCACGGTGCGCATCCTGAACGATGGCAAGGAGCATCCGGGCTGGATTGCGGTTGCGATGTCGCCTAGGAAACCCACGCTGCGCGTCGCGGTCTCCACGTCGCTCGCCAAGGCGCTCCCCCCAGTTCTCTCGCGCGTCAAGGCGCTCATGGACCTCGCATGCCATCCCGCGGAGGTCGCGCAGGCGCTGGGCAAACTGGCAAAGCGGCATCCCGGTTTGCGCGTGCCCGGCGCGTTCGATGGTTTCGAAATGGCAGTCCGTGCGATCCTCGGTCAGCAGGTGACAGTCGCCGCGGCGCGCACCGTTGCGGGCCGCTTCGCCGCGACATTCGGCGATCCGATCGCGACCCCATTCGCTTCGCTTACAACACTGTTTCCAACCGCGATGCGTGTCGCTGCTCTATCGCCGGGACGCATCGCGAGCCTCGGCATGCCAGGCGCGCGCGCCCGCACCGTGATCGCGCTCGCGCGCGCTGTGGCGGACGGACGCCTCGTTCTCATGCCGAACGCCGACATCGAGGCAACGCTCGACGGGTTGCGCGCGCTGCCGGGAGTGGGGGAATGGACCGCGCAATACATTGCGATGCGGGCGCTCTCCTGGCCGGACGCGTTTCCACACACGGATCTCGGAGTGATGAAAGCGCTCGGCGAGACCGGCCCGCGCCGAGTGCTGGCCGCGGGCGAGGCCTGGCGGCCCTGGCGTGCTTACGCCGTGATGCAGATATGGCAATCACTGACAGAGGAGTAACTGTGCAGTACTACGATCTCTATGACAGCCCGCATGGGCGGATGCTGCTCGTCGCAGAAGGCGAAGCACTTTCCGGTGTCTACTTCGACGGCCAGAAATATCATCCGCAGATGGAGCCGGAGTGGCGGCGGGATGTGCGTCACGCGCCGCTGCGCCAGGCAAGGCGCGAGCTGGCCGAATACTTCGGCGGCTAGCGCAAACGCTTCGAGATCGCGCTCGCGCCCGAAGGTACATCGTTTCAACGGTCGGTGTGGAAGGCGATCTCCACGGTCGGTTTCGGCGAGACCATCACCTACGGCGAGCTCGCGAGCCGCGCGGGATGCGCGGGCAGCGCCCGTGCCGCCGGCGCCGCAACCGGGCGCAATCCGATCAGCATTATCGTTCCCTGCCACCGCATCGTCGGTGCGAACGGCAGCCTCACGGGATATGCGGGCGGCCTTGATAGAAAGCGCGCGCTGCTCTCCCTCGAGTCGAGCATCCCGGACTTGCTGTCGGCCGCCTAACGCTCGCGCCGAGTGCGCTCCCGCGGATCGCCGGATGCGCGAACCGCGACCCGATCCTTGGCCTTAGAATCCGTCGATGCCGCTACCGCCGCCCGCCACCCCCGGCATTTCGCTCGCTGACGTCGACACCCCGGCGCTGCTCCTCGATCTCGACGCGTTCGAGCTTAACGTCGCCACCATGGCCGAGGTCGCCCGCGGGATCCGGCTGCGACCGCATGCGAAGTCGCACAAGTGCCCGGAGGTGGGGAAGCGGCAGATCGCCGCCGGCGCGGTCGGCGTGTGCTGCCAGAAGGTGAGCGAGGCCGAGGCGATGGTGGACGGCGGCGTCGCCGACGTCCTGATCGCGAACGAGGTGGTCGGCCGCGCGAAGCTCGCTCGCCTCGGGCAGCTCGCGAAGCGTGCGCGCTTGAGCGTGTGCGTCGACGACGCCGCGAATGCGAACGAGCTCGACGACGCGGCGCGCGCCGCGGGCGTCCGGATCGACGTGCTGGTCGAGGTCAACGTCGGCGCGAACCGCTGCGGCGTCGAGCCGGGCGAGCCCGCGCTCCGGCTCGCGCAGGTGGTGAACGCGTTCGGCAATCTGCGCTTTGGTGGCATCCACGCCTACCACGGCTCGGCGCAGCATCTGCGCTCGATCGACGAGCGCCGCGAGGCGGTCGCGCAGGCGGTCGAAAAAGCGCGGCGCACGCGCGACCTGATCGAGGACGAGGGCCTCGACTGCGAGATCGTGACCGGCGCCGGCACCGGCACGTTTCTCTTCGAGCACGCGAGCGGCGTGTACAACGAGCTGCAGCCCGGTTCCTACGTGTTCATGGATGCCGATTACGGGCGCAACAGCTGGGAGGGCTTTCCGGACTTCCGGCAGAGCCTCTTCATCTGGACGACGGTGATGAGCGCGCCGGCCGCGGGTCGGGCCGTGGTCGATGCGGGCTTGAAGGCGCACAGCGTCGATTCGGGCATGCCGCTCGTCGCGGACCTGCGCGGCGTCGAATACGTTCGCGCCTCCGACGAGCACGGCGTGCTGAAGGTCGCGTCGGGAGCCCACGCCCCGGCGCTCGGCGACAAACTGCGGCTCATCCCGGGCCATTGCGACCCGACGGTGAATCTCTACGACTGGCTGGTCTGCGTGCGTGGCGAGCGCGTCGAGGCGCTATGGCCGATCGCCGCCCGCGGCGCGTTCTATTGAGGCGAGGCCGATGACGACGCAAGGCGAGAAGGCGGAACGATTCAAGGCGCTGCACGAGCGCCCCGGCGCGTTCGCGATCCCGAATCCCTGGGACGCGGGCTCCGCCAGGCTGCTCGCGAAGCTAGGATTCGAGGCGCTGGCGACCACGAGCGCCGGCTTCGCGTTCTCGATCGCGAGGCCCGATGGCGGCGTCACTCGCGACGCGACGCTCGACAACGTGCGCGCAAGCGTCGAGGCGACGGACCTCCCCGTGTCCGCCGACTTGGAGAAGGGCTTCGGCGACGACCCCGAGGCCTGCGCCGAAACCATCCGGCTCGGCGCCGCGGCCGGCCTGGTCGGCGGTTCGATCGAGGATGCGACCGGGCGTGCCGGCGACGCGATCTACGCGTTCGACGTCGCCGTCGCGCGGATGAAGGCGGCAGTCAAAGCCGCGCGCAGCCTGCCGTTCCCGTTCATGCTCGCCGGGCGCGCGGAGAACTTCCTCCACGGGCGCGCGGACCTCGACGACACGATCCGGCGCCTGCAGGCATTCGCCGACGTGGGGGCGGACGTCCTCTACGCCCCGGGGCTGCGGACGCTCGAGCACATCGGCGCCATCGTCCGCGCAGTCGCGCCCAAGCCGGTCAACGTGCTGATGGGCTCGGCGGCGAGCTTCTCCGTGGCGGAGCTCGCCAGTGTCGGCGTGAAGCGGGTGAGCGTGGGCGGAGCGTTCGCGCGCGCGGCGTACGGCGCGTTCCTGCGCGCCGCGCGGGAGGTCCGGACCCAGGGGACGTTCACCTTCGGGCGCGACGCGATCCCGCACGCCGAGATCAACGCGATGTTCAAATCCGACGCCAATGGGTGATGCGGACCGTAACCACGTCTTCATCAGCTATGCCCACGAGGACAGCAAGTGGTGCGACGCATTCAAGCTGATGCTTGCCCCCGCGCTCGAGCGCGGGATCATCAAGGTCTGGTCTGACCACCTGATACCGGTTGGAGAGGATTGGGCGCGCCAGATCGAGGTCGCCCTCGACCACGCCCGGGTCGGGCTCCTGCTCGTCACCCCGAACTTTCTCGCTTCGAGCTACATCACCAACGTCGAGCTGAAGAACCTTCTCGAGGCAGCGAAGACCCGCGCCGTTTCAATTTACTGGGTGCCGGTCTCGGCGTCCCTGTCCAGGTACTCGGACTTGCAGGGAATCCAGGCGTGCTGGGATCCGAAACACCCGCTGGACGGTCTCGCGGATTCGGAGCAGAAGAAGGCGATCCAGGAAATCTGCGCTGCGATGGTCGACAAGTTCGCGGTTGCCGCGCCGGTCAGTGAGGAACGCCGGGAGCGACTGCGCACGCAGGTCCAACAACAGCTGAACGGCAAGTACGCGATCACGCAGGAGATCTCCGCCGGCAAGTTCTCGATCCTCTACCGCGCCGAGCGGGAACAGCCGAAGCAGTCGGTCGCGATCAAGGTGTTCGTGGCCTCCGAGCTCGACGAATGGGCGCGCAAGGAATTCACCGAATGCGTGGAGCGCGCGCTCCCGCTGCGGAGCGCGGCGTTCATCAGGATCTTCGATTGCGCGATGAATCAATCGCCCGAATTCCTGGTGTCCGAGCTCGTGATCGGCGAGCGGTTGAGCGACTTTCTGCGCCGCTACCCGGAGGGGCTTCCGCTCGCGATTGCCAAGCCGATTCTTCTCGACCTTGCGACTGCGATCGAAGAGATCCACGGGTTCGGCTGGCGGCGCGGCGAGATGTGCCCTTCGGACATCCTGATCCAGCCTTCCGGTTCGGCGCGGATGTCGGCCGTGGATTTTTCCAATGTGCTGCGCGAGCAAGGGCAGCTCACCGGCAGCTTTCCGGTCGACCGCGAGTCGCTGTCGTACATGACGCCGGAGCGCTTCTATGGCCATCGCCCCACCCCGGCTACCGACCAGTACTCGCTCGGTTTGCTGGCGGCCGAGTTGCTCAGCGGCCAGCCGATCAGGCGGGTCATGTATCCGTGCGATCTCGCATTCAAGGAGAAACTGTTCGCCGGCCTTGAATCCGGACGATATAAATGGGCCGAGCACCCGCCCGAGCTCGCCGGGCTGCTGCATCGGATGTTGCGGATCAACCCCGAGGAGCGCTGGCCGTCGATGACGGACGTCGTGGCGCGACTGCGCGAGATCGAGATCGTTGAATCGCCGAAGGAGCTGGATCGAAGGCGGGCGAAGTCGGGTTACCTGCAGCTTCTCGCGGCGCGCGGTGTAAGGGGCGAACGTGAATTCTTCGGCAAGTTCTATTCCACCCTCTTCGCGAGTGGCGACGACATCGAGGCCAAGTTCGAATCGCTGGACATGGAACGGCAGTACCGGGTATTGAACCTCGCGATCTACACGCTGCTCGAATTTCGGCCCGAGTCTCCGACCGCGAAGCGACAACTGGAGCAACTGGCGGAACGGCACGCGCGGCTCGGCCTCGAACGGCGCCACTACGAGTTGTTCCTCGAGGCTTTCATGAAGACCCTGGCGGAGTACGAACAAGACCGCCAGCGACTCGATGCCTGGCGCGCGACGCTCGCGAGCGGCATCGAGTTCATAGCGAGTTGCACCGAGGCGAAGCGCGCGGGGTAGGCGCTCTTACGACCCGCTGAGGAGCTCCGCTACCCAGTCCGCGAACACCTGCACCTTCGCTGAGAGGTGTCGGTTCTGGGGATACATCACGTACAGCGGGATCTGATCGCTCTCCCAGTCCTCGAGCACGCGGGTGAGCCGGCCCTGGGCGAGCCATTCGCTCGCCGCAAATGGTGTTGCGCGCATTACGCCGATCCCCGCGAGTCCCGCCTCCATGTACGCCTCAGTGTCGTTCAGCGCGATCGACCCGCCGACGTCGAGCTCGATCCGCTCGCTGCCGCGCCGGAAGATCCACTTGTACATCTTCCCGGTCTTCCCCGAGAAGTAGCGCACGCACCGGTGCCGGACGAGGTCGTGCGGATGCCGCGGGACGCCCTGCCGCTCGAGGTAGGCGGGCGTCGCGCAGGTCAGCAGATCGAACGTCGCGATCCGCCGCGCGACCAGGCTCGAGTCCTCCTGCTCGCCGCCGCGCACCACGCAGTCGACGCCTTCCTCGATGAGGTCGACGGGCCGATCGCTGCAACCGATCTCGAGTTCGAGGTCGGGATAACGCTCGAAGAACGCCGGCAGCGCCGGCACGAGGAGGCGACGCCCGAGCGTCGCCGGCACATCGACCCGCAGGCGGCCCCGCACCGCCGAGCGCGTGCGGGAGAGGGCACCTTCGGTCTCCTGGACCTCGGCGAGGATGCGGACGCAGCGCTCGTAGTAGGCGGCGCCGTCAGGAGTCACGCTGACCCTGCGCGTGGTGCGGTTCAGCAGTTTCACGCCGAGATGCGCCTCGAGGTTCTGAACGAGCGTCGTCACCGTCGCCTTCGGCATGCGCATCGCGTCGGCGGCTTTCGTGAATCCTCCGGTCTCGACGACCCGGATGAAGACTTCCATCGCTTGAAAACGGTCCATAGGATTATTCAGAAACCTGAACGATGAATTCTATTCCAGGTGGTTTGTCCGGGAGGCGCGAACGAATACCATAGCCCCTTGATATAGAGGAGCTCGACATGCTGAACCGGGCCTTCGTTGCCGCTTTCCTTGCGACCACAGCTGCCGCCTTCGGCCGGCCGCGACCTGAATCCGGGGATTCACCTTCCGTGGCGTCCATTGAGGGTCGGAGAGCGCCGGTCGAAGGTCCGCTTCAGATGACATCGAACCTGGTCAGCGGCGACACAGAACGAACAAAGCCGCGTGAGACGCTCGCCCGATGAGCGCGGCCCGTCCCGGGAGCGGACCACACATCGAGAAGCGGTGCGGCCAAATCGGAGAGTAAGCGCTCATGCACACAGAATACATGGGCTACCTGCGGACCCGCGCCGCGGTGTCCTTTCAGCCGCTTGCGGCTGCGTCGGATGCGGCGGTGGTGCTGCTCCACGGGGGCGGCTTCGTGGGCGGGACCATCGGCGATGTGTCCACCGCGGCGCGTGCACTCGCCGAGCGCCTCGCTCTCACGGTGGTCACGCCCGAATACACGCTTGCGACCGAAGCGCCGTTTCCCGCTGCCGCCGAGGACGCGTACTCGGCCCTGCGCTGGGCGGCGGGGCGTTCGCGCGGCGTCGTGATCGCGGGCATCGAGGCGGGCGGAAACCTCGCTGCGGCCGCGGCGATGATGGCGCGAGATCGCGGTGCGCCGAATGTGCTCGCGCAGATCCTGGTCTCACCGATGCTCGATCCGAGCCTGACTTCGACCTCGATGCGATGCCTGCCGGAAGCGGTGCGGCACGGTGCCCGGGCCTGCGGGGCCTGGTATCGCGCCTACCTGCCGGCCGCGGCCGATCGGCTTCATCCCTACGCGGCCCCCGCGGCGTCGACGCGCCTCGCGGGGCTAGCCCCTGCGCTCATCCTCACGGCCGCGGACGACCCGCTGCGCGACGAGGCCGAGAGCTACGCGGCGAAGCTCATCGCGGCCGGCGTGAGCACGCAAGTCTCGCGCCTCGCGCGGATCGAATCCGCGCCGAACGGCTGGACGGTGGAGGTCCTCGACGCCATCGCCGCGTTCCTGGCGCCGCGGGTTTCCCAAAAGACGAGAACCTGAAAAGCGTTACATCCGGAGAAACGCCATGAGTACCCCACCTCTGAACACGGTCCTCCTGCTCGCCGCCGCGGCGATGCTCGCGGCCTGCGGCCGCCCTGGCGCGCAGCAGCCGGCCGGACCGCCCCCGGCCCCGCCGGTCAGCGTCGCCGCCGCGATCGAAAAGGACATCGTCGAGACGGATGAGTTTCCCGGGCGTATCGAGGCCATCGAGTCGGTTGAGGTGCGCGCGCGCGTCAACGGCTACATCCAGTCGATACACTTCCGGCCCGGCGCCGAGGTCAAGAAGGGCGATCTGTTGTTCCTGATCGACCCGCGGCCCTTCGAGGCGCAGGTGGCGAGCGCGGAGAGTGGTCTCGCGAGCACGCGCGCCCAGCTCGAGCTCGCGCGCACCGAGCTCGCGCGGAACGAGCAGATGCTCGCCGATCGCGCCACCTCGAAGCGCGAGTACGACGACGCCGCGACGCGTGTCCGCACCTTCGCGGCGCAGGTGCGCGCGGGCGAGGCGGCGCTCACGACTGCGCGCCTGAATCTCTCCTACACGCGCATCACCGCGCCGGTCAACGGGCGGGTCAGCAAGGCGGAGATCACCGTCGGCAACCTGGTGCAGGGCGAGGTGCCGAACTCGCCGGTGCTCACCACCGTCGTGTCGACCAACCCGGTCTACGCCTCGTTCGAGGCCGACGAGGCCGCGTATCTAAAGTACATCGGCAAGGCGCGCGGCGGTGCGCTGACGGTCGCGATCGGTCTCGCCGACGAGGACGGCTTCCCGCACGCCGGGCGGCTCGAGTTCGTGGACAACCGCGTCGACAGGCAGAGCGGGACGGTCCGCATGCGTGCCGTGGTCGACAACAAGAGCGGGCGGTTCACGCCCGGCCTCTTCGCCCGTGTCAGGCTCGGCGACACGGCGGCGCCGCGCAAGGCGGTGCTGGTCGCCGACCGCGCGATCGGCACCGACCAGAGCAAGCGCTTCGTCCTGGTCATGAACGGCGACAACAAGGCGCAGTACCGCGAGGTCAAGATCGGCCGCGTCGTCGACGGGCTGAGGGTGATCGACAGCGGCTTGAAGCCGGGCGAAGTCATCGTCGTCAACGGGTTGCAGCGCGTGCGTCCGGGCGCGCCCGTGACCCCGCAAACCGTGCCCATGCAGGCGCAAGACACGCGCGGCGAAGCGGCGGCGGTCGCCGCGGCAGACAAGGCGGCGCCGGTCGCGGCGGCGGACAAGGCGAGGTAAGGCATGGACATCTCCAAGTTCTTCATCGACCGGCCGATCTTCGCGGCCGTGCTGTCCGCGGTCATCTTCCTCGCCGGCGTGATCGCAATCTTCCGGCTGCCGGTCACCGAATACCCCGACGTCGCGCCGCCCAACATCGTAGTGCGTGCGACCTACCCGGGCGCCAACCCGAAGGTGATCGCCGAGACCGTCGCTGCGCCGCTCGAGGAGCAGATCAACGGCGTCGAGAACATGCTGTACATGTCGTCGCAGGCGACCACCGACGGCGTGCTCACGCTCACGGTCACCTTCAGGATCGGCACCGACGTCGACCTCGCCGAGACGCTGGTGCAGAACCGCGTGCAGCGCGCGCTGCCGCGCCTGCCCGACGAGGTGCGCCAGATCGGCGTGGTCACCCAACGCAGCACGCCGTGCTGCACGATGGTCGTGCACATCCTGTCGCCCGACAGCCGCTACGACGAGCTCTATCTCCGCAACTTCGCCGTCCTCAACATCAAGGACAACCTCCAGCGCCTTCCCGGGATGGGCGAGGTACAGGTCTTCGGCGCCGGCGACTACGCGATGCGCGTCTGGCTCGATCCGCAGAAGCTCGCCGCGCGCAACCTCACGGCCAGCGACGTCGTTCGCGCGCTGCGCGAGCAGAACAAGCAGGTCGCGGCCGGCGTGGTCGGCGCGCCGCCGAACGTCAAGGAGGCCGAGTTCCAGCTGTCGGTGAACGCGCGCGGACGGCTCGGCAGCGAGGAGGAATTCGGCAACGTCATCGTCGCGACGTCCGCCGACGGCGGCGTCCTGCGCCTCAAGGACGTGGCGCGGATCGAGCTCGGCGCGGGCGAGTACGCGCTGCGATCGCTTCTCAACAACAAGCCGGCGGTCGCGATCGTGGTCTTCCAGGCGCCCGGGTCGAACGCGATCGCGCTGTCGAACGCGGTCCGCCGCACGATGGCTGACCTCAAGCAGGACTTTCCGGACGGCGTGGACTTCCAGATCGTCTACGACCCGACGCGGTTCGTGCAGCAGTCGATCGAGGCGGTCGTGGAGACGCTGCTCATCGCGATCCTGCTCGTGGTGATCGTCGTCATCGTGTTCTTGCAAACCTGGCGCGCGTCGATCATCCCGCTCGCCGCGGTCCCGGTGTCGATCGTCGGTACGTTCGGGTTCATGCTCCTCTTCGGTTTCTCGATCAACATCCTGACGCTCTTCGGCCTCGTGCTCGCGATCGGGATCGTCGTCGACGACGCGATCGTCGTCGTGGAGAACGTGGAGCGCAACCTCGAGCTCGGCTACCACGTCAAGGAAGCCACCTACCGCGCGATGCGGGAGGTGTCGAGCCCGATCATCGCGATCGCGCTCACGCTCTGTGCGGTATTCGTGCCGATCGCTTTCGTGAGCGGGCTGACCGGGCAGTTCTACCGTCAGTTCGCGCTCACGATCGCCATTTCGACCGTGATCTCCGCGTTCAACTCGCTCACGCTGTCGCCGGCGCTCGCCGCGCTGCTGCTCCGGCCGAAGGAGGCGCCGAAGGACGCGTTCACGCGCTTCATGGACCGGGCGCTCGGCTGGTTCTTCGTGCCTTTCGACCGGTTCTTCAGGCGCTCGGCCATGAGGTACCAGAGCGCGGTCGCGCACGTCCTCAATCGCAAGGCGATCGCCTTCGCGGTGTATGTCGTCCTCATCGGCTTGACCTATGTCGGCTTCCAGGCGGTGCCGCACGGCTTCGTGCCCACCCAGGACAAGCAGTACCTGGTCGGCTTCGCCCAGCTCCCGGACGGCGCGTCGCTCGACCGGACCGAGGACGTGATCCGGCGGATGTCGGACATCGCGATGAAGACGCCCGGGGTGCGCGACGCGGTGGCCTTCCCCGGCCTCTCGATCAGCGGCTTTACCAACGCGCCGAACGCCGGGATCGTGTTCTTCGGCCTGGACGAGTTCAAGAACCGCAAGTCGCCGGCGCTCTCCGGCGGCGCGATCGCCGGCGAGATCAACAAGCGAATGGGCGGGATCCAGGACGCGTTCATCGCGGTGTTCCCGCCGCCGCCGGTCCAGGGGCTCGGCACGATCGGCGGCTTCAAGCTGCAGCTCGAGGACCGCGCGGGACTCGGCGACCAGGCGCTGTACGACGCGATGAAGGCAATGCAGATGAAGTCGTTCCAGACGCCGGGGCTCGCGGCGGTCTTCTCGAGCTTCCAGATCAACGTGCCGCAGCTCTACGCCGACGTTGACCGCGCGAAGGCGAAGCGGCTGGGCGTCGCGCTTACCGACGTCTTCGACACCATGCAGATCAACCTCGGCTCGCTCTACGTCAACGACTTCAACCGCTTCGGCAAGACCTATCGCGTCGTCGTGCAGGCCGATGCGCCGTTCCGATCGCACGCCGAGGACATCCCGCAGCTGAAGACCCGGAACGCGAAGGGGGAGCTCGTGCCGCTTGGCTCGGTCCTGCGGGTCGAAGACAGCTTCGGTCCCGACCGCGCGATCCGCTACAACGCCTTCCCGTCGGCCGACCTGAACGGCGTGGCGGCGCCGGGCTTCAGCTCGGGGCAGGCGGAACGGGCGATGGAGCGCATCGCGAAGGAGGTCCTGCCGCGCGGGATCACGTTCGAGTGGACCGACCTTACCTACCAGGAGATCCTCGCCGGCAACACCGCGCTGCTCGTGTTCCCGCTGTGCGTGCTGCTCGTGTTCCTCGTGCTCTCCGCGCAGTACGAGAGCTTCAAGCTGCCGCTCGCGATCATCCTGATCGTGCCGTTGTGCTTGCTGTTCGCGATCGGCGGGGTATGGCTCACCGGCGGCGACAACAACATCTTCACGCAGATCTCGCTGTTCGTGCTGATGGGGCTCGCGTGCAAGAACGCGATCCTGATCGTGGAGTTCGCGCGCGAGCTGGAGATGAAGGAATCGGCGCACGACCCGGTGCGCGCGGCGCTCGAGGCCGCGCGGATGCGGCTGCGGCCAATCTTGATGACCTCGTTCGCGTTCATCATGGGCGTGTTGCCGCTCGTGTTCTCGACCGGCGCGGGCGCGGAGATGCGCCGCGTCATGGGAATCGCGGTGTTCTCCGGGATGCTCGGCGTGACGTTCTTCGGCCTCTTCCTCACGCCGGTGTTCTACGTGCTGCTCCACCGCCGGTTCCACAAGCGGGCGCCGCGGGCCGCACCCGCCGCGGCGGGCTGAAGGAGGCGCTCATGCGGGCTCTCGCAATCGTTCTCTTCCTCCTCCTCGCCGGCTGCTCGCTCGCGCCGAAGCTCGAGCAGCCGGCGATGGACGTTCCCGCGCAGTGGAAGGAGCTCTCCGAAGCCGAGCGCGGCTCGTGGAAGACCGCGCAACCGGCCGACGCCGCGCCGCGCGGCGAGTGGTGGAAGGTGTTCGGCGATCCGGTGCTCGATCAGCTCGAGGCCGAGGCGATCGCCGCGAACCAGAACCTGAAGGTCACGGCGGCGCGCGTCGCCCAGGCGCGCGCCATCGTCGGCGTCGTGAACGCGGACCGTTACCCGCAATTCGGCTACGGCTTCGGTCCGACTCGCGCCCAGCTCACCGGGGTGAGCCAGGGGCTTCCTTCGGGCACCCCCGTGGCGCCCTTCACCGCATGGCGAGGGCTGCTCACGGCGAGCTATGAGGTGGATCTCTTCGGGCGCATCGGCGACAGCGTCGCCGCCGCGCGCAGCGACTACCAGGCGACCCAGGCGAACTACCTCTCGGCGCTCCTCGCGCTGCAGGCGGACGTCGCGCAGACGTACTTCGGGCTGGGGCAGACCGACGCGGAGCTCGCCGTGCTGCGGGAGACCGTCACGCTGCGCGAGGAGAGCCTAAAGCTGGTGCAGCGTCGCTTTGACGCCGGCGACATCAGTGAGCTCGACCTCGCGCGCGCCAAAACCCAGCTCTACCTGGCGCAGAACGACGCGATCGCGCTCGAGCGTCGCCGGGCGGAGCTCGAGCACGGGCTTGCCGTGCTGCTCGGCCGTCCGCCGGCGTCGTTGGACGTCGCGCGCGCGCCGCTCCTTTCGGCGGTGCCGGCGATCCCCGCCGGGCTGCCGTCGACGCTGCTCGAGCGGCGACCGGACATCGCCGCCGCCCAACGGCTGATGGCTGCATCGAACTCGCGCATCGGCGTCGCCAAGGCCGCGTTCTTCCCGGTGCTGAACATCACCGCCTACGGTGGCTTCGAATCGTCGTCGCTGAGCGACCTCTTCAACTGGTCGAGCCGCACCTGGGCGCTCGGGCCGCTCTTCGGCACGATGCTGACCGGGCCGATCTTCGACGGCTTTCGGAACCAGTCGAACCTCGAGCGCTCCTACGCGGCGCTCGAGGAGTCGGTTGCCGGCTACCGGCAGACGGTGCTCGCCGCGTTCGCGGAGGTCGAGGACAACCTCGCGGCGCTCCGCACGCTCGCCGGCCAGTCCGATGCGATGCGCGACTCGGCCGATTCGGCCGGACGGGCGCTGAAGATCGCCGACACACGTTACCGCGCCGGCGCGACCGGGTATCTGGACGTCATCGACGCGCAGCGAACGCTGCTCGAGGTGCAGCTGATCGATGTCCGGATCCGCGGGGCACGCGCGATATCCACGGTCGCGCTCGTGCGCGCGCTCGGCGGTGGCTGGGGAGCAGAGCAGGACTAGGCGATGGGCGAGCTGATCGAGCTCCTGGAACGGCACGGCTACCTGCTCGTCTTCGCGGCCGTGCTGATCGAGCAGGTCGGCGTCCCGCTCCCGGCATTTCCGATCCTGATCGTCGCCGGCGCGCTCGTCGCGAAGGGGGCGCTCGCAGCGCCGATCGTGCTCGCCCTCGCCGTGCTCGCCGCGCTCGCCGGCGACCTCCTCTGGTTCCAGTTCGGGCGGACGTTTGGCAGCCGCGTGCTCGGATGGATGTGCCGGGTCTCGCTCTCGCCGGACAAGTGTGTGAGTGACGCCGAGCGGGCGTTCGCGCGTTTCGGGCTCAAGGCGCTGCTCGTCACCCGGTTTTTGCCCGGGCTCGCGGCGATCGCACCGTCGCTCGCGGGGCTTTCGGGCTACCGGCGCCGGGTCTTTGCGGTCTTCGACGGGCTCGGCGCCACGCTCTGGGCCGGGACGGCGCTTGCGGTCGGGTGGCTCTTCCACCGCGAGGTCGAGCGCGTGCTCGCCGCGCTCGAGCAGGCGGGTCCGCGCGCGCTGGTTCTGATCGCGATCCTTATCGCGCTCTTCATCGGCTGGAAGGCGTGGCAGCGCTATCGGCTGGGCGCCGCGGCCGACGTGCCGAGAGTGTCCACCGACGAACTCCTGCGGATGCTCGAGTCGCCGGACCCGCCGGTGGTGATGGACATCCGCAGCGCGCCCGTTCGGGCCGCGGAACCCGCGCCGATTCCCGACACGTTCGGGATCGACTACGAGCGTTTCGACGAGTTCATCGCGGGGCTCTCCCGCGAGCGGTCCGTCATCGTGGTCTGCGCGTGTCCCGGCGAGGTGAGCGCGGCGAAGATCGCGCTGCTGCTGCGCTCGCGCGGCATCGCGCGGGCGTATGCGCTCGCCGGAGGGTTCAGCGAGTGGCCGGCGGCGACGGTTGCGCCGGAAACGACACCCGAAATCGTGCGCTGAGGCTCAGGCCGGCACCGGCCGCGCGATCCGCTCACCCGGGAACGCAAGGGACGCGACAAGCGTCAGCACCGCGACCGCGGCGAGAATCGCGAACAGCGGCTGGAAATCACCGTACGTCCGGTGGACCCAGACGATGAGCGGCACCGCGGTCGCGCTCGCCGCGAACGAGACCACGTAGCGGACGGCGTACGCGCGCGCCCGCCACTCCTCGGCGGTATACCGCGCAATCATCGCGTCGTTGATCGGGATCTGGCCGAACACGAAGAACATCATCGCCACCGCGACGAGCAGCATCCCGTAGCCGGCGAGCGAGCCCGCGGCGAAGAGGAGCGGCACCTGCAGCGCCGCCACGCCCACGAACACGGCCTTGATCGAGCGCCGATCGATCCATCGGCCGACGATGAGCTGCGCCATCGCCGCGATGAGGTAGGTCGCGCAGACGAGCGCGCCGATGCCGAGGTTCGTATCGGTGAGCGCGCTCAGGCGCTCGTCGAACACCTTCGGCATCGACACCGTTGTCGCGTTGAAGATCAATCCGCCGCACGCGGTAGCCACCGCGACGATCAGGAAGATGCGCGCGAGCAGTGCGCGCGGCAGGCGCGCTTCGCCCTTCTTTGCGGCACCCTTGCCAAGCATGAGTCCACGGCTCGCCCAGAGAAACCCGAAGCCCGCGGCAATGCACAGCGCCCCGGGCACGAAGAACGCAGCGCGCCAGCCGGCGAAGTCGGCAAGCGCGCCGGTCAATAGCGCCGCGAACGCGAGGCCGGCATTGCCCCACACGCCGTTGACCCCGAGCGTCCGGCCGAGTTGCGGCTGGTTCGACACCAGCATCGCGATGCCGACCGGGTGGTAGATCGCGCCGAAGACGCCGATCGCGGTGAGCCCGACCGCGAGCTCCACGGACGTGCGTGCGAGCCCGGTCGCGACCGTGGCGGCGCCGATGCCGAAGAAAAACAGCACCATCATGCCGCGGCGGCTCCAGTGGTCGGCGAGCCAGCCGGCCGGGATCGAGCACGCGCCGAACGCGATGAAGCCGCCGAGCGCGAGCGGGAGCAGCTCGGAGTAGGGACGCTGCCACGCCGCGCCGATCGCGAGTACCGCGGTCGGGAAGATCAGCATGGCGAGGTGGTCGAAGAAGTGGCCGACGTTGAGAAAAAGATCGAGCCGCGGAGGGTTTTGCATGGTGCGGATCCTAGCGTAGCCAGCCCCGTCCGGCACGCGAGAGTCCGACAAGATCTATCGCGGTTCGGCCAAGGTCCGTTCAAATGCGGAGGTGCAGCACGGCCGCGGTCACGGCGAGACCCGCGCCGACCGCGAGCGGATACACAACGAACGGCGGCCATGCGGGAAGCGCAGTGGCGACCACCAAATGGAACGTCGCGAACGCGAAGAGACCCGACAGGAACCCGGCGAGCAGCCGCACCGTCGCGTCGGCGCCATGGAGGGCTAGCGCGAAGCTGGGCAGGACCGAGCCGGTGATCGGGAACGCGAGGAGGATCCCCGAGACGCGCGGGCCGAAGAGGTTCGCGCCCAGCGTGACCGCGGCCGCGATCGCGAGCGCGACGACGACGCGCAGAGCGAGCTCGACGCCGGGGACGCCTGCGGGGCCGCTGCGTCGCGGGACCCGCGGGAGCCCGGCGAGCATCAGCGCGAGGAGGAACGCGGTCAACGCGGCGCCGGCGAGCGGCTGAAGCGGTACCGCGCCGAGCACCGCGGCGGCTGCGACGAACGCCGTCCAGCCGAGAAGGAGCGATGCGACCCAGCCGAACCGGCGCGAAGCGTGCGCGAACACGAAGCAGTGGAGTGCCGCCGCGCCGGTGACCTGGAGCGTCGCGGCGGCAGTGTCGGCAGCGAACTGCGCGCCCTGATCGAGCGCGAGGAAGATGCTGATCGGGCCGGCGATGAGCGGCAGGCCGCTGATCCACCCGGTCGCCGCGTGCCCCCACCGGCGTCCCGCGACGCTCGCAAGCCAGACGACGAGCGGGACGAGCGCGAGCTTGAGGAGAATCGCCATCGGCGGCGTTCGCGGGGCGGCGAATGATACCCTCGCGCGCTCATGCGCCGGCGAACGACGAACCCCGACGATTACCAGCGCGTGCCGCGGCCGATCGCAGCGATGGCGAAGGACTTCGCGCACGGGCATCGCATCCCGGTCGCGCGCCACGAACGCGGCCAGCTCGTGTATGCGGTCTCCGGGGTGATGACCGTGACGACGCCGCACGGCACCTGGGTCGTGCCGCCGCAGCGCGCGGTGTGGGTCCCGCCGCGGACCGACCACGAAAGCCGAATGTCGGGGCGCGTGCAGATGCGCACGCTCTATCTCCGCCGCGACGCGGCGCGAGCGCTCCCCCGGCGCTGCGAGGTGATGAATGTCTCCGCGCTGCTGCGCGAGCTGATCCTCGCCGCGACCGAGATGCCGCTCGCCTACGACAAGCGCGGCCGCGACGGTCGGGTGATGCGGCTGATTCTCGACGAGCTGCAGGCGGCGACCGACTTGCCGTTGCACCTGCCGCGGCCGAGCGACCGGCGCCTCGCGCGCGTCTGCGACGCGATCCTGCGCGCACCCGCGGATCCGCGCCCGCTCGCAGCGTGGTCGACGGCCGTGGGGGCGAGCACGCGCACGCTCGCGCGCCGCTTCCGGCAGGAAACCGGGATGAGCTTCGCGACCTGGCGCCAGCAGGCGCGCCTGCTCGAATCGCTGCGGCGCCTCGCCGCAGGCGAGCCGGTCACGAGGGTGGCGCTCGACTGCGGCTATGCGAGCGCGAGCGCGTTCGGCGCGATGTTCAGGCGGGCGCTCGGCGTGGCCCCGACGGCGTACTTCGGGAAGTGACTCCCCTCCCTGGCGAGGAGGGGAGGGCTCGCGCTACTTGACGTTCGCGAGCAGCGCGGCGAACTCCGCCCGGTCGAGCTTGCCGTCCTTGTTGGCGTCGAACTGTGCGAACCGCTGCGCGATCGCGGGCATGCTCGAAACGTCGGCCCGCGTGAGATAGCCCTTATTGTCCTTGTCGAGGCTCTGGAACTGCGCATCGGGAGGGGGCGTCGTCGTGCCTTGCGCGATCGCGCCACCACTCACGATACCGAGCGCTGCGATCGATGCGGCGAGGAACTTCGGGCTGAGCATAGGTCCGCTCCTTTCATTGACGAGTTGCGAAGCGCCGGACGAAGCCGGCGCGAGCCGTCTTTGCAGGGAGCGTGCCCGGGCTACGCGTTTCCCCCGCGCATCAATGTCTTACGGCGCGCGGCGCGGCGCGCACGCCGCGCGCGCGGCACCGAACCGTCGCCCGCCGCCGACGCGATTGCCGCGCCGGCGCGAAAGCGCCCTGATTTCAGTGACCTGAAATGTCGGTCGCGGGAGACACGGCGAGCGCTTCCCGCAAGTGAGCGAGCGAGGTGTTGCCGCCACTGAGGACGAGTCCGACCTTCTTACCCCGGAGCGTCGCGCGCACGCGATGCGCGCACGCGAGGACCGCGCCGCCCGCCGACTCCGCGAGCGAGTGGCAGCGCTCGATCCACCAGAGCATGCCGCGCCGAATCTCATCCTCGGCGACGAGGTGGAACTCGTCCAAGTGCTCGCGCAATACCGCGAGCGTCAGCTCCGCTGCGCGGCCGGTGGCCAGGCCCTCGGCGAAGGTCGCGTCCGGCCGCGTCTCGATCCGTCCGCTCCGCCACGAGTCGTGCACTGCGGGCGAGGCCGCGGCCTGCACGGCGATGATCCGAACGCGGGCGCTCATGGTCTTCGCCGCGATGCAAACGCCCGCCGCGCCGCTCCCGAGGCCGACCGGCACGACGATCGCCTCGAGACCGGGCTCGTCCTCCAGCATCTCGACTGCGTAGGTCCCGACACCGGCGATGAGATGCGGCTCGTTCGCCGAGTGCACGTAACGCGTGCCCGCGCGCGCGGCAATCGCCTGCGCGTTCGCCACGGCGTCGTCGAATCGCGCGCCGGACTCCGCGATCTCCGCGCCGAACCCTCGGATCGCCGCGACCTTGCCCGGGTTCGCGCCTGCCGGCACGCAGATCACCGCCCTCACGCCGAACGCCCGCGCTGCCCATGCGATCGACTGGCCGTGGTTGCCGGTGCTAGCCGTGACGACCCCGCGTCGCTTCTCGTCGGCGCTCAGGCTGGCAACAAGGTTCACCGCGCCGCGCACCTTGAACACGCCGATCGGCTGATGGTTCTCGTGCTTCACGTACGCGTCGCACCCGAGCAGCTCGTCGAGCGCCGGGTAGCGGTGGAGCGGCGTCCGGGAGAGATGCGGTGCGATCCGCTCGCGCGCGGC
>Ga0126383_10000444_pt1 | contig 22803 bp, 20 predicted proteins | sample PanSoiMetPlot_35_FD_96882 | JGI IMG/M metagenome (GOLD analysis project Ga0126383, IMG submission 96882) | Tropical forest soil microbial communities from Panama - MetaG Plot_35 | ecosystem: Environmental > Terrestrial > Soil > Tropical forest > Bulk soil | place: Panama | collected 2016-02-17
CTTGGGACAAAGCGTGCCGCGATTGATGGGATGGTCGGGGTCACCCTCGACATGCACCACTTGCGGGATGGCATTCTTCGCCTTGTCGCCCAGCGTGTAGATAATGACCCCACAACTCACCGAACAGTATGGGCAGGTGCTGCGGGTTTCAGAGGCGCGAGAGATCTTGAGGCTGGCCGTTTGGGCGTATACCGGAGTGAGGTCGAATCCTAAAGCCGAGAGCCCCACACCTCCGACCAGACTGCTCTTGAGAAAAGTTCGGCGGGAAAATTCCATGTCGGATCCTCCGTTCGTCAGGATGAACCGAACCGCAACTTAGTTAAAGATGCCTGCAAAGAACTGGCGGTTTTGTGAGCCGAGCGTTTATTTGCGCAACAACACGACTGGAGAATAGTAGATGGGCGAAAATATAAGCTTCCGCGTCCCAACAGTCAACTGCGGGATGACGCAGGCGTCGTTGCGCAGGCCACGGTGATACGTGGATAATCGCCTGGTGCCTCCATCACCCTGGGAAGCGCGTATCGAGCGCGCACAAAGCCTGTCACGGCAGCTGCCATACGCAGTCGAGATTCTCTCCTTCTACATCCACGTAGCTCGCTTTCAGCAGGATTCCTACCTGCAGGCTGGCGCTCCGGGGCACCACTCGCCTGACGCGCTGGGGACAAGCTTTTTCACCTTTCTGTCCATGATCAAGGAGCACGGTCCTGCGCGCCTGGCCGAGACCGCCCGGGCGCTTGAAACCGCAGGAACGGAAAGGCTCGAGTGTCTGTTGCAGAAGGGGTGGTCCAGAGTCGAGAGCTCACCTTCGCAGCCGGACGAATTCCTGGTGCGAGCCTTTCTTCAACCCCACGCCGTCTTCGCCCGAACGAAATCGGGCATGCAATGGAACGGGTACAGCGGTTCTCTCTGCCCTTTTTGCGGGCGCAAGCCCACCTCCGGCGTGCTGCGTCCCCGCGGGGACGGTGGCCAGCGCTCATTGTTGTGCTCGTTCTGCCTGGCGGAATGGGAATTTCGCCGCATCCTTTGCGCCGGATGCGGAGAAACCGATTACCTCAAGCTGCCTGTTTATCAGGCCAGCGATTTCGACTATATTCGCGTCGATTGCTGCGACAGCTGCAGGCAGTATCTGAAGATCGTGGACCTTACGAAAAACGGCCTGGCCGATCCGGTAGTGGATGAAATTGCCGCCGCCCCCCTCGATTTGTGGGCGCGCGAGCAGGGATACTCGAAATTGGAGCTCAATCTGGTCGGAATGTAGAACTCAAAGCGCCACAACGCTACTATCGCTACCCCTTCCGGTGATGCCCACCACCGGGAAACTCGCCGAAATGTCCGATACTGAACGTGGACTCGGAGGGCACTCGGGGTTTCGGTTAGATTATTTATCCTGCATTCTCACAATTTCTTCGACCATCCTCATCGGCAAGCGTCATTGGCAGGGTTGGGTCGTGTGCGGTCAACAGCCTGGTGGTGTGTTGCATCGGCTGCAGGACCGCGCAGTTCGGCTTCATCCCCGCCAATCTGTTCTGCATTGGGACTAGCGCCCGCAACCTACGAAGCTCGCGCAGTTCGGCGGATGCTTCCCGGGTGAGCGCCCTTATGCCGCTATCCGATTGGCGCTTGTGGAGCACGCTGTTTCGCACCAGCTAGTTTGCTTTACGAAGGCCGAGCCCGGGTGACGGCGCCTTCTGCCGCGGACGTCACCAGCGCCGCATATTTGGCGAACACTCCGCCCGCGTAGCGGGGAGGACGTGTTTTGACCTCCATCATGCGTTGCTTCAGAGTTTTGTCGCTCAGTTCGATTTCAAGCACGCGCCGATTGATGTCAATCCGCACCACATCACCCTCCCGTACCGCAGCGATCGGGCCTCCAAGCGCCGCCTCGGGAGCGACGTGTCCGATCATCAGGCCGCGGGTTGCGCCACTGAATCGTCCATCCGTGAGCAGTGCCACCGATTCCCCCAGTCCTTCGCCTACGATCGCCGCGGTGACGCTCAGCATCTCCCGCATCCCGGGTCCGCCTTTCGGGCCCTCATTGCGAATGACCACGACATCGCCAGCTTGAATCTTTTTGCCGGTCACCGCCGTCATCGCATCTTCCTCTGATTCGAACACGCGTGCCGGGCCGCGATGGCTCAGCCGTTCGTGCCCACTGATCTTGGCGACGCCTCCTTCGGGCGCGAGATTGCCATGCAGAATGACCAGTCCACCCGTCTTCTTCAGCGGCCGATCGAGTGGAGCAATCACCGCCTGTCCAGGGGTTTCTTTCGCAGCATTGGCTTCCTCGGCGAACGTTTTCCCGGTAACGGTCAGAGTGGAACCGTCTGCGCATCTGGCGTCGAGCAGACGTTTGGCGATGACCGGGATGCCTCCAGCCTTGTCCACGTCAGCCGCCACATAGCGGCCCGCAGGCTTCAAATCCGCCAGCAGGGGAGTGCGCTCGCTCACTCTCTGGAAGTCGTCAATGTCGAGCGAAACTCCCGCCTCGCGCGCGATGGCCAGCAGATGCAGCACGGCGTTGGTCGAGCCTCCGGTCGTCGCCACCCCGGCAATCGCATTTTCAAATGCCGGACGGGTGAGAATCTGCCGTGGCAACGTACCCCGCCGCAGAAGATTCATGGCCACTTCACCGCAACGAAAGGCGGCTTCGTCCTTGCGCGCATCCATCGCGGGTATGCCGTTCAATCCCATGGGAGAAAGGCCAATCAACTCCATAACCGCCGACATGGTGTTGGCGGTGTACTGTCCGCCGCACGCCCCGGAATTCGGGCAAGCCACATTCTCCAGTTCCTGCAATTCGGCGTCGCTCATCTTCCCCGCGGCGTTGGCGCCAACCGCTTCGAACACATCCTGAATGGTGACGTCTTTTCCCTTATAAACTCCGGCAGCGATCGTTCCTCCATACAGCACCAACCCCGGCAGATTCAACCGCGCCAAGGCCATGGCGCCCGCCGGGATGGTCTTGTCGCATCCCACCACGCACACCAGCGCGTCGAACAGCTGTCCGCGGCAGACCAGTTCGATGGAATCGGCAATCAGCTCACGGCTTACCAGCGAAGCGCGCATGCCTTCCGTGCCCATAGTCTCACCGTCGCTGATGGCGATCGTGTTGAACTCCATGGGGGTGCCGCCGGCGGCGCGAACGCCTTCTTTCACCCTGGCCGACAGACGCCGCAGGTGGAAGTTGCAAGGCATGGTTTCAATCCAGGTATTGGCCACCCCGATCAGAGGCTTGCTGAGATCGGCGTCGGTCAAACCGATGGCTTTGAACATGGCGCGCGATGGAGCGCGGTCACGCCCGTCGGTAATTCCGCGGCTGCGATGTTTCAGGTCCATGGGGCAAGATTATGAGAAACGGATATGGGAGGCAACGTCAGGGCCGGATCGGATTCCCGCGCAGAGACCCAGTTCCGCTGTATCTCGCGCCTGCAGGTATTCAAGGTCTTTGTCACTCCAAGAGGAGCAAAGCGACGGGGAGTCTGCTTTCTCTGCCCTTCCCCCCACCGACCGGATGCCCCGTCCTTGTCGCCTATTTTTGCGACTGGGTGGGATTTCCACGACTCCATCCCCGCAGGGCATCTATGCCAGCGCCGCGCCTGCCTGCCCATCGTCGGAAATGCGCACCATCGCCGGAGAAAGCGGCGTCGTCCCCGCCGCGGCCGCTTCCCCGAGCGGCACCGCCGCGCGCACATAAATCACGTCCACGATCGCATTCCAGTCCCGGTGAAGCTGTCCCACCTGCTTGGGATTGACCTCGAGCAGCAGGGTGACGTGGTGGGTATGTTCGATGGGTTCGGCCTGCACGTAGGGAAGATCCAGTCCGCGCCGCGAAGCCGCATTCAGAATGCGCATCAGCGTCCCCTGCGTGTTGCGATAGCGAATGTGAAAAGCCTGCATGTTTGCCCTCCCGATCCTACGCAAGGACAGCACGGCTGCCCGCCGGACGAAGTCCGGCAGCACTCACGTCGCCTCCTTCCGGAGGTCCAGCACGGCTGGACAGGCGAGGCGCCTGTCCCTGCGTGAGCTACTCTTCCTCCAACACCATTTCCGACAACGCGGCCCCCGCCGGCACTATCGGAAAAACGTTCGCCTCCGGATGGCAATCGAATACCAGCAACTCCGGCTGCGACGAGCACAAGAATCGTTCGATCCTGGCCGGATCGATCTCGTCTTTCGCCATGCGCTCGGCGTGAATCTTGTACGCCTTCGCGATCTCGACGAAGTCCGGGTTGTCGCTCAGATCGGTTTCTGCATAGTTGCGCTGGTAGAAAAGCTGCTGCCACTGCCGCACCATGCCGAGATACTTGTTGTCGATGATCACCAGCTTGACCGGCAGCCCCAGCCGGCGCACCGTGGCCAGTTCCTGAATGTTCATCTGGAAGCCGCCGTCGCCGGAGACGCACAACACGCAAGCTTCCGGCCGTGCGAGCTGCACCCCCACGGCGGCGGGCAAGGCAAAGCCCATCGCTCCCAGGCCGCCCGAGGTGACGAATCCCCGCGGCGACGGCGAACGGTAGCGCTGCGCTGCCCACATCTGGTGTTGACCGACATCGGTGACCACAACATTGTTTTCGGGCAGACGGCTGAACAGCTCATCCAGGAAGCGTAGAGTCGGCCGCGCCAGCCCTCGCGGCTCCGCCTCCGCCCGCCCCGGACCGCACGCCACTGCGCGCCAAGCGCTCCAGTCCGGAAGCTCCACGGTTTCCACTTCCTCAAGAAACGCAGGGATCGTCTCCGCCAGGTCGCCGATGACCGGCAGATCGCACTGCCGCACGCGATCCAACTGCGCAGGATCAATTTCAAAGTGAACAATGCGCGCGCGGGGCGCAAACCGGGTGGGCTCGCCGGTGACGCGGTCGTCCAAACGCGCCCCGAAAACCAGCAACAGGTCGGTCTCGTGTAACGCCATGTTGGCGGCGCGAGTGCCGTGCATGCCCACCATCCCGAGATAGTAAGAAGCCACCGGCGGAACCGCGCCGAGGCCGTGAACAGTGGCGAAGGCTGGAATGTTCAGCCGCTCGAGCAATCGCCGCAGCTCGGGGACTGCGCCCGAAAGCTTGGCCCCCGCACCCACCAGCGCGACAGGCTTTTTCGCCTGTTCGAGCAGCGCGATCAGAGTCTTCGAAAACGCCGCGTCCGCGCAGACTTCGTGCGGTTTGGCGCAGGCAATAAACGCGCCCGGCCGTTCAAATTCCATTCCGCCTTTCAGCATGTCAACCGGGAAATCCAGCACCACCGGCCCCGGACGCCCGCTGCGCGCCCAGTGAAATCCTTGCGCGATGACTTCGGGAATCTCCTCGATCGAGCGCACCAGGCGGCTCCACTTGGTCAGTGACAGAGTCAGGCCGAAGACGTCGGTCTCCTGGAAGGCGTCGCTCCCGATCAGCGGGCTGCGCACCTGGCCGGTGATGCAAACCAGTGGAACCGAATCCATCCTGGCATCGGCGATGCCCGTGACCAGGTTGGTCGCTCCTGGTCCGCTGGTGGCGATGGCCACGCCTACTTTCCCTGTGACCCGCGCATAGCCCTCGGCGGCAAACACGGCGCCCTGCTCATGCCGCGTCAGGATGTGGCGCACGCCGCTGCCTTCGAGCGCGTCGTAAAGCGGCATAATCGCACCGCCGGGGTATCCGAACACCAGCTCCACCCCTTCGGCGCGCAGACAGCGCAGAACGATCTCTGCCCCTTTAGGCATTCACGACCTGCCGCCTGGGTTCCCGTGGCGCTCGCGCTTTCCTGCCCTCTTTCGGCAACCACGACATCATGCCGCGCAGTTGTCCGCCGATTTCCTCGATGGGATGAAGCTTCTCGATCTCCCGCAGTGCGCTGAAGTGCCTGCAGCCTGTCTTGTTCTCCGTAATCCATTCCCTGGCGAACGATCCATCCTGAATACGCGCCAGAGTTTCTTTCATTGCCGCGCGCGTCGCGTCGCCCACCACCTGGTTGCCGCGCGTGAGATCGCCATATTCCGCGGTGTTTGAGATCGAATGGCGCATGCGGTCGAGGCCGCCTTCGTAAATCAGGTCCACAATCAGCTTCATCTCGTGCAGACACTCGAAGTACGCCACCTCCGGCTGGTATCCCGCCTCCACCAGGGTTTCGAATCCTTTCTTGATGAGCGAGGTCAGCCCGCCGCACAGCACCGCCTGCTCTCCGAACAGATCGCTCTCGGTCTCCTCTTTGAAAGTCGTCTGCAACACCCCGGCGCGGGTGGAACCGATGCCGTGCGCGTAGCACAGCGCGTACTGGTGCGCGCGTCCGCTCGCATCCTGATGGACGGCAATCAGCGAGGGAACGCCGCGGCCCTCGGCATACATGCGGCGCAACAAGTGCCCCGGGCTCTTGGGGGCAATCATCACCACGTCCACGTCTTCCGGCGGATGGATGGTCTGGAAGTGAATGCTGAAGCCGTGCGAGACGCCCAGAACCTTACCCCCCGTCAGGTGAGGCCGGATCGCCGAGTCGTACAGCTCGCCCTGTGTCTCATCCGGAGTCAGAATCTGAATCCAGTCTGCTCGCTGCGCCGCTTCCCCAGGAGTCACCACGGTCATCCCGTCGGCCTTCGCCTGTTGGGCGCTCGGCCGGTCCGGGTCGAGTCCGACGATGACGTTATATCCGCTGTCGCGCAGGTTCTGCGCCTGCGCGTGTCCCTGGCTGCCGTATCCCAGGATGGCGATGATCTTGTTCGTCAGGACGGTGGGGTTTGCGTCGCGCTCGTAAAAAATGGTGGCCAAGGCGTTTCTCCTAAGGTCTTGGGAAGTGACCCAACCCTCTTGTCATGCCGAGAGGCGCTTGCACGCGGGGCAGGATTTGGTAATCCACTCCTTAAATTTTTGAGCAGGAGACCCGAAGATCCCCTGCTCATCTGTTTGTCCGTCTCTCGCGTACAGGAACAAGACCGGACAGTCCTAAAGACCGACCGGTCGGTTGGTTCCTTGCATCCTAGCCCGCCCCTTTCGTCGCTGTCAAATGAAAATTCTGCTACGGTTGGCTTTCTGGTTGCCCCTGTATATTCTGTGTCGGCGCATGACTCGCGACACAACCATCGACCCCCGCCAGGAAATCCTGCGCACTGCCGCCCGCCTGTTTCAGCAACAGGGTTATGACGCCACCAGCATGAACGACGTGGCTGCCGCGCTAAGGCTCAGCAAAGGGGGCCTTTACCATCACTTTCAGAGCAAGGACGAAATCCTGTTCAACCTGATGGATCACGCCATGACCATCACTCAGGAGCGGGTCGTCAACCCGGTGCGTGCCATCACTGATCCCGAAGAGGCGCTGCGCACCCTCATCCGATTGCACATCGAGGTCGTTTTGAGCCTGCGCGACCGGGAGATCACGGTCATGCTGCACGAGAACCACCCCTTGCCTCCGGTACTTCGCCGCCGCATCAACGCCCGCAAGAAAGACTACGTGCATTTCGTCGAAGGTCTGGTTGCCGAGGCGCAGAAGAAGCGCGGAGCCAGGGGCACGGTCACGCCGCGCGCCGCTGCTTTCGCCCTGCTCGGCATGATCAACTGGATCTACCAGTGGTATCAGCCGGAAGGCTCCCTGCAGTTCGAGGATCTCTCGCGGCAGTACACCGAGATCTTCTTCTCGGGAGTGTTTGACTAGCAGCTCGTGGCTGGCCAAGTGCCAGATGCCAGGTGCCTGGGACCATGCATCTCTTCTCCCAACTTTCCGACCTGCTCGAACAACGCCGCCGAAGCGGCAACCTTTACCACGAGTTTCTGCGCGTGCCCTCGATGAGCGCGGGAGTGTATGTGCTGGCCGCCGGCGCCGCTGATCCCCAGAAGCCGCATCAGCAGGACGAGATGTATTACGTGGTAAGCGGGCGCGCGCGGATGCAGGCGGGTCCGGAAGACCAGGCGGTTGAAGAAGGCAGCGTAATCTTCGTGCCGGCGCAGGTCGAACACCGCTTTTACGACATCACCGAAGAACTCGTCGTGCTGGTTTTCTTCGCTCCCGCGGAAACCGGATGAACTTTGTCCTCCAGCCCATGAACGACGCCGACGGCCCCGCCGTTCTCGAGATCTATCGCCAGGGAATCGCCACCGGCAACGCCACTTTCGAGTCCGAGACTCCTTCGTGGGAAAAGTGGACTGCAGCACACCTGCCGCACTCGCGAATCATCGCACGGAATGGCGCAAGCGTACTCGGCTGGGCGGCGTTAAGCCCGGTCTCCAGCCGCTGCGTTTACGCTGGCGTGGCTGAGGTCTCGATCTACATCGCCGAGGAGGCGCGAGGGTTGGGCGTCGGCCGGGCGCTGCTCGAAGAACTCATCCGGCAGTCGGAGAACAACGGCCTCTGGACGCTGCAAGCGGGTATTTTCCCGGAGAACGAAGCCAGCATTCGTCTCCACAAGTCCTGTGGCTTTCGCGAAGTCGGACGCCGCGAGCGCATCGGCAAGCTGGGCGACCGCTGGCGAGATACAGTGCTGCTCGAAAGGCGCAGCAAGACAGTACCGCATATCTAGTACCGAGCCGAACCAAAACCAATCCCGAACCTGTGAGGACGCCCGTCTCGCACTGGCGAAAAACTGGAGATTGGTTTCAGCCCACCGCTTTAGCGGCGCCGCAAGCCGCTTGTCCTCGAGTGCCCCTCCAGGATCCGAACAGCAAACCAGGTACCCGGTACTTAGGTAGTGGCCACTTCTTTTCCCGGAATCCAGTAAATCTCCTCTTTCAGCACTTCTTTCTGGAAGCCGATGCGGTGCAGGATGCCCTTGCCGTGCTCGATCATGTCGGGATGGCCGCAGAGATAGCCCACGGCGTTTGACCCATTCAATCCCCACAGGTCGGCATACTTGCGCAGTACGTCGTCCACCCGCCCGGTTTCGCCCTTCCACTTCTCGTCGTCCCACGGTCGGCTGACGCAGGGCACATACGTGAGCCAGGGAACCTCATCGGCGACTTTTTGGATTTCCTCGCGGTAGCCGAACTCCCACGAGCGGCTGGCGCCGTTCAACAGAAACAGCTTGTGCTCCCCGCCGAACTTGCCTTCCTTCCAGTCCTTATAAAGCGTGCGGATGTAGCTGACGAAGGGCGCGACTCCGGTGACGGTAGAGACCAGCAAGTGGTTCGTGCGGCCACTCTTCGAGTCAAGCGTGAAGCGCCCCTTCGAGGCCTTGCGCATGAGCAGTTCGTCGCCCAGTTGCAGCTTGTAAAGTTGCGGCGTCAATTCACCGTTCGGCACCAGCTCGAAAAAGAACTCGATCTCGTTTTCGTACGGCGACGACACGATTGAATACGGCCGCTCCGAACGTTTCTCCGGTCCTTGCACTCCCAGGGTGGCGTATTGCCCTGGTGAAAACCTGAATTCGCCGCCCGGCTCGATGCGAATCATCCACAGATCGGGAGCGAAGTCGGCGCGCTTGATGATCCTGGCGTGGAAAAACTTGTCGTCCGGTGTCGTCATGGAGCGAATCCCCTTTTCGAGCTTCGGCCCAAAGATTCCGGTAGTTTACAGGAATCGTCAAGACCTATTGACACGCGCTCGGACGACGCCAGCTTTCTCGACAAACAATCTGGAACCAGTCCTCCGGCGACAACGTATAGCTGTGTGATGCCGCGATTTGACACCCGGTGTGCTCAGCTATATGGTGCTTTCCGTCTGATTTGTCCGCCTTGCCTCCCGAAAGGGTCGCCACCGGTTGCAGCATTTCGCGGAAGTTCCCGAGGAGAAATCATGGTGCGAAAAATCGCTCTCAGCTTGATCCTGACCGCCCTGCTGGCTCCAACGCTTCTGGCACAAACGGTGGACGAAATCGTTGCCAAGCACATCGCCGCCATGGGTGGAGCGGACAAGATCAAGGCCATCAAAACCATCAAGATGAATGGCAAGTTTGAGGCGCAAAGCATGGAAGCGCCCTTCGTCATGGTTATGAAGCAGCCCAACATGCTGCGCAACGAGATTACGGTCCAGGGCCTTGTGCTGGTGCAGGCATGGGACGGCAAGTCGGGCTGGGCCATTGTGCCTTTCACCGGCAAGAAAGATCCCGAGGCGGTGACCGCCGACGAAGCCAAAGAATTGCAGGACCAGGCCGATCTCTGGCCGCTGCTCGATTACCAATCCAAGGGGAACAAGGTGGAACTGCTGGGCAAAGACAAGATCGAAGGCAGCGACGCCTACAAGCTGAAGCTGACCCGCGCCAGCGGGGATGTGGAAATCGTTTATCTTGATACCGACAGTTTTCTCGAAATCAAGGAAGAAGCCACGCGCACCATTCGCGGAAGCGATCAACAAACAGAGACCTCATACTCGGATTACCGCGACACTAACGGATTGATGCTGCCCTTCGCGATTGAAAGCGGCGTGAAGGGAAGTCCCGACAAGCAGAAGATTACCCTGGAAAAGGTCGAGGTCAACCTTCCCGTCGAAGATTCCGTCTTCAAGATGCCCCCGCCCGCTCCGAAGACAGCAGAAAAGCCGGCTGAAAAGCCCAAGAACTAGAGAGGTCTCAAGCCGTCGCGGACCTCCGGGTCCGCGACCGGCGAGTTGCCCTTAAAAAACATGCGATCTTCCGTCGCAGTCGAGAATCCGCTCCCATTTTCAACTTTCCCGCGAGGTCTACATATGTGGAACCGGCCTTTGAGCCTGGTAGTGATGAGTGTGTGTCTCGCAGTCTGCCTGAGTCCCGCGCCCTCCGTGGCCCAACAACTGACTTCCGATACCTTGAGCGGCCTGTGGGCCCGCCCCATTGGCCCCACAGTGATGGGTGGCCGCATTGCTGACATTACGGCGATCGCCGACGGGCAACGTCTCACGGTCTACGTCGGCGCGGCGGGAGGAGGCCTGTGGCGTTCCGTCGATGGCGGCACGACGTTTAAGCCCGTGTTCGACAAGCAGCCCACGCAGTCGATTGGCTCCATCGCCGTCGATCCTTCGCATCCGAAGACTGTCTGGGTCGGCACCGGAGAAAGCTGGGTGCGCAACAGCGTGTCGGTCGGAACCGGACTCTATCGCTCGGCCGACGGCGGCGAGAACTGGCAACAGGTGGGCCTGGCTGACTCCGAACACATCAGCCGTGTGCTGGTGCACCCGGCCAACGGGGATGTGGTCTACGCCTGCGCCCTCGGCCACTTGTGGAACTCCAACGAAGAACGCGGGGTTTTCAAAACCACCGACGGCGGAAAGACCTGGAAAAAAGTCTTGTACGTCGACGACAAGACGGGATGCGCCGAGATGGCGATGGATCCCAGGAATCCTGACACGGTCTATGCCGCGATGTGGCAGGTGCTGCGCCAGCCCTGGACATTTACCTCGGGCGGCCCGGGCAGCGGGTTGTTCAAGACGACCGACGGCGGCACGACCTGGCATCCTGTCCGCAACGGTTTTCCCGCTGGAGACCTGGGCCGCATTGGCGTCGCCGTGGCGGCTTCGAATCCCAGCCGGCTCTATGCCGTGGTCGAAGCGAAGAATCACACGGCACTGTTCCGCTCCGACAACGGCGGCGACACCTGGGTCGAGACCAACAACTCCTTCAATATCAGCGGTCGGCCGTTTTATTTTGCGCGGATCATGGTGGATCCGAACAACCCCGATCGCGTCTACAAACCGGGGTTCGGCCTGACCGTCAGCGATGATGCGGGAAAGAGCTTCAGTTCCGCCTTCAACGGGGATGATTCGGGAGGCGTGCATGGCGACTACCACGCGCTGTGGGTCAACCCCTCGAACTCGGAAGAGGTTTTCTGCGGCAGCGACGGAGGTGTCTACAAGTCGCTCGATCGCGCGAATCACTGGCGATTCCTCAACCAGATCCCCGTGGCCCAGTATTACCACGTAAGCGCCGACACCGACCGTCCCTACAACGTATATGGAGGCTTGCAAGACAACGGAACCTGGATGGGCCCGTCGCGCGCAGTGGGCGGCGTTTCGAACCGCCATTGGAAGAACATCGGCTTCGGTGACGGTTTCTGGGCTTTCAGCGATCCGACTGACCCCGACGTCGTCTATGTCGAATATCAGGGCGGGCACATTTCGCGCGTGCGCAAGTCGACCGAAGAATCGAAGGAGATTCGTCCCCTCCCCGGAGCCGACGATCCCGAGTACCGCTTCAACTGGAATTCGCCCATCCACATGAGCCCCAACCATCCGGGGACCATTTACATCGGAGCCCAGTTTCTGTTTCGCTCGACCGACAAAGGCGAGTCGTGGCAGAAGATTTCGCCCGATCTCACCACCAACGATCCCGAGAAGCAGCAGCAGGAGAAATCCGGTGGACTCACCATCGACAACTCTGACGCCGAACGCTACGAGACCATCTTCACCATCGCCGAGTCGCCCAGGAACGGAGACGTCATCTGGGCCGGAACCGACGACGGCAACGTGCAGATCACCAGAGATGGTGGCAAAAACTGGACCAACGTCGTAAAGAACATCCCCGGTCTTCCCCCGAACACCTGGGTCTCGACCATTGAGGCCGGACACTTCGACGCGGGAACCGCCTACGCCACTTTTGACGGCCATGCCGCCGGCGACATGAAGACCTACGTCTACAAGACCACCGACTACGGCCAGACATGGACCGCGCTCTCCACCCCGGATTTGAAGGGCTACGCCCACGTGGTGCGCGAGGACCTGGTCGATCCCAACCTGCTGTTCGTCGGAACCGAGTCCGGACTGTTTCTCAGCGTGGATGGCGGCAAGAACTGGGCGCAGTTCACCGGCAGGCTGCCGAACGTTGCGGTGCGCGATATCGCTGTTCAGCCCCGGGAGTCTGACTTGCTGCTGGCCACGCACGGCCGGGGCATTTATGTCCTTGACGACCTGACTCCGCTGCGCGCTCTTACCCCGGAAATCCTCGCCTCGGATGCCGCGGTCCTTCCCACCCGGCCCATCGAATTAGCGCTGCCGTCGTTTGAACAGCGCTTCGATGGAGACTCCGAGTTCATCGGCAGGTCGCTGCCGGATGCGGTGCCGATCGTTTACTACCAGCGCAAGCGGCTGATCGTCGGCACGCTGCGCATCGAAATCTACGACGCACAGGGGAACCTGCTGAACACGATTCAAGGGGAGCCCCGCCTGGGCGTGGTGCGCGTAGACTGGGCCGAACGCCTGAAGCCTCCGAAAGTTCCCCCGGCGGCTTCCCTGGTGGAACAGCCCTTTGCCTTCTTCGGCCCGCAGGTCGAGCCCGGAACCTATACCGTGAAGCTGCTCCGCGGTAAACAGACTTATACCGGCAAATTCGAGCTGGTCCCCGATGCCCGTTCGCAGGCCACACGGGACGATCTCGCCCAGCAGCACAAGACCGTCATGCAGCTGTACAACATGCTGGGACAGCTCACCTACGTCTCTGATGCCACCGTCGATCTGCGTGACCAGGCGCGCCAGCGTTCGGCCCAGGCCAAGGATCGCAAGCTCAAGGCGCAGCTTGATTCTCTGGCCACCGGGCTCAATGACTTCCATTCCACGCTGGTCTCGGTGAAGGAAGGGGGCATGATCACCGGCGAACACAAGCTGCGCGAGAACATTGGCGAACTCTATGGAGGCGTCAATGGCTTTGAGGGAAAACCCAGCCAATCACAGATCGAGCGCACCGCGGTTTTGCAAGCGCAGCTGGATGACGCCACGGCGAAATTCCAGAAGTTCTCCGACCTGACCAAGGTCAACGGCGATCTGTCCAAGGCCAGGCTGGAAGCGCTGAAGCCGATGTCGAAAGACGATTGGAACAAGAAACAGCAGTAGAGCGGCGGGTCGCGGCTGATTGAACGGCATCTGTAGAGACGCAGCTTCGCTGCGTCCGCAGGGGCGCAAATTCTGCCGAACACCGAGCGAAGCTGCGTCTCTGCGAAAAGCTGCGGCCGGTTATGACATCCCTTGCGCTATCGCGGGTCCTCAAATCGCTCGAGAAGTTCTACGGGCGGCCGGCCCCGGCGGAGATCACCGACCCCATCGAGCTGATTCTCCACGAAAATGTCGCTTACCTGGTGGATGACGAGAAGCGGGCCGCGGCTTTCGCCGCGCTCAAGAAGAAAATCGGTACCAAGCCGACCCAGATCCTGAGAGCTTCAGAGAAGGAATTGCTGGCCATCACCAAGATGGGCGGTATGGCGCCCGAGGTACGCGCCCGCCGCATCCGCCAGATCGCCGAAATTGCGCATTGGATCTTCAAGGACGATCTCGAATCGGTGCTCAACAAGCCACTCCCGGAAGCCAGGAAAGCGTTGAAGAAATTCCCCAGCGTCGGCGACCCGGGAGCCGATAAGATTCTCATGATTACCCGCAGTCATGCCGTGCTGTCGCTGGAATCGAATGGTTTGCGTGTACTGCTTCGCCTGGGGTTCGCCGATCAGAAGAAGAATTACTCGGCCACCTACCGGGGAGTCCAGGAGGCCTTGCGCGATCAGCTCCCCGGTAGCTACGAAGAGCTCATCGCCGCCTATCAACTGCTTCGCCGTCACGGTCAGGAGCTGTGCAAGCGTTCGCGGCCGTTATGCTCCGAGTGCCCTCTGACCAGGAGCTGCCGTTACTTCGAAACGGGTATTCCGGCCCCCGGGCCGTACTGACCACACCCGGGACCTCGGCCGGAGCCGCTTTCAACTTCCCCAGTTCGGCGAGAGTCTTTTGCCACTCTTTCTTGTTGCGCTTGGTGGCGAAGGGCGCATTGAGATCGGAATAGAAATGGAGGATGTTGTCTTTCAAATCTCCGGTCAACGAAGCGAAATTCTTTTGCGCCAGTGCGTCCAGCAAACGTGCGTAGGCCTTGTCCGTGAGTACATACTCACCGGCGCGCGCCTCCCGCCCCGTGTCGCAATCTCTGTTTGGCAGGCGCAAATCCTCGACCCGCGTTTCATCCAGCAGGCGATGGTACTGCTCCACCGTTGAATCCACGCTGGCGATGTACATATCCTCGGTTTTAGTTGTGGGAATCTTGAATGCGAGGGCGCTGAAGGGTCCAACCTTGGGAACGATCTTGAGAAACACGGCCAGCACGCGAATGCCGAAGCCCGGCTTGCGATATTCCGTTCCCCATTCCCGTTCGTAGTCGGTGCGAGAAAGGTAATACAGGAACTTCTTTTCGTGGAAATTCGGCGTGTCGGCCACGATTTCGTCGCGCCGCGCGACGAGCGCCACCCGCGTCATCTCCGGAACGATCTTGCTCACCGAGCGGCGAAAGGTGCCGATCGCGAGGTCTTCGTTATGAACCACGTCCTGCAGCGGAATGCCGTAGGTTTTTTGGAACGCCCGCTCCAGGAGAGGTTTCGCAATCTTGAATCCGATGAAGTCGTGATAGCGGTCGGAAGTGTAGCGATTCTTGGCAACCTGCACCATGTCGAAGCCGAATTCGGTGCGGATATGCGCTTTGGGATCGTCGGCGTAGGTGACCGCCTCGCCATACTTCTTCCGCAACCTGGGGAACTCGATTCCCACAACCTTGTTGATTGTGGGATGTCCGCTGTTGTCCGAGGAATAATGTGCCAGCGCTCCCATGGCAAAAGCGTATTCATTCAGGTCAGTTGACTCCTGAATCAGATTCATCACAAAGTCGCCGCTGCGCACGTAGTGCAGCAGATCGCTGAAATACCGGTTGCCGAAAGGGTAGTAGCCCATATCCTGAATGAGAGAGCCGCCATAGGCAAAGGCGTGCGCTTTCTTCAGGTCGTCCGGGGTGGCGTTGGGATAGCGGCGCAGCAGCAAAGGTTGAATCCGGTCCTGCCACAACAAGTCCACGATCTGTTCGTGGGTGAGCACCGAGTACGCAGGGCTCGTCGGCGTCATCAGCAGAACGACCAGAAGGAGTACTGCCATTCTGCGAACGCGCCTCCGCAAAATTGTGTCACTCCGTTTCAGGCTGCGCAGCATTATTTCATTTCCCATTCAGAAAACAGTTCTGAATCCTCGCGGCAAGAAGCTGTAGGTGAAAACCCTCAGTCATCGCCCTCCTGGACTCCGCCTGGTGAGCATGTGGAAACATCATGTTCGCCTCGCCTGCACGCCGCGGGACGGCTACCTGGGACCCGGGCCGACTTGGACTCGCGCAATCCATCACCCTGCCCAGGGAACAGATGCAGACTCCGTGGGTGGTGTTGGCTGCGGTCCTGGCTACCTTGGTCATCCTGGTGATCGACAGCGGAGTCGCCCGCGCGGGCTGGCAGCAGTTGCAGCAATAACTTCCTTTGCAAGGCAAACCGGTACCGGGCCCGCCCGCGATCCTGTCACGGCACGAAGGCGAATGCCTGAGCGCCGGGAAGCCACAGCAAGCTGAATTGTTGCTGGCGCGAGCAGTGGACCACTACGACGGCGCGATCGAGCAGATCGGCGATCGCGTCGATGGATGGCACGGCCGCCTTCATCTCATTCCGCAGCGGAGTATCTTCATCACCGCAGGCCTCAACTCGAATAACTTGCATGTTCGCGCGGCAGCCATCGAGGTGGATCTCACTGCCAGCCGGCGAGAGAACCACGAAGCCGCTGGCGCCTGGCGACCTCTGCTGCCCAGATCTTATTGGCAAGATCGCACAGACGTCGTGTAGAGCCGCCTTCCCTTGATCATGCACTGTCGCGTGCAACCCGGACGGCAAGAGTCTTTCGGCCTACTGAGTCTTTCGGCCTACTTGACACTCTGCGACCCAGCCCTCATCCTGCAGCGAACTACTAGGGCTCCTCGTTGCCGTTGCGCGGAGTCTTGACGCCAATCTGTACAAGCATCCTAATTTTGTTGGAGGCCAATCTTGTTGCGTACACATGTTTCTGCAACCACGTGGCGCTCGGTGTCTGTGTTCTGCGCGCTGCTTCTGTTTCCCCTCGCCAGCCTGGCTCAGGTTTCGCTGAATGAAATCAGCAAGGATCCATTCACCAACATAGGGCCGCAGCACGCCACCGAAGTCGAGCCCGATACCTTCTCCTTCGGCAATACCATCGTCACCGCATTCCAGCAAGGCCGTTTCAACCTGAACGGGGGCTGCTCCGATATTGGCTGGGCCACGTCTCTCGATGGCGGCATGACCTGGCAGAATGGTTCGCTGCCCGGCCTCACCAGGAATTTGGGCGGCGGCAAGTTTGCCCGCGTCAGCGACCCCGCGGTCGCCTTCGACGCCGCGCATAGTACCTGGATGATCGCCTCCCTGCCGCTCCAGGCCTCCGGCTCCCACACGGCCATGCTCATCAGCCGCTCGAGCGACGGCATCAACTGGAACAATCCGGTGAACGTGACTCCTGCGGTCGAGAACAGCGACAAGACCTGGGTGGCATGCGACAACAACACCGCCAGCCCCTTCTACGGTCACTGCTACGCCGAATGGGACGACAACTTTGCCGGCGACGTCATCTTTCTCAACACTTCCACCGATGGCGGGATGACCTGGGGACCCTCGAAGCAACCCGCCGGAGGGCCTACCGGCCTGGGTGGACAGCCCATGGCGCAACCGGGCGGCCGGGTGATTGTTCCCAGCAGCGATGCGTTTCTCTCGTCGCTCCTGGCCTACACTTCGTCCGATGGCGGCAATACCTGGACCAGTGCCGTCACCATCGCGATCCCCAACACTCACCTGAACTCCGGAGGTCTGCGTGACCTCAATCTGCCCGCCGCCGCCATCGATGCCGCCGGCAAAGTGTTCGTCGCCTGGCACGATTGCAGATTCCGTGCCGGATGCCCCGCCAACGACATCGTCTATAGCACCTCCACCGACGGTACACATTGGTCGAAGGCGATTCGCGTTCCCATAGATCCCACCACCAGCACCGTCGATCACTTCATCCCCGGGATCGAGATCGAGCCTGGCACCTCGGGATCGAGCGCCCACATCGGTCTCAGTTACTACTTCTATCCGCAGTCGAATTGCACCGCCTCCACCTGCCAGTTGATGGAGGGATATATCTCCTCTCCCGATGGCGGGAACACCTGGACGGCGCCCACCACGCTTGCCGGTCCCATGTCCATCAGTTCGCTGCCGCAGACCAACCAAGGCCCGATGGTGGGGGATTACCAGTCGCTGTCGTTCGCCGGAGGCACCGCGCATCCCGTGTTTGCCGTCGCCAATCCCCGCATGGGCGGCAAATTTGACGAAGCCATGTACTCCCCAGTCAACGGCCTGGTCGACGGACTCGCCCTTTACCGCGCCGGCGAAGACAAGCCCGTACCCAACGCCCACTCCGATCACCTGCCCCTTACCGTTCCCGTCAAAGACAACCTCGACTAACCAAAACGGCCACCCGCAAGGGTGGCCGCACTTTCACTCGGTGCTCGTTACTCACAACTCGCGCTCACTCCGCCATCTTCGCCACATGCAGATCGAAGCCCGTCTTCGGCAGTAACGACGTCAACTCGAACGCCCGGAAGCCGTCGCCCGCGACCTCCGTGTGCCGGTACAAGCCCGGCTCGCTCTCGATGGTCTCGTGCCGGCCGTCCATGTTGTCCAGGAATTGCTGCGCCGCTTTCAGGCTCACTTCGCGGTTACTGGCATGGGTCACCACCGCCTCGGCGGCATAGGAGCGGATCAGCTTCCGCCAATACTTCTCGAGCAGCTGCGTGCTGGCGAAAATGTCGGACCACACGATCTCCCCATTCACCGCCACCACCACACCCACCGCATTGCGATCGCGAAGCTGCTTGATCAGGCTCTCGTAGTTCTGCTGAATCGGCGCCACAACGGCATCCACCTGCTTTTTCACTTCGTCATTTTGCATGACGCGGGCATACGAACTGGTCTGGCTCAACTCCATGGCCACCGGACCTGGCGCCGCCACCGTCACCCGCTCTTTTGCCTTCCCCACCTCTGCCCACACCTTGCCCTGGTCCTTGTCGGCCATCGCCCGGGCGCGCACTCCGGGCTGTACCATCACGCCGCCCGAGTAGCCGAACTTCGATGAAACCCCCGTCCACCGCCCCGGCTCCACGCAGAACACGCTCAGGTCAATGGGATCGCTCTCCGGCGGAACAACGCGGTCTTTCGCAATCACCCGGTCCTGCTTGCCGCCGGTGACAATTTCTCCCGCCAGCAGAATCAGCGGGCGCTTTGAGTTATTCACCAGCACCAACTGATTTACCTGCGCCCCTTCTGACGAGCGATACGCAGGATCGTGCACATGCCGCGGCCGTACCAGCGGTCCCACGCTGCCCGACTCGGTGACAATCACCTCGCCCGACCTCAGACCCTCGTCGAGCGTCAAAAATAACTCCGTCTCGTGCGACTTCCCCGCTGCCACCGGGAACACCGTCAGATTTCCATGCCGGATCGGCGCCAGCACCGTGTATCCCGACGCGCTCGATATCTCTCCCGCGCGCGCTGGCAGCCACGAAACCAGCGCCAGCCCGGCAATCAGCAACGCCACTCCTCCGATCCACCGCTCCACCTTCATGACGAGCCTCCACTTTGCCTGCAAGGGACACTGCGGCACGCGCGCCAACTCGCTCTCCGCGAGCGTCCCTTTTTTCCCTTCCCTGACTGCCCGGGGAACGCCAAAATTACGGCTGCTTGCATCTAAAAGTTGGTAGCATCGGGTGTGCACGCTGCGCCGATGGACGCGCCCACACAACTCGCCGCCGCTCTGCCGGGTCTGGAATCCACGGTCGCCGAGCTCTATCTCAAGAGCCGCGCCGTCGAGTTCGCCCTCAGCAGCCAGCAGTTCACCGCGATCCTTATCGAAATCTCCGCAAAATATCTTCCCGGCGCCGCTGCCCCTGAAATCCGTACTCTCTATCTCGGCCTGCGCGTCGAAGAACTCGCGCTGGCCCGCGCCTGTGCTGCCGGAAACGAACGCGCCTGGGAAGCTTTTCTGATTCGCTACCGCGAGAAGCTTTATGAAGTGGCGGGCTACATCGCCAAGGAGACGTCCGCCGCCCGCGAACTTGCCGACTCGCTCTACGCCGACTTGTACGGAACCAGCCTGCGCGACGGTAATCGAGTTTCGAAACTGTCTTCCTACACCGGACGCGGCTCCCTCGAAGGCTGGCTGCGCACGGTCATGGCGCAGGAGTACGTCAACCGTTACCGCCGCACCCGCCGCTTCGTCAGCCTGGAAGAAGAAAGTGAAGAAGGCACCCAGTTCCCCAGCCCGCAGCCCGAACCTGTTTTCCCGGTCGATGCACGCGTGGAAACCGCTGTCGACCGGACCCTGTCCGCTCTCGCTCCCGAAGACCGCTACGTGCTTGCGGCCTACTTTCTCGACGACCGCACCCTGGCGGACATTGCGCGCAGCCTGCGAGTGCATGAATCGACCATTAGCCGCAAGCTCGACAAGCTCTGTAAGTCACTGCGCAAGAATGTGTTATCGAACCTTCGAGGGCTTGGCATGAGCCGCCGCCAGGCCGAAGAAGCGCTCGACGTCGATGTCCGCGACCTGCGCCTCGACTTGCGCAAGCGGCTGCAAGATTGCTCCCCGCAAACGTTCCAAGAGAAGAAAGTCGGGGTGGACGAGTCAGGGTAGGACGGCCGGAGCAGGACGAGCAGGGGTGGGACGGCGGGGACTAGCGATTGAATGATTAAGCCCCGAAGGGCCGACAGAAACGCATGGCAGAAGTTCCCAAAATCGTGCGGCAGCGGATGGTGGCGACCGCCAAGCCGGGGCCACATCCCGACCCGGACCTGCTGACAGCATTCGCCGAACAGTCGCTCTCCCGCCGCGACCGCAACCTCATCCTCGCGCATCTCGCACAATGTGCCGAATGCCGCGAAGTCCTAGTTCTCTCCACTCCGCTGTCGGAAGCCGTTCCTCAACCATCTGCCACCCGCACGCGCTGGCTGGGATGGCCTGCGCTCCGCTGGGGCGCGCTAGCCGCCTGTGCCGCCCTGGTGGCTGCCGTCAGTTTGCGCCAGGGTGTCCCACCCACGCGGCCCGCTGGAAGCGTGCAAGCGGTCCACAGGCTCGGTGAACCGGTTCCCCCTCCCCAAGCTCCAGTCGCTTTCAGCATCCAAGAGGATCGTGTTGCGATGGGTAACGAGACTCGCATCGTTCGACCAAAGTCCCGGCAGGTCGCGGTTGCTCCCCGCAGTCCGGCGATGATGGCGAAGATTTCTCCTCCGGCCACAGCTGACAAGAGCGCTCCTCCAGTCCCCGAAATGCAGCTCGCGAACAAGGCCACGGCGCTGTCCGCGGCGCCTCCCGTCCAGGCCAACGAACAGGTGGAGGTCACTGCCGAAGCCGCCTCCGCACAAACCGGGGCCTCAGAGGCCATGTTGGGCAAAGCCAAGGAAGCGCAGGGCAACATGGACCTTTCCCTCGAGAAAGAGAGAGCAGCGAAGAGCGAAGTGGCTCCTGCGGTTGCCGGCGCATTTCCCGCCCGCAGGCTGATACCCCGCTGGACCCTCTCCGCTGACGGAACTCTCGAGCGTTCACTCGATGCCGGCAGGACCTGGAAGACGATTCCCGTGGCCACGGACGCCACGCTCACCGCGGTCGCCGCCATGGATTCCGATATCTGGGTCGGAGGCTCCCGCGGTGCTCTCTATCATTCGACCGACGCTGGCGATCACTGGACGCAAGTCACCCCCAATGCCGGCGGCCAGAAGCTCACTGCCAACATCATTGGCATCGAATTCAGCGACATGCTCCACGGCAAAATCACCACCGCCAACCAGGAAATCTGGACCACCACCGACGCCGGCCAAACCTGGCAAACTTCCCACTAATCGACGCACGTAAGGCAGCCGCCTCCGCTCTCTGCCGCGGCCCCCTCGAATCGGGCCACTGACCTTCAAAAGGGAACCGCTAAGCAAAAGAATTCTTCCCACGAAAAACAAAGAACTTTCCCCCTGCCCGAGTTACTTCCGAGACCTCTCGCCGCGGTTACTGGCTCCTCACAACCTATTACCTCCGTTACATTTACAGAATTCGCTCCCCATCCTAAGATCGCTCTCGTGGTTGGCAGTTCTGGGGGAGGGCTGCCGAGGCGTCCTGAGCTGAGAGGCTTAGGGCGCTTTTACTTTTTGAACTCTCGCCTCCTGGCGGTCAGCTCTCGGCGTGAAGCAGGGATCAGGTTGAGGCCCGTCAGTTCAGAATGCTGGCATTAGTTGCCGCCGGTCACGCTGAAGGCCAAAGCTGAGAGCTGGAGAGCTGACCGCGAAAGCCCGCCTGCGACTTCCCGCACTGCCTGGCATCTAACAGTGGTGGTAGGATAGTGAGCTCATCCGGATAGTGCACTTATACGAATTGCCGACCCGGGAAACGCCGTCAGCTGCATTACGGCGGCGAGCGATATCAACGGAGGAACCATGGCAGGAGATGCGATTCTTGAAGTCAACGATGCGAACTTCGATCAGGACGTGCTGAAGTCCGACCAACCAGTTCTAATCGACTTCTGGGCGACGTGGTGCGGCCCGTGCCGAGCGATTGCCCCCATCGTGGCCGAACTGGCGACCGAATATCAGGGCAAAGTCAAAGTCGGAAAAATGGACGTGGACCGCAACAGCGCGACCCCCATGCGTTACGGCGTACGCGGTATTCCAACCCTGCTGGTTTTCAAGGGCGGGGAAGTGAAGGAACAGATCGTTGGCTACGTCCCCAAGGAACAGATCCAGAAGGCCCTCGACAAGCACATCGGTTGAAAAACGTCGTTGGTCGTTGGTCGCTGGCCAACCCGAAGATTGAAACGCCCGGGGTTTTTCCCGGGCGTTTATTTTTCGGGCGAGGGGGATTTTGGGCTCAGGTTTCCAACCGACAACTGGCGACGTACGGGCAACAATGATTCCAGGTTTGGGCAAGACGACCGACCGACAACTGGTATCAGTACTTTCGCAACACCCCTATTACCCGCCCCTGAATCTCCACCATGCTGGCCGACTTAATGATCGGTGCCATGGCGGCGTTCGACGGCTGCAGGCGGATGTTATCCCCCTCGCGATAGAAGCGCTTCAAGGTCGCGTC